>Ga0172368_10002187_pt1 | contig 25354 bp, 23 predicted proteins | sample Lak11m_FD_114540 | JGI IMG/M metagenome (GOLD analysis project Ga0172368, IMG submission 114540) | Freshwater microbial communities from Kabuno Bay, South-Kivu, Congo - kab_022012_11m | ecosystem: Environmental > Aquatic > Freshwater > Lake | place: Democratic Republic of the Congo: South-Kivu...
AAATATCGAGTTTCATTAAATGAAGTTAAATATAAATTTAATGTTTTTCAGCAAAATTCAACATTAAAAAGCATGATTTAAATTATGATTAATTATTTAATTTATTGGATTTTGTATTTTATATAAATAAACTATGTTTAACTAAATATTCTGATATATTTATAATTAAAAATATTAAACATTTTCAACTTATCATATAAGGAATAATTATGACACACACAATTCAAATAGAACCTAAATTAATATCAGTTTTTCCTATTGAAAAAACTGCAAGATTTTTATATATAAATAATATTGCAGTAGCATTAATAGATAACGGAGTTAATATAATATATCAATTATTAGATATTAATCATTCTGTAATAACACAACAGGAATTTATTCAATTACCTAACGACTCATTAGTTACGTGGGTTAATTCAGATGAACAATTAGTTGATATTTTATTATCTAAATTAAATTTAGTAAAATCAAATGAACCTATAGAGCAAATTCCTAATGATATCCCTATTCCTCCTGTTATAAATCCAGTACCATAAATATTTATATAAACTGTATTTAACGAAATGCTCTGATATATTTATATTTGTAATTGTTATAACAAACCTTAAGGTTACATGAAAAAATTAGTGTATATCGCACCACACTTGTCTACTGGTGGTATGCCTCAGTATTTATATAAACAAATAGAAATGCTGATAAATGATTTTGATATTTACTGTATTGAGTGGTCCGATGTGACCGGAGGAGTATTAGTAATTCAAAAAGATAAGATTTATAATATTTTAAATAATAAATTAATTACTTTAAAAGAAAATAAAAAAGAATTATTTAATATTATAAATACATTATCTCCAGATATTATACATCTTCAAGAAATTCCTGAATTATTTATGGATCATTTAATTGCAGAACAATTATATTCTAAAAATAGAAAATATTCTATTATAGAAACTTCTCATGATTCATCTTTTAATATTGAAAATAAAATATATTTTCCAGATAAATTTATGATGGTTAGTCAATATCAAATTGATAGTTATAAATTATTAAATATTCCATGTGAACTTGTAGAATATCCTATCGAACATAAAATTAAAACTAAAACTAGAGACCAAGCACTTAAAATATTAGGATTAGATCCTAAACTTAAACATATTATCAATATTGGTTTATTTACTCCTAGAAAAAATCAAGCTGAAATTATTGAATATGCTAAACAATTAAAAGATTATCCTATTCAATTTCATTTTATTGGTAATCATGCAGATAATTTCAAATATTATTGGGAACCATTAATGAAAGATTTTCCATCAAATTGTAAATGGTGGAATGAAAGAAGTGATATAGATTCCTTTTTCGAAGCTGCAGATTTATTTTTATTTACATCTAGAGGTTCGAATTTAGATAAAGAAACAATGCCATTAGTAATTAGAGAAGCATTAGGATGGAATATTCCATCCTTAATATATAATTTACCAGTATATTTAAATTATTTTGATAAATATAATAATATAGAATATTTAGATTTTAATAATTTGGATTTAAATATAAATAAAATTTTAAATAAGATTGATTTAACAACACATATAAATACTGATACTTTAATATTAAATAAACGTAAAGTTCCGTTGTGTGATGACCATAATGGTGTAAATGTTTTATATGGACTTAAAGATTTAATTACAGAAAATTTTCCAAAGAATGCTTCAATTGTTGAAGTAGGTTGTTTTGAAGGTAAATCAATTGAATTATTTAGTATATTTTGTAAAAATGTATATGTAGTGGATCCATATTCATCTTATAATGATATATCAGACGAATTATTATTAAATGCAAAATCACAGTTGGATGAAATAATTAAACAACATCCCAATATTATTAAATTAAAAAAACACAGTATTGACGTATCCTTAGATTTTGAAGATTATTCATTAGATGCTGTATATATTGATGGTGCTCATGATTATATTAATGTTAAAAATGATATATTAACTTGGATTAAAAAAATTAAACCTAATGGAATTTTATGTGGTCATGATAGACATTCTGATGGTATAAACACTGCACTTAAAGAAATATTCAATGATAGTTTTATTGCTGAGTATTCTGACACATCATGGGCAATAAAAGTAAATACAAATTATATTCAATCTAATATATCTTCTAAGTGGAATTTAGAATCACAGACGATTTATTTTTCATCTAAAATAGATATTAATTTTCCAATACGAGTTGTTTTAAAAGAATATATGTCTAATGCAGTAATGTATGGACATGTATATAATAGTATACCAAAAAATATAGAATTTTGGATGATACCCGTCGATAAGAATATACATAAATATGAATTAGATCAAAATTTTTCAGGTGTTAAATTATGTATCTATAATATAGAAACAGGTGATCAAATTTATGAACAACCCTACTATCACAGATTTACAAATGTACCTCAAATTGAATCATTAAGTAATGTTGCATTTTATTATAATAATTATTTAGAATATTTTGTCAATAAAAAATATGATAAATGGTTTAAAGGAAAATATTTTAAAAATGTAATTGATGTTGGTGCTAACATTGGTGTATTTACTAAATTTATAATTTATAATAACATATCAGATAATATATTTTCAATTGAATGTTCTCCAACTGCATTAAATGATTTATATTATAATTTTAAAAATGAAAACAGAGTCACTATAATTCCAAAGGCATTACATATTAGTAATGAACCTATAACATTTTATAATTCTGAAGAACATTCTATCATAAGTAGTACTATACCACCTGAAAAACTTACACAACACACGGCGGGAATTAAAGGTGAGTCTAAAATTACAGTAGATACAATTACACTAAAAGAACTAATTGATCAATACGGTACAATAGATTTATTAAAAATTGATATTGAAGGTGCAGAATATAATATATTTGATAGTATTGATGTTAATTTATTTGATAATATTAATAATATGTTTATTGAGTGTCATTATTTTGAAGATGATTATAAAGAAAAATACTTAAATCTTAAGAATATATTAATATGTGCAGGTTATATAGTACATAAATTTTCTACAAATCAAGATTTAGCTGGTCAGAGTGAATGTATATTTGTAACTAGGAGTACAAATTGATTTTGTTTTTATATAGTAATAAAGAATATGAACATCAGGCTATTGGATGTATTAAATCACTAAAATATAAATTAAATGATGATAATAAAATTGTATATTATACTATTGGATTTAAATCTTCATATAGTGCACCAAATGTTACATGTATACAATTAGGATTTAAAGATTATCCGAGGTATCACTTTTATAAATCCGAATTATCTTTACTTACAATGGAATTATTTCCAAATGAAACACATTTTATATTTTCAGATACAGATATTTTGTTTTCTAAAAAATTTAATTTTAATAAATTAAAACACGATTATACATACCCACTTGCAAGTTTCGGACCACATGAATATCCGTTTATTTATGAAATAATTAATAATGAAACTATTATACATGATGAAACAAGACTCATGAATTATTTTAATGTTTCTAAAAGATCTATGCAATATACGTGGTCATGTATTTACGCATTTAATAGATCATGTAAAGATTTTTTAGAAGAATATACTTCAATGTGTCAAAACAAGTATTTATCAAGTAAAAATTTATATTATTATCCATTCGCAGATGAAACTGCTTTTAATATATGTCTTTGGAAAAGAAATGCTACTCACAATTTAGGGTATGCGTTTTTGAATACACATAATCCTGAATCTGTTAAATTTGTAGAAGAACATAACTTAATTGACATTCATCTTGGAAAAAATATAGATGACTTGGGAGCAGATTGGGAATATGTTGGAGATTCATCAAATATTATATGTTATCATGGTTTTAAATTTGATTATGACATAAATCCAACATTAGAATATTTAATAGGTAATAATTATGAGAAGTAGAATTGATTTTAGTAAATTATTATTAAGTAATAATTTAACTGGATACGGAGTAGAATTGGGATCATTTGAAGGACAATTCGCAAAGAATATATTATCATCTTGGCCAGGTAATTTATATATGATAGATGTATGGAGAACATTACCGTCAGATGAATATGATGATATATCTAATCAATATGATTATTTGTCCGTTATAGATACTGCAATTAAAAATATACAACCATATGAAGATAGAGCACATATAATTAGAATGAAAGGTAAAGATGCTGTTAATTTATTTAACGATAATATGTTAGACTTCGTTTATATAGATGCAAATCATACTTATGAAGCTGTAATAGATGATATTAATATGTGGTATCCCAAAGTTAAATCAGGTGGTATAGTTTCCGGTCATGATTATTTACCATTACAATGCGATTATAATAAAGAAAATTATGATAAAAATATAAAAAATATTCCAATAAACATGTGGTCAAATAGTGATCCTACTAAAATTGAATATGTAGGAATGTTTGGAGTAAATCCTGCAGTTGAAGAATTTACTACTGAACATAATTATAAATTTAACGTAACTCCAGATGACTGGAATGGTACTTGGTGGTTTATAAAAAGATGAAATTGTGTAATGTTATATTAAACAAATCTGAATTAAAAATAGATATAAATTATCTTTTAGATATAGATATAGATTTAAAAATCGTAATATCTGATTTAATATATGACTGTACATATTATATATTTAATACATCTTTTCAAAAAAATTCATCAATATGGGTAGTACCATTACCGTTAAATTTAAAAAATTCAATTTCTAATACTAATTTTAAAGGATTTTATTGTAAAATATATAATACTAAATTAAGATTATTACAATCAGACGAATTAATTTTAAATGATAATACATTTAAATCTAAAAATTTTAGTAGTGATCCACTTGATATGGTCGGTGAGTCGTATGTAGATTTTTTTTATAGTGATTTACTTAATAACATTGATACTAGTGGTGTAGTTATTGATGCAGGTGCAAACGTCGGATTTTTTACATTATATTGTTTACAAAATCTTAATTTATATAGAATATATAGTATTGAACCAGATGTGTTACCATTTTTTCATTTAAATAGAAACTTTATAAATGATTCTAGAGTTATTTTAATTAATAAAGCATTATCACATAATTGTGATGATATACAATTTTCATTTTCAGTTTGGAATTCGGTTGGTAGTAGTGAATTTAATCAAACCGATGGTGTATTTAGAACTAATGTTAGTTCAATAGACCTAAATACTATTTTAAATTTGGAATCTAAAATAAATTTATTAAAAATGGATATAGAAGGAACGGAATTCAGAATATTTGAAAACTTGGATAATAGTGTATATGATAAAATAAATCAATTTTTTATTGAATTTCACGGTACACCATACACTATATTTAACATATTACAATCACATGGTTATACAGTTGAATATAGGCATTCTAATGAAAACGATATTGCTGGATTTATATATGCATATAAATAATTATTTGGTAGTTTTTTCTTCTCATATAAATAACGATTCTAAAAAAGAATTTGCTATTGAAACATTAAAACATTTACAAGACAATAATATAGATGTTTGTATATCTACCCATTGTAATAAATATTTAGAAGAATTATCATTATATGCTAAATATATAATATATGATTATAATAATGAACTAGTTGTTGTTAAAGATTTTTTAGATAATATAGATTTAATAGATGATTCATGTAATATTAATGGTAGTGTAGATAATTTTTTTACGTTTGATTATTCAGGTGATTCACCAGTTGCATCAAGATTTATACCCGGACCAGAACATTCAAAACCTGCACTAATATTATTACGAAATGGAGTTCAAGTTGCACATTCAAATCAATATAAGTGGGTAATATATTTAGAATATGATCTTCCAATTCCAATAGGTGGATATAAAAAATTTATAGAAGACAAAATATCAATATTAGAAAATAATAATAAAGAATGTTTTTATTATATATCAAATTTAACATACAATCAATATTTGTGGGGTGGATGTTTTATCTGTAAAACAAATAAATTATTTTCTAGTAAAAAGTTGATGTTAGATGAATGGAATACAAGCGTACGTATGTGGATTAAATATTGGGGAATTACACCATTTGAATATTGTATACGAGCCAGTATTTATGAAGTATTAGATTATAGTGAAATTCATACTGAAATATTCGCTGATACATATAAAGAATATTGGAATGTAGATAATTATTTAAATTTATCTAGATCTGATTTAAGTTTTCAACAATACTCAAATACTAATTTACATATTTATCCTGTATTAAATAACAACCAGTATGATTTATATTTTTTAATGTTTAATTTTCACGTAGAAACTATAGTTAATAATGTACAAATTTTTATAAATAATAATATTGTATATGATATTAAACAATATACTATTCCAGCATATGGTTGGTTAACACAAAAAATTGAATATAATTTAAATGATTTTATTGAATTAAAATATAGTTTAAATCCTGAAGGTCAAATATACTCAGAATCATTCCATACAAATGATATAGAAAAAATTTATAAATATATGTTAAGAATCACAAATAATAAGTAGGTTAATTATGAAACAAATTCCATTATTTAAAGTTTATATGGATCCAAACGCTAAAATTGAAGTTGGAAAAGTATTAGATAGTGGTTATATAGGACAAGGCAAAAAGGTAGAAGAATTTGAAACAAATTTAAAAGAATATTTTAACGTAGATAAATTACTTACTCTCAATTCTGGTACTTCTGCATTACATTTGGCAATACATTTATTAAAAAAACAAACAACAGACTGGCCAGGTTTATATCCTGGAGATGAAGTATTAACAACTGCACTTACTTGTACTGCGACTAATTGGCCAATACTCGCTAATGGTTTAGATATAAAATGGGTAGATATAGATGAAAAAAATCTAAATATCGATTTAGATGATTTAGAAAGAAAAATTACAAGTAAGACTAAAATTATTATTGCAGTTCATTGGGGTGGATATCCTGTTGATTTGAAAAGATTGAAGAAAATACAACAACACGCATACGAATTGTATGGATTCAAGATTATGATTATAGAAGATGGTGCACATTCATTTGGAACAGAATATGATGCTAAAAAATTAGGTAATGATGGCAACATTGTTATGTATAGTTTACAAGCTATTAAACATGTTACTTCTATAGATGGTGGAATATTAATATTACCAACTCAAGAATTATATAATAGAGCTAAACTAATTAGATGGTATGGAATAGACAGAGAGCATAATTCTAAGGATTTTAGATGTGAGGCCGACGTAATAGAATGGGGATTTAAGTTTCATATGAATGATGTTAATGCTACAGTAGGTATAGAAAATTTAAAACACGCAGATGAAATATTAAATATTCATAGAAATAATGCAAAGTTTTATGATATTCACATAAAACATCCTGATGTAACTTTACTAGAACGACAAGATTATAATAATTCAGCATTTTGGATTTATAGTATGAAAGTAAAAAATAGATTTATGTTCTATACTAGAATGAAAGAATGTGGTATAATGGTTTCGCAAGTTCATGAACGAAATGACAAACACACAGCAGTTAAACAATATAAAACATTTTTACCGACACTAGATAGAGTTTTACCAGAAGTTGTATCTATACCAGTTGGTTGGTGGGTAACTAATGATGATAGACAATATATTGTAGATTGTATTAATGGAGGTTGGTAATGTATAAACATAAAAATGGAATTACTTTAGTTAAATTGGAAAGAGAAGATCTTCCAATATTAAAAAGATTAAAAAATGAATCTTGGTTTGGTACTCATACTATTAATTTTGTAAATGATGATGATCAAACACGTTGGTTTAACTCATTAGATAATAATAAATCTTTAATATTAATTGTAATACATACTATCACTAACCAAAAAATAGGATTGTATAAAATACAAAATATAGATTGGATTAATAGAAAATATGATTCTGCACATGATATTTTTGAAAATTTTAGAGGTAAAGGATTATCTAAAATATTATTAGAAGCGGGAGTAGATTTTGGATTTGAAATATTGAATATGAATCGAATAGACACTGAGGTTTTAGAAAATAATATAGCAAGTTATAAATCAGCAATACACGTGGGTTTTATTCAAGAAGGTATTAAAAGAAAATGTATTCATAAATGTGGTCAATATTTAAATAGTAATGTATTGGGTATATTAAGAGAAGATTGGATGCAATTACCCAGAGTTATAAAATATGGTAAAATTTGTAATATTTCATATATACCCAAGAATGGTATAATGTGAAAATAATTAATATAACTCCAGGTTTAATATCAATACCACCTAATGGATGGGGTGCAATTGAAAAGATTATATGGGAAATACATATAAATCTATTAAAGTTAGGTCACGATTCTCAAATAAAATACTTAGATGAAGTAACACCAGATGATAAAATAGTTCATATACATGTTGCTAATTTAGCTAATTTGGCATACGAACGAGGTATACCTTATTATTTTACAATGCACGATCATCATTCATATCTTTATGGAAAAGAGTCTGAATTATATAAAGAAAATTTATTAGCAATTAAACATGCAAAACATGCTTTTGTTCCGGCTAAATATTTAGTAGATTATTTTGAAGGAATTCCAACTTACTTTTCACATGGGGTTAACACTGAATATTTTATACCTAATCACTATACAGATGAACAACATAGATTATTATGTGTAGCTAATAATGGCTTTATACATGATGCGTCTGAAGACCGTAAAGGATTCGGTTATGCAATTGATATAGCAAAAAAATTAAATTTACCTATTACAATTGCTGGACCATCTAATAATAAAAAGTATTTTGAAAAATATCCGTCTACATATAAAGGTCTTACAATTTTATATGACTTAACCGAAGATCAATTAAAAGAATTATATCAAACACACTCTATATTTTTACACTTTTCTATGTTAGAAGCAGGTCACCCCAATTTAACAATATTAGAAGCTATGGCATCTGGACTTCCTGTAATAGGAACATTTGAAGAAAATAACAGTTTAGCTGGAATGAAAATCATTAACAGAGAAATTAATGATGACACATTAAAGATCATATACGATGTGGTATTACATCACAGTAAATATAAATTAGATGCAGTTTTTACTGCTAATATTTTATCATGGAAAAATAGAACATTAGAATTAATTAAATTTTATAAGGATGAACCTAAAGTGAAAGAACAATTAATAAACAGTTATAATAATATACATCCACTTTATATTGAACCAAAGCATTTTACAGCATCATTAAATATAAATAATATAGATGGAGCATATGCCGATGTTTTAGGTGAAGATGGTAAAGATTATATTGTAGATTTTATAGATAAGAAAACTAATAAAACTGAGTATTCATGTATATTAAAAAACGGTAACTGGGGTAAAGTATCTAAGAAATATTTTGTTAATTGGAAAATAATACTAAAAGATTCAAATGGTAGTATAATAAAAGAATATGATTTAGATTTTTCAAATAAAAAAGTTTATATTGCTCTTGAGTCTAAGTCACTTGGTGATACACTGGCTTGGATTCCGTATGTAGAAGAGTTTAGAAAAAAACACAAATGCCAAATCATATGCTCTACATTTTGGAATAATCTATTTATAAAAACATATTCAGATATAGAATTTATTGAACCTGGAAAAGTTGCAAATAATATAGTTGCAATGTACTGTGTTGGTATATTTTATAATTCATCAAATTTGATAGATCTGTTTAAACATCCAGTTGATCCTATAAGTCGTCCGTTACAACAAACCTGTTCTGATATTCTAGGTTTAGATTATAAAGAAATTCGTCCTTTAATAAACTTGCGTGATAATATAGAAAAAGAAAAAATTGTTACAATCGCAATTCATAGTACATCACAAGCAAAATACTGGAATAACACTACAGGTTGGCAAAAAGTAGTTGATTATTTGAAATCACGTGGTTATAAAGTTATATTATTATCTACTGAAGAAAATGGTTATATGGGAAACATGAATCCTAAAGGAGTAGATTATCATCCTAAGGGTAAAATTGAATATGTAATTAACCTATTACAAAAGTCAACAATGTTTATAGGTGTAAGCAGTGGTTTAAGTTGGTTGGCATGGGCGTGTAATACAAAAACTTGTATGATTTCAGGTTTTACAGAACCATTTAATGAATTTATTTGTACTAGAATATATCCAGAGATTGATATTTGTTCAGGTTGTTATAACAGATTTATATTTGATAAAGGTGATTGGAATTGGTGTCCTGTTCATAAACATACATATAGACAATTTGAATGTACAAAAACAATTACTGGAGAAGATGTAATTAGTAAAATTAAACAATATCTTTGACCCCATATTTGGTATAATATTGATACCAATTTACTTAGGAGGTGAATTATAACATGGTTAATGTATTATATTAAATGTGGGTCAATTTTAGTACTAATAGAATTTCATCTAATATTTAATTTAAATATCAATTTCATAAATAAAGGAAACATATGGAAACTAATAATGACGTAATAAAATTACCGGACGAAATAATTAATAAGATTAAAGAATTTCAAGAACGAACTATGGTCTTAGTATCGAGATTAGGTGATATTAATTTGCAACAACATAATTTACAAAAAGCTAAAGAAGGTTTGTTGAATCAATATGATACGAATATTGTAGAAGAAAACAATCTAATCAAAGAAATAGAAACCAATTATGGTTTAGGCAGTCTTGATATTAAAACTGGTCTATTGACAAAGTTAAAAAAATAAAAAAAATAATAAAAACTGAGTATTAATTATATTTCTGCATAGAGATTTCTATATATATATTTAACATACTTTATTTAATATAATCTTTAGGAGAAATATAATGGCAGAAAAAATGGTTAGCCCTGGCGTATTTACGCGAGAAAATGACCAATCATATTTAGCATCAGGTATAAGTGCAATAGGTGCAGCAGTTATCGGTACTACTGAATCTGGTCCAGCTTTTGTTCCAACCCCAGTATCATCATTTGCGGAATTTGAAGCTTTATTTGGATCAACAAGTGATTCAACATATGTTCCATATGTTGTAAAATCATATTTACAAAATGCAGGAATTATAAATGTAGTAAGAGTACTTGGCACAGAAGGTTGGCTAAACAGTAATACACGTATTAATGGTCAAAATAATTTAGTTAAACTTGTTGTAAATGGAAAAACTGCAGTTGCTTTAGGTGTTACTGCAGGTTCTACTAATTTTTCTGTTTCAGGTTTAACGGTTACTGGGAATGGTAATAACTTTACACTTAATTCAGCATCAGTATATGTATCATGTTCACTTGATAAATCTAATCCTAATTATATTGTAAAAGTATTCGGAACAGATCCTTTAAATAATAGTGGAAATACACTGTCTTCGAATTTATATATATATTCAATGAATATTGAAGCAGCAACTCCTTACACATCATCAACTGTATCAGTAACTAGTTCACAAGCATTAACATTTCTTACAAACTCGGATTATTCAGCAGCAAGTACCCCTTGGATCCAATCACAATTGGTAGCAGGTGAAGCATATAATTTATTTAGATTCTGGACTTTAAGTGATGGTACAAACGCTAACATGAAATATAAAGTTGAGATTAGTAATATCACAAAACCAGTAGATGATACACAATATGGTGTATTTACAGTTGTTGTTAGAGAATATTCTGATTTAGACTTTAGACAAAGTGTCGTAGAAACATATTCAAATTGTAACTTAGATCCAACTAGTAAAAATTATATCTTAAAGAAAATTGGTGATAAATATAAAACTATAGATTCTGAAGGTAGAATAAATGTTTATGGTACCTATGATTCAAAATCTAAATATATCAGAGTTGAAGCAGCTTCTACTTTAGAAAAATTAGCAAATACAATTGTTCCGTTTGGTCATGGTCAATATTATAACCCAATTACAGGTAGTGCAGACACATTTTTTGATATACCATTTAAGACATATCAAGGAACAGCTGATATTTATCAATCGTATGTTCCATGGGGTATTGATTTTACAAACTTAGATCATAAAGCATTTTTGACACCAATTGCAGATAATGTTACTTATAGTACAAACTCTTCATTGAATTTAGATAATATTATGGGTCATGCAAGTTCATCTTATACATCATCACTATCAAGTTCGGCCGCACCAACAGAAATGTTACATTTCATCGTAGGTTTCCAAGGTGGTTGGGACGGTTTACCACCTAATAGAGTTAAGAATATTGGTACTAATATTTCTGCAAGTAATGTATTTGGACATGATTGTAGTGGTGCTATGACAGAAGGTACATTAGCACTTAAAAAAGCAATAAATGCAATCTCTAATCCAGATGAACTTGATATTAACTTGATTGTAATTCCAGGTATATTAGAATCATTACATCCTTATGTAACAGATTATGCACGTACACTATGTCGAAATAGAGGTGATTGTTTTTATATTATGGATTCAGTTCAATTTACTGGAACAAAAGAAGATATAGTAAGTGCAATAGCTTCTATTGACAACAACTATGTTGGTACTTATTTTCCATGGGTACAAATTGATGATAATGTTAGAGGCAAACGTGTTTGGGTACCACCTAGTGTAATAATCCCAGCTGTATACTCATTCAATGATAAAGTAAGTGCTCCTTGGTGGGCTCCTGCTGGACTTAATCGTGGTGGATTAACAGAAGTAATTGAAGTTAAACGTAGATTAAATCAATCCGATAGAAACTATCTTTATGAAAACAGAGTAAACCCAATTGCAGTATTTCCTGGAACTGGTCCAGCTGTATGGGGACAAAAAACTCTTCAAAAGAAAGCTTCTGCTCTTGATAGAATCAATGTAAGAAGACTTCTTTTAGAAATAGAGAAGTTCATTGCTTCAACTTCAAGATTCTTGGTATTTGAACCTAATGTAGCGAATACAAGAATTCAATTTTTATCTATTGTAAATCCGTATTTAACCGATGTACAAAAAAGAAGTGGTGTTTATGCATTTAAAGTAGTAATGGATGAAAGTAATAATGATGCTGACGCACTTGATAGAAATATTTTACGTGGAGCAATTTATATTCAACCTACTAAAGCCGCGGAATTTATTGAATTAACTTATAATATTACCCCAACCAACTCTACGTTCTCTTCTTAATCTTAATAAATTAAGAAAATTAAAAGGCCTATAATTAATTTTATAGGCCTTTTTTGTTAAAATTGATTATTTCTATATTTATAATAAATTAGGAAACTTATGAAACGATTAATGTTAAAAGAATTTTATGATAACAGATTAATGTTTGACCCTCAATTAGAGATTCAAATATTAACAACTGATATTGTTAGACAAATTGGTAAATATTTGTCGGTCGATTTTTCTAAAATACATATTGATCAATTGTTTTATGGAATTAAGGTTGAACAGAAACGTAGTGTAGGAGAAATTAAATCTGGAAGTCCTAATCAAATGAAGAATTTAGTATTGTTTGCTAAAATTGCATTAACACATTTAAATAATAATAAAACATATTATGATGATTTAGATAAGAAAGATGACACATCAAATTTTATTGAACACAAGATTCCAAATGTTTTTAATGAATTAAGAGAATTTAAAAAAACTAATAAATTAAAATTAAAAAATTTAATAAAAAACAAATAATCTTATATTTATATTTATATAAATATAATTTTTAGGAGAAATTAAAAATGGCAACATTATTAGAAAATTCAGAAATGCTTTTTCAAAATTATGAACCAAAGACTCAATTTAGATTTAAATTCAGTTTTGGAGGTTCTGCTACATCGGCTATTCCAGCATGGTTAGTAAAAAGTTCTAAAAGACCATCTATTACTTTCAGTCCTATTACAATAGATCATATTAACTCTAAAAGAAAACTTTTGGGTAAAGGTGAATGGGAAGATATTGATGTTGTATTTTATGATCCAATTACTCCAAGTGGAGCACAAGCTGTAATAACTTGGATGAGACAAGGATATGAATCATTTACCGGTAGAGCCGGTTATGCTTCATTTTACAAAAGAGACATAACGCTTCAGATGTTAGGTCCAATCGGTGATGTTGTAGAAGAATGGTCATTAATTGGTGCATTCATTAGTAAATGTGATTGGGGTTCGTTGGATTATACATCAAACGATGCCTTATCAGAAATATCTGCAACAATTACCTATGATTATGCTATTTTGAATTACTAATTTCTCTAGAATTAATGGAGACTCCTTTATAGGAGTCTTCTCCTATAAATTATAAAAGTTTTAATAAATAGTTTCATATATAAGAAAGGTCACTCATGTTAAATCAAACAACAACAAACACAAACGAGTTACACGATGAGAAATATCCTTATGAAATAATAGAATTACCGAGTGGTGGTGTTTTTTATTCTAAAGATAATTCTCTGTCAAGTGGTCTCATTAAATTAAAACTTCCTACCGCAAAACATGAAGATATATTAACATCTAAAAACCTAATTACAAAAGGTATAGTTATAGATGAATTATTAAAATCATTAATATTAGATAAAATTAATTATGACGATCTTTTATTAGGTGATATTAATGGGTTAATCATTTCAACTAGAATTTTGTTATATGGTTCAGATTATAATACTCAAATTCATTGCCCATCGTGTGATAAGTTAAATCAGATTAAAATTAATTTGTCATCTTTAAAAGTTAAAGAATTTCCAAGTATAGATGAGAATCTAAAAGGTATAAACGAACATGATTTTGTGTTACCATTTAGTAAAATACCTATTAAATTTAAATTTTTAACACATAAAGATGAACAAGAAATTAATTTGTACCTTAAGAAAATGAAAAAACACATCGGTGGGATTGATCCTGAAATAACAACTCGGTTAGGTTTTGCTATTATTGAAATTAATGGTGAAACGGATAAGACAAAAATACAGCATTATGTGTCAGACCAAATGACTACTAAAGATACAAAGGCATTTAGAGAACATTTAAATGCAGTATCACCAGGCGTTGATACTGAAATTTTATTTGAATGTGATTCGTGTGGTCATGAAGATACTTTGACTATGCCTATGAATGTTGACTTTTTTTGGCCTAGCGGAAAACTACAGAAGTAGTGTATTAACTGAAATATTTTTCATAATTACAAAGACTCAAGGTGCATTTACACATGATGAAATATATAATATGCCAGTTGGTAGAAGAAGAAGTTATTTAGGTCTTCTTCTACAATCTTTAGAGCCACCTGTAAATAACTCAAATACTAAAAATACACGTAGTCCCAGTAAATTTCAACGTAAAAAATCTTAATTTAAGCTATATATTCTAACGAATATATAGCTTTTTTAGTTTTTCAATATTTATTATTAACCAATTCTTAATAGGAAATAAAATGCTTAACATGAAAAACACACTTAATGAAGGAATTATAGATAATATATTATCTAAAATATTTTCTATATTATTTAGTACTCAATTAAAACATATTCAAACAAAAGTCAAAGCACTTAATAAACAATTAAAAGATAATAATATTTTAGAACGCCCAGACATAATAGAATTAAAACATATGATTGATGACAAGCATGTTATGACTATATTACATAAGTCTGGAAATGATAAAAGTTTATTAGATTTATATGACGCGTTAATTAAATAATGACAAAACACGATAAACAATCTGAATCAGAGTTTGATGATACGACACAGACTAGAAGAACTTTAAAAAGTTTTACTACTGAATTAAATGATATGACTGCTAACATTTTAAAAAATGTAGCACAAATAACTAAATTATCCGGTACTAAACTGTTTGACCCGGCTACTATTAGATCTGATATTGAGGCAATGCAAAGTAGAAGTAGACAACTTGATGATTTTATTAAAACATCAAAAGCTGGTTATAAAGATATTATGAAGGCCCAAAAAGATCTTGCATTAAATACTAGATTGGTTAATAACAAAATAAAACAATTAAATGATGCAGTATTTCTAGATACCAGTAAAAAATATACAGAATATTCTTCTAAAATTTCACAACAGCTTGAAGATATGAAAAAAAGTGGTAATTCAAGTTTCTTTGATACTGGTGAAGCAGATGAATATATTAATAGAATTGAAGAATTACAACAAACTTTTACTGATTTAGCATCTACCCAAGATTTAAGTGCAGATAAATTAGAACAAGTTAATATATTATTAGGTTTAATGGATAATACACTTAAAAGTATTACATCATCTAAAAAAGAATCTGAAGATTTAGGTGATCGTTTAGGAGGTATCTCAGATGATATAATAAAACCGTTTACAAGTCTTACTGGAATTATAGATAATATACCAATAATAGGAAATTCACTTAGTAGAATATTAGATACTGAAGGTTTAACTAAAACTTTAAAAGAAAATATAACAAATACACTAAGAAAATCTATAACAAAAGATGGTATATCTGTAGAAGGTTTAAAAGATGGATTTGTTAATACATTTAAATCTATGTTTAGTTTAATAGGTTTGGCTATGAAAACATTATTTTTAAATCCTATGATACTAGGTATATCGGCAACTGTAGGTTTAGTATATGGTATGTGGAAAATATTTTCATCTATAGGAAAAACATCAAGCGAAGTTGCACAGACACTGGGAGTTGGAAATGCTATTACATCGGAATTAAGTTATAATTTAAAAATGAGCGAGTCTAATTTAATTAATATGGGTTCATCGCTCGAAAGTGCAATTGAATCTGCAGCTGCATTAAATACAGTTTTAGGTAATACACACTTTGTTACAGTTGATGCATCAACTGCCATGGCTAAAATGTCAGATTGGACAGGAGCAACTAAAGAAACAATGGCAGCTATATATTCTCAAATGTTAGGTATACAAGGTGCTACAGAAAAATCGGCAATTGCCTCAACCCAACAATTGGCAGCAGTTGCTAATTTATCAGGTATTGCACCTAATATCTTATTTAAGGATATAGAATCTAATTCAGAATTAATTGCAACTCATTTATCTAAAACGCCAGGTGCGTTAAATAAAGCAATTGTGTCAACTAGAAAATTAGGTTTAAGTTTAAGTCAAGTAGATTCTATAATTGAATCAACTATGGATTTTGAATCTTCAATTGAAAAAGAATTTAAAGCATCTGTACTTTTAGGAAAACAATTAAACTTTAATAGTGCTAGACAAAAGATTTTTAATAATGATATAACAGGTGGAATACAAGATATTATGAATCAAGTTGGTTCATTAGAAGAATTTAATAATATGAATATGTTTCAAAAGAAAGCATTAGCCGATACACTTGGAATGTCAGCAGGTGAATTACAAAAGTCGTTACAATATCAAAGTATGTTATCGAAGATGTATCCAAATGATGCAAACCAACAACAAAAAATATTAGATATGTTAGAAGGAAAAGAGTCTTTAGATGAAAAAAGTTTAAAGAATCAAATTAGTTATCAAAGTGCAATAAGTGATATTAAAAACTCATTTGCTTCAATATTACCATTAATTACTGAATCGTTAATACCTGCTGCAAAAGAATTCTTTGGATGGATATCCAAAGAAGAAACAAAAAACATGATAAAAGATACAGTAATCGGTTTGGGTGATATGGCATCTGCTTTAGTTTCAATAGTTGGTTTCTTTTCGAAAGCAGGTATGTTAGGTTTAGCATTATTAGGAACAATAACTATGATGATACCTAAATTGATTACAATGGCTGCGATACAATTTGCAAGTGGTAGTCCATTTGGTGCAGGTGTTGGTTCTTATATGTCAAAACTAGCTTATGCAGGTTTAGGAGTTGGATTAGGAACTACATTAGGTGGAGGTGGTACATATGCTACATTGGGATCTGTAGCAGGCTCAGTGCTAGGTGGTTTAGCTGGGGCATTTATTCCAGGTGCACAGGCATTTACACCGTGGTTAATGTCTGGTGGTGGTGCATTGGGTGGATATTTAGCTGGAATGTTAGATACTCCTGTAAAAGATGGTATACTTAGAGGTAATATTATGCATCCTATTTCTAATGAGGATGATGTAATGGCTTTAAAATCTGGTGGACCAATTGGAAATGCGTTATCAAATAAAGAAGCAGATAGTTCTGAATCAACTAAAGTATTGAGTGATAAATTAGATAAAATTGCAACTCTACTTTCTCAATTGAAAATAGATGTAATGCTAGATGGTAAAAAAGTTGGCTATGGTATTTCCAAAGCACAAATATTACCAAGAGGAGGATATTAATGCAAGATCTTTTATCTATTTATAGTAAAACTATATCAAACAGTAATAAACCAACAGAGGTTAAGTCCCATATATTAGAACAATATCGACGTACTGAAACTAAAATGCATAATGATGATATGATAGATAGATATAAGAAATTTTTATCTAGTAGTATTATTTTAATAGATACAAATTTTACATTATATTCACAAATAATGTTAAAATTGAATTCGACAATAAATACAGACTTAAATAAAATTAGAAGTACCCAATTTGATACTATACCTTTATACACTGTGAGAAAAGATTTGGGTTCTAAATATAGTGGTTGGACAGGTCATTATTTAAATCAATATTATACTACTCAATATTTGGCAAATAATCAGTTTATTAAAACTATTAATAGATCACTTTCACCTATAGTGTTTAATACAACTTCAATTTTAGATTCTTATAATAGTAGTATGCCAGAAATGTGGTCACGCGAATTTTCTAGTATGTTTAGTATGCCAATTAACTTTCATACGGTTTCTAGTCAATCACCCATGCAAAAATTACTTACACAATTTGGTGCAGGTAAATTACAATTTTTTAAAGAATACAATGTGTGGAAAATAAATACACCTGATGAATTGAAAAAAATATCTGAAAATAATAATAGTTATATAAGAACAAATTCTACGAATGTAATAGAAACTATTCCACTACTTGGTAGATTTTTTAATGATGTTTCTTTAAGTGCAATGTGGGCATATAGAACTGTAATATCTGTAAATTCATTTGCAAATAAATATGGTATAATGCTTGGATTAGGAACAGATACTTGGTGGTTAAAACAAAGAAATGCATTGCAATTAATACCATCTATAGGTTATATTTCTCAATACACACCTGTTACATACGCAACCGGTAAATTACAATCTTATTTTAATGCATTTAATCCAGTTGGGTTCGTAAATATATTAGATACAACTATTAATTTATTATCTATGCCACCTACATCGTATGAAGCAATTAGTGGTTTATTATCTAGAGGTTTAGATTACTATTATAATAAATATTTAACAGATAATAAACTTAAATTTACTGAAAGAACTACATATACAGATTTAAAAGGTATACCATATATTAATTCTAATAATGAAGATTGTACTCATTTAAATGAAAGTGATATATTAACAGGTCAATCTAGATTAGGATTTCCTGAATCTAATAATTCTAAAACATTAGATAAAATTAATATGTTAGAACCACATGTTGGTATTGAAAATTCAAATTTAAATAATAATATTAAATTTATATTTGAAACAGTATTATTGTCAAACGCCAATACTGATAATGTTGGACCCATTATATTTAGAAGTACTTTAACTTCAATAAAAGATACTATTAATCCTGAATGGAACGGTATTTCATATATGGGTCGTCCAGATAAATTTTATCAATATTCAGGTGTTACTAGAGAAATAAGTTTTGGATTTACGGTTTATACAAATAGTGAAGATGAAGTAAAACCACAATGGAATAAATTAAATGCACTTTCCGGACTATGTTACCCTGTTAAATATTATGATAATAGAACAATGAAAGGTTCTATGATAAGATTGACGATTGGTAATATGTTTCATAGACTATATGGATTTATTAATTCATATAATATGTCACCTCATGATGATTCAATGTGGTCAGTGCGAGCACCTGGAAAATATTCTAACACAATTGAACTTCCACACATTGTTAATGTAGATATAGGTTTTACAGTAATATCAAACATGGCACCACTTGCTAGTGATAGTAGATATGAATACGACCAAGTAGATAAATCTTCAACTAATGCCAGTACGGGCAGTTAACTTAACATAGGAACATATGAGCAGATACCAAAATATATCTATAACTAATAAACACTATATTAGTGTTAATTATCCCGTAATTTCTAAGTTGAGTACTGATAATTATATTATTAGTAATAATGAAACTAGATTAGATTTATTGTCAACTGATTATTATGGAGATCAAACATTATATTGGATTATAGCTATATGTAATAATATAGAAGGAACAATATTTGTCACTCCTGGAACTCAACTTTGTATTCCAAATAAAAATAGAATTATTTCAATTCTTTCACAATATAACGGTTTAAATTAAATGGGTACATATAACGGTTTTCCCTTCGTATCTAATATTACAGATTCTGTTAAGAACGAAATAGATAGGAGAATGTCATCACCTGTATCCAGACTTGATAATTCTAATTCGTGGTGTAAAATTACAAGTGGCGTATATAAGGTAGGTATAAATGGTGCTAAAGTTGATGATAATCTAAAAACCATGTCTACATTTATAATGAATGATATACTGGATAATACACCAGAAAATATTACAATAAACAATATATATGGAATTGGTGATATTGAGTATGAAGGATTATTGAAACCTGGAATTACGGAATTAACAGTAGAACATATGGGTAATGATGGTGGTGGAATTAGAAAAGCAAAAATTAAATGGACAACATATTCAATAGGTGACTTTGAAGAACTCGCTAACTATTTTTTATCAGTTGGTAGATCATGTTTAATAGAATGGGGAACATTTTCTTTAAAAAATGAATTTGACCCAAATAGTAAACCAATTACATTAGATGTAAAAGGAATAGAGCAGTTTTCAGGTGGGAATTTTAAAACTGCATATGAATTATTACAAAAGAAAACAGAACTAAGTAAGGGTAATTATGACGGTATGCTGGGTATAATTACTAATTATGATTTTTCTTTGAATGATAATGGTGGGTTTGATTGTACTACAGAAATAACATGCTTGGGCGCGGTTATGTATGGAACAAGTTTATCACATCAATATAATAGTACTGAACTAAAGAGTAAAAAAATATCAGAATTACAGAATTATATTATAGATGAATTAAACGATGACTTAAATAAATACTATACTGGAATTCACCTTACTGAAGGCAAATATTGGTATAGGAATGATAAAACAGGTTATCATGCTTTCGTTGATCAAAAAGCAAATGAAAATAATATAATTCCCAATAATTTAAAAGATTGGCAAAACAAATAAAGTATGGCAACTGACAATAAAACCGATTTTTGGAAAAAATTTATAACTATTGGTTATTTAGAACAAATAATTAATTCATATTCTCATACTAAATTTAGTGATGGTGTTAAAGTATTTGAATTTAAAAATGAATTGAATGATGGTTCTTCAATAAAAATATTAAACCATATAGGTTTAAGAACCACAGATTTATCTGTAGCATTTATAAATAATACTAATAATCTAGAAACATTAAAATTTAATACGGATGAAACTTATAATAGTGGATATATAAGAAATATTTATGTTAATTTAGAAGTTGTTAGAAATGCATTTCAAAATAATGATACTTTACGTAACGCAATTGTATCAATATTAAATAGTATTAATAGTGTATTTTTAGGATATTGGGATTTTCATCTTAAAGTTAATGAATCTACACAATGTATATCTATAATAGATAAGAATTTTATAAATGAAAAATTAAATAACGTTCGTAACAATATATTTAAATTTAAAATGTATGGTGGTAATTCTATAATAAAATCACTGAGTGTTAATTCTAAATTATCAAATGAAATAGGTATGACATCATTATATTCTATTAATGTTGATAATAAAGGTACAAATTATATTCTTAATAATGACTCGGACGCATTTACTTCTATATGGAATGATACTAAAAATACAAAGTACATATACAAAGATAAGTTTGTGGGTACATTATTATCACTTGACAATACAAATACTAAATCTACTACTAATATGGAAATTAAATCTACTGATTCTAGTATTAATAAGCAAAATAAATCATATATGTCTCCAGCTAAAGATACTAATAATAAATATGATACAATACAACATAATATAGATTCATATTTACTTAACATTTCAAAGAAAATTGAAAATGCTGAACATAATTTAAAATTTAGTATTGAGTGTAAAAATGCGTATTTACCTTCAACTGAATCTGAAATTTATAAACCATTTGTTACAAGTGACTATGATACTGATGTGGATGTTATGCGCAATTGTATATTTCGTAAAAGTACTAGTATTAATCAAACTGGTAAATCTGTAATGTATATTCCAATAGATTTTGAAATGCAACTTGCTGGAATATCTGGAATACGCTTAGGTGATATATTTACAGTAGATGCATTACCTACTGCGTATAGAAATAATTCTGTACTACAAGTTACGGGTGTAACACATACTATTAAAGATAATATATGGGATACGACGGTAAATGCAGGATTAAGAATTTTTAAGTTTGATGATAATCAAAAAGAAATTCCACCGCCACCGCGTAAAGAATATAAAAATATAATAAGACCTGGTAAATGGGAAACAGAAACCGATAATGTAGATGAAGCTGAAGTGGTTAGTAGTTTTAAAGGAAAAAATAATTTAATTGGAGTTGATGTAAAATATACAATGGCACTTCTAAGTTATAAAGCACCTGCCGCACTAGCATCTAAAAATTATCATAAATTTCCAAAAGATGGAATTCGAATTGAACTTCCGCGTACTCCGAACACTGATAGAGTTGAATTAAAGCGCAATATAAAATCAGTTGTAGACGTATTAGTAAATATTAATAATTATTTAGATAAAGTGACATCAGCTATTAATAATAAATACTATGTTGCACGAGTATTAAGTGGGTTTAGATCAGATAAAAGTGGAAGTTCTCATTCACACGCACTTGCATTGGATATTTCATTTTGGGTGTGGGATAAAAAAAATAAAAAACTGGGTAATATTAATTCTGATAAAGATATTCATGTTAAAATAGTAAATATGTTGGTAAAAGATGTATTATCGAATAAAAATATGAATCAAGTATTATGCGAATTTAATGCTAATGGCGCATGTTGGCTACACATAGACACTTCTCCTACTACACCTGATATAAAATTTTATACTGAACCTGGTCCAAATGGTACGTGGGATGGAGATACTAATGCAGCATATAACCCTAACAGAGTTAATCAGTATTATAACCCGTGGAAAAAAGTGTGAAACTAAAAGAACCAAATAGATATAAATATGATTTTTTTGATGTATTAAAGTCTATAGAAGATTATAATTTACTCATACAGCTTCAATTTACAGATGTAATTAATACTACAAAATTGATAGTTACTGATTATGATTATGACTTAGGTTATATTACTAGATATTTTTTTAAACAAAAAAATGTTTCAAATTCTGTAATAACAGAATCACTTAAAAAAGATTGGTCAAATTCTAAATTTAATCCTCTTTATAATAATATTTCGATAGATTGGAGAATCACAGGAAAACAAAGTGCTATCGAAGAAGAAAATCTAAAAACTATAACTGAAGCAGATAAAATTATGTCAGGTATAAAAAATTTATTGGAAAAAAATTTATTAGAGTACGTCAAATTATAAGAAACTTTGGTTATATTTATTTATAAATAAAGGTTACATAGTTGATTATTATAGAAAATAAAGCGCTTTTAAAAGAAATTTGTCTAAAGATTCATATGGGTGATTCTATAATTATTCCTGTGTTTACTGACCATAAACAAAATCATCATATAAATAAACCTTTATTTTTATATATTTATCTTATTAAATTTAAAACTGGGTATATAATTCCAATTAATACTGAAGATTGTATTAATATAGAAAATCTAGATTTATTTGACCTTTTTACTAATATATTAAATAATATAACAACTAAATATGTAATTAATCTAGATCATCTATATTATTTTAGACCTTCTTTAGATGATAGATTTGTTGACTTAAGAGTGTTAGAATATATATCGACCGGTAAAGTATCTACTCATTATAATAGATTATTACCTACTCAAAGTTTTATGTATCATCTACATTATAACATGAATGATGTTAATATATCTATTCCGATTACTAAACACATTGAATATTTAGAAATGGAAACAGAAAATATATTAAATGTTATTAAATTATATTCAGAAAATGAATTTGAATTAAGTCTTAAAATGTTTAATAATATAATGCTTCCAACTCTAAATACCATAACCCAGGCAGGTATACCAGTTGATACTGAATTTCCAGTTAAAGAAAATATTAAGAATAATTGTATTTATACAACCTATAATCCTTTTAATCTGACTAGTCGACCAACGTGTAGTTCTGGAAAATTCAGTTTTAGTTCAATAGCAAAGGACTCTCAAGATAGAAAGCACATTATTTCTAGATTCGGAGAAGATGGAACTTTGGTCTTATTTGATTATAATTCATATCATATATCATTGATATGTGAAATTATAAATTATAAATTTAATGAATACGCGTATACTCAATTAGGTAAAATATATTTTGGCAAAGAAGAATTAACTCATGACGAAATAACAGATGCTAAAATCTTAACATTTAGAGTTTTATATGGTGGTATACCAACTGAATTCTTACAAATAGAATTTTTTAAAAGAGTAGATAAATTTATAAAAGAATTGTGGTCAGCATATAATTCAGATGGGTGTATATATACTAGATTATTTAAGCGAAGATATAATAGGAAAAACTATCCTGATATGAATGCTCAAAAATTATTTAATTATTATCTTCAATCATTTGAAACTGAAAATAATATGATGATACTAAATAAAATAAATACATATTTACAACAATATTCAACTAAAGTTATCCTATACATATATGATTCTATATTAATTGACTTCAAATTTGAAGATGGAAAAGATGTCATTAATCAAATACTGAATATTTTTAAAAATGATAAGTATGATGTAAGTATTTTTATGGGAAATAATTATTTAGATTTAGTCAAAATTTAAGTATTCTTTATATTTATTATTAAAAATTAACAATAATTAAAATATCGAGTTTCATTAAATGAAGTTAAATATAAATTTAATGTTTTTCAGCAAAATTCAACATTAAAAAGCATGATTTAAATTATGATTAATTATTTAATTTATTGGATTTTGTATTTTATA
>Ga0172368_10002188_pt1 | contig 25349 bp, 22 predicted proteins | sample Lak11m_FD_114540 | JGI IMG/M metagenome (GOLD analysis project Ga0172368, IMG submission 114540) | Freshwater microbial communities from Kabuno Bay, South-Kivu, Congo - kab_022012_11m | ecosystem: Environmental > Aquatic > Freshwater > Lake | place: Democratic Republic of the Congo: South-Kivu...
GTTACCAGGTTATTAAATGGTATATTATTTTTTTCTTTCCAGTTATTCCATTAGGTACTTATCGTGTATTACAGCCTAAAGATCTTTCAGTGTCATCAGAGTTTCCCAACTATACAGATTCTTGGCTAGTTGATTGGCCAAAATATTATATGGTTCAAGTTGAAATGGATTGGAAACAAGTTACAAGACATTATCTGATTGCCTATGGTTGGATCATTTTATTGGTTTTGCTAAGTCTTTATAAATATTTAATTAGCCGTTGAAAAAGCATTTTATTACTGAGTTAGACTCTTCATAAAAAAAATTTACATTACTGTACAGAACTATTTCTTGAAACGAATAAACATCGTTATAGTATAATACTGATGGCTGAATGTATAATTATTTGGAACTAGTATGAAAGATAATATAGCAGCAGATAAAATTTTTTGTAAGCAATGTATTGAAGAAACCTTACCACATTCAACCGGCAATCTTTTTCGAGTAAATTTCGTAGGCACTACAATTAAAAATATTGGATTCAGATGCAGTATTTGTAAATCGGTTGTAGCTGAAAAAAGATTCACTCTTTATGGAATTCCTCTTCATACATTTGGCTATTTTAGAATTCAAGAAATATTTTCTGGGTCATTTTATGCAAGAAAACTTAAGGATCAAAAATTCTATGCTCTAAATTCTTCGAAAGGAATTAATAAATAAAAATCTTTTTCCCCTCACCTTTAGCTTTTTGCTTCTCACACTATTAAAACGGAAACTCTTCTTTATAATTAATTTTTTCTTCCAATTTTTTCTGTTCAACATTTTTCTTTGCAATCTGATGTATCCGATTCCCTTCAACATAAATGGCTTTGTATGGTTTGGTGGGACAAGCATATTCGCACGCACCGCATCCAATGCAGTAATCATCTCGCGTTTCGGGTATAACCAACTTTCCTTCAAACGGAACCATGTGAACTGCTTTTGTAGGGCAATGCTCGGAACATGCACCGCAATCTGTTTTTTGTGTGTTAACAATGCAGTTGTCTTTTACAAAAATTGCTTTGCCTATCTGCGTAAGTTTTTTCTTTTCAAGATCAATCGGCAGTATTGCGCCAGTCGGACAAACATCACTGCAAATCTTGCATTCAAAATTGCAGAAGCTTGCAATGTTATCCATTCTCGGCTGAAGCATTCCAAGAAAACCGTACTCCAAAAACGACGGCTGTAACACTTGCGTTGGACAAGCACTCACGCATAAATGGCAAGCTGTGCATTTGACGTTAAATTTCTCAATGCTCACCGATCCCGGAGGAGAAACTGCATTCTTTCTAAAGACGGGCTTTGTACTTGGCTTTGTTACAATAATTTTCTTTTTTACTTGAGCGGCAATTGTTGATAAAGAAAAAAGGAATAAAGAACTTTTCAATATAAAGTCACGTTTAGATTGCTCAATTGTTAAATTGTTCGATTGCTGCTTACGAAACGAAAAATCATAAACAATTCCGTTTGTCGGGCAGTTGGTTAAGCAGTCAAAACACATAACACACCGGCTTGTATCAATGGTTTTATTATCGCTGTCAATACAGTTTGCCCGGCATTCTTTTGCGCAGATTCCGCAGCTTAAACATTCTTCATTTTTAATTACAATCTTGAACAAAGAAAATTTGGAAACGTAACCAAGCAATGTTCCAACCGGACAAACGGTGTTACAATATAGTCTTCCTTTAATCCAGGACATCACAACAACAAAAACAAACAACGCCGTTGTTATTATGAACGGAATTAATATGAAAGCTTTTAAGTCATAGCCATAGACAGCATATAATTTGAAACGGTCTGATACAAAAGCGGCAATGTTATTTAGGCCGACCATTATTGGGCGGAAATAATTTCCGGCAAATTTTCCGTAGATGCTGTATGGGTCCAATAAATTTATTGCAAGCGAGCTTCCAAAAACAAAAACAATTATTGGAATTAAAAGAAGAGATATTCTTAACAGCTTCTGCTCTTTTAGAAACTCAAATCTTCTTTTGTTTCTCTTTTTAATTTTTCCGCGAATCCAGTTAACAAAATCCTGAAGTGTGCCTAACGGACAAATTAAGGAGCAGTAAACTCTTCCGAATAAAATTGTTAATGCAAGAACTATTATAAATCCAAATGAACTGAATGATAAGAGTACGGCAAATTTCAAAACTGAAGGGACAAACTGTAAGTAAACAATTCCATTTGATAAAGACGGCGGCACGAGAGAAAAAATATCTGCAAACAGAAATGTAGTTGGTATAAAGAAAATTATTGAAACAATAATTCTAATTTTCCGGAGAAAGGAACCACTCATTTTTTTACATTATAATTCGTTTAATGTTGAGTGAACTCAAATCCTTTTTGCCCACGCCCATTGCGCCGGCAATTTTGATATATGAAATATCATCTGGTTCCATCCCAAATAATTTTGCGGCAGCGGCATCGGCTGCAACCATATCGGCAGATACAATTTGAGATTTCATTGTAGTAACATCATCAACCGAAACACCGCGCGGACCGTTCCGCTTCATAACATAATAAGCGTCAACAATATTCAAATCAGGTTTGCGGTAGGTTGAGTAATCTGCAATGCATTGATGAAGATCGTTGCTATGCCAATAACCGCGGTCCCAAACAACGCCCATTAAATTTTTCATACAAATTGTAAGACGGGTTGAACTGTGACTTTTCAAGATCGGCATATTAATGAATACATCACTATCGAGAAGTACTTCGTGAACTTTAGCGCTTGTTAATCTCTTTCCCGATTTTACTGAAACATCCTGGTAATAATTTTCGGTATCGCCGGAAATCATTTTACCTCCGGCATCTTTAACTGCTTTTTCAATTCCGCTGTTGGAATAACATCTTCTCCAATTATCGCATGTATGATCAAATACTAAAACTTCTTTTGCACCCGCATCAAAGCAGTGTTTTATTACCCGCGAAACGAGTTTTGGATTCGTATTTCCCGCACGTTCCGGAGAAACATCCCATCCCACATTCGGTTTTAAACATACTTTTTGATTCTGTTTTACAAAATTTTTCATTCCGCCGAGAGCTTTAATGGCTTCATCGAACATAACGTCTGCTTCGCCGCCTTTTACTGCAACAAGATCAAAAGCAGCAGGTAAGATTCGGGAAGTTTTTTCAAAATAATTTCCATAGATGCCCGGGAATGCAGCTGCTGCGCCGGTTAGTAATCCTGCTTGAAGACTTTTTCGAAAAAAATCTCTACGATTCATTTTCGTCTCGGCTAATTTTGTTTAATAAATTTAACAGTGTAAAACTAATCAATATATTATATTGCATTCAACATAATAATCCGGAGTAAAAATGTTTTCCATTTTCGAAACAGAAATAATTGTCCGTCCAGACGATATAGATATGAACAATCATGTACACAATTCAAAATATTTAGATTATTTACTTATGGCACGTTATGACCAGATGAGAAAAGATTATAAAGTACCGATGGAAGTTTTTGTTGAACGAGGATATTCCTGGGTGGCTTCTACAACGCATATTGATTTTAAGAGAGAGATAAAATTAGGTGATAAAATTGTGGTGCGGACCCAGGTAAATTCTTTTGAGGGTGCGCAGGTAAAAGTAAATTTTTGGATTATGAAAACAGAAATAAATAAAGTAGCGGCTGAAGGATGGTCGGTTTACACCTTAGTATCTGTTGCATCGGGAAGGCCGGCAAGAATTCCCGAGGATATAATTAAATATTATACGGTGTGAAACTGAAAAATTAAAAACTATAACCAACTGATAAACCAAATCCTTTTTCAACAAGCATCGGCATCACATTTAATTTTTTACCGGCAATAGAACTTGGTATTCCTTCAGGATGAGCGGCAATCATACCAAATGTATAGCCAAGAGCAACAGCAAGAGGGTAATCGCTCCACCAGTGAATTCCGGTACCTACCATTCCCCACGCAACTAATCCCGTAAACACATAACCAACCGGTCTTATCCACCAGATCTCGGGGTAATTTTCAGCAATAACAATGACAGTTGCTAGAGTTGTTGTAACATGTCCGGAAGGAAACGCATCATAAGTTGAAACGTGTTTGTGATATTCCAACTGATTAGGAAAAAACCTCCACACACCGGTAGGTGTTGTTGCAGTGTTAGGTGTTTCCCTGCCGGTCGTATGTTTTAAAATTTGCACAATTGTTCCGGAAGCTAGAACAGTCTGAACAATTTGACTTGCAGTTCTTAAAGCACGTACATCTTTACCAATCCAACCGTATAAACCAAATGCAACAGCCATTCCAAATTGAGTTCTGCCGTCTCCAAACTCCGTAAAAAATTCATCAAACTTTGTATTGAAATTACTTGCATCGTGCCATTTGCGTACAACTTGCCATGACTTATCATCGGTTACAATTGTTGCCGCCGTTGTTGCGGCAACAGTTAGGTAAAGCGGAATTTTATTCTCTCTAAAAGTTACTTGAAAATACTTTGACCAATCACCGGGAATGTTTGTTATCATTTCATGCCACTCGGGCATTTTATTAAAGTTAAAGGATGATGTGCGTGATGAATCCTTCACCATTATACTTTTTTGAAAAGTGCTGTCCGGAGTAATTGTTGATTGAGCAAAAGAAGAAATATTTATAGTAATAATGATCGCTAAAATTTCTAAATAATAATTTTTTCTAAAAAACATTCTAAGCCTTGACTAAATGGGAGTGCAATAATAAAAAAGTCAATGTGGAATACGCAAATACCGGGAATCCTTTTTTTCTCTTTTAAATATATAATCTCCTTTTACTTTTCTGCTTAACCCGTGTACTGTAGTATTCGGAAATATTCCAATCCTTCTTATTTGGAAAAGATCTTCGTGCAAACCGAGCGGTGCATTATCAGTTGCATAAACCAACTTATAACCGGTCTTTATTGCAGCCTTTTTTACTTCTTCATTACAATTTCCGTAAGGATAAGCAAATGATTTTATTTCCCTGTCCAATTTTTCTTCAAGTATTTTTTTCGATTCTGCTAATTCATTATGAGCTTCTTCAATTGACACTTTTGTTAGATCGGCATGAGAAAGAGTATGAGATCCGAATTCAATTCCATAAGCTTGCATTTCGAGAATTTGCTCTTGATTCATCATTTTCAATTTTGGTTCATCGCTTTTTGAATCCCATGAATTATACTCCAACCCGGCAACCAAAAATATAATTGCCTTAAAACCATATTTCTTCAAAATAGGAAACGCCAGCCGGTAATTATCTTCATAACCGTCATCGAAAGAAATAATAACATATTTTCCTTCAGTACAGTTTCTTTTTATATCAAGTGCTTCTTCAAAAGTGATAGCCCTAAAGTTATTTCTTTTAAGATAGTTCAAATGTTCATCGAATCGTTCTGCTGTAACATAAATACCATGTTTGCCTGCTTCATCTAAACTCTCAACAATTCTGTGATAATAGATTATAGGAATTTCCCTTCTAAAGTAACGTACTACTACACTTTGAAAAATAAATTCAAGACGGTCAACATTCTTTTTCAGATTACATTCTTCTCTGACTTTATCAAAAACTTTTTTATCACATTCTTTCTGAACAAGCGATAACTTCAAATCATCAACAATTTTTTCAAAATCAAAAACTTTTTCAACAACATCCATATCCCCAAAATTCGTAGCTAGAGCAAAATCAAGATTATCTCCATTCACCAGACCTATTGTGCATGCTTCTCCTACAGCTATCAACGGTTTATTTAGCAGAATTGTTTCAATGGCAATTCTACCCGAGCCAATTACAACCGAGGATTCGTTAATTACATTTTCTAAATTTTCTACAAATCCTCTAAACTCAATTTGCGAAGTAAATTTTTGAAATCTCTCCGGTATTATTTGTCCGCCAACGACTTGAAACTTTACATTCTTAAATTCATTTAAGCGAGTTGAAATATATTCTAACAATTTATACGCAAGATCACCTTTGGGCCCTGAAAGCCGTGTAATTAACGAAATGGTTTTTTGTTTAATACTTTCTTTAGACGGTTTAATAATATCCAGATCAAAACAGTTTCTGAATACTTCGATTTTGTTTGAATCAACCTTAAATACATCAATCAATTGTTCCTGCAATTTTTCACAGATTGGTAATGTATAATTTCCATAACCATGAAATATTTTTCTCGATAAAAAAGTAGCCTGTCTTCCGTGAATAAATACTATTAACGGAATTTTTGCAAGTTTACATGCTAAGGAAGAGACCCAAGCGCTTGCTCTTGAATGAGCATTTACGATGTGAATATTATTTTCGCGAATAAATTTTCTAAGAAATAAAACATTTTTAATTCTGAATGGTAAAGTACGTTTTGATATTGGTGCAGAAATATACTTGGCTTGAGTTTTTTTTGTCAGTATATCCGAGATGATAAATACTTTGTGACCTCTGGAAATTAATTCATCGGCAATTGATACCGCAAACACCTCTGCTCCAGTAACTTCAAGTTGAGAAAGTGTCATCAAAATATTCATAGAATTGTTTTACCTTAGATTCTTATTCGATAGTTGAACAAATACTATCAGGTGTGTCTCGGTAATAGATATACGAAGGAAAATTCACCTTAGCAATTTTATATTTTTTCTCAGCACGCTCAAAAAAATCCGAGTCATCACTGTAAACTAAATTTTTGAATCCATCCAATTCAAAAAAAACATTTCTTTTCCCGAAAAATGTTCCGCCGATGACGCATTCCGAAAGATGAATTTCTTTAGTCAAATCATTTTTATCCTTCACATACGGATGCCCGATAATTTCAACGCCGCCGTGGATGAGATCAATATCCGGATGTGTTTCCATGAATTCAACTCGTTGTTTTAAATAATCCGGCTTCCACTCGTCATCACTTCCCAAAAATGCTAAAAGTTTTCCGCATGATGCTAATATTCCCACATTTGTTGCAAGCGGTGTTCGTCTGTTCGAATGTTTCATATATCTAATATTTTCATACTTAATCAAATATGAATCAATGATCTTAAATGTATCGTCCAGACTTCCGTCATCAACAATTATTAATTCCCAATCTTTATACGTCTGTTTTAACACAGATTCAATAGATCTTTTTAAAAAGTTTGCACGGTTAAAAGTGGGCATAATAATGGAAACAAACGGCTTATACGATTTGTAAACCTGCATATTAATTTTCTTGCTTTCTGTTATTGATTGAGGCAAATATAGTTTTTTATTGAATGATTTTTTGATTAATTTCATCAACCAAAATTCAAAAAACACAAGATTTTTTTGATGAGTTCTCGCGAACAAAGAGATTATTTTAGCATACTTAAACGCTATGAACGGCAATTCGAAAGTGATGAGTTAAACGATTATAGAATGCTTGCAAAACGACACAAAGACGATGAAGATTTGGATAAACTCTCAATGCAACGACTAAAAAAACTTTACGATAAATATCATGTAAATAGAGCAAGAAAAAATTTTGACCAGTTCTTTAAAACTCCGCAAACAGATTCCGAAAACCAATCTTCATAATTGATAATTTTTTTGGTGAAATAATGAATCAAAAACTTTTACACAGAATTTTTGCAGCAGTTGTATTTATCATTGCAGCATTCACATATCTTTCCACTATGCAGCCAACGGTTTCATTCTGGGATTGCGGTGAATTTACTGCTTCATCATATTTAATGCAGGTGCCTCATCCTCCCGGAACACCATTTTTTCTTATTATCGGCAGATTATTTTCCATGATTCCCTTCGCTGACAATATTGGATTTAGAGTTAATACTGTTTCAGTCTTGGCAAGCGCCTTCACTATTTTGCTATTATATCTTGTCGCAGTAAAAGTAATTACAGGTTTAATAAAAGTACCAACAAGTTTAATAAAACTACCCAAAATTGAAGTGGGTATGACCTGGGAAGAAGTTACTAAATTACTCGGTCAACCCATCAGATCCATTTCTGGTACAGAAATTTTAGGAACCAGTAATTCAAGTTTATCTAACGATAATTTTTACGCGTTTGAATATAAAAATTGGGAGTTTTCAATTCGTATTGCCGATGGCAAGGTTGTAAGTTTAAAAAGTTGGCAGAGTAAAGAATCTAAAAACATTTTTGATGCACTCATTCTTTTTATTCCTGCTGCTATTGGTGCTCTCTCTTTTGCTTTTAGCGATACATTCTGGTTCAACGCTGTTGAATCAGAAGTTTATGCAACATCAACTTTTTTTATCGCATTCGTTGTTTGGCTGATGGTTGTTTGGAATGAAAAAGCGGATGAACCCGATAGTGAAAAATATTTAGTATTTATTTTCTATTTAATTGGCCTCTCAACCGGCGTTCATTTGATGTCGGTACTTGCAATCGTTCCGGTGATGATGACAGTTTACTTTAGGAAATATGTAACAGACGAAAAAATACTTGAAAAGACCGGAATAATTTTTGTTGTTCACACAGTTATTATTCTTGTAGTTGCTGCGATAATTTGGGCATCGCAAACCGATACCGCAAATCCAACACCTGAACAATTCGGAGAACTTGATTCACGTTTTCTGATGATCATGGTTTCCATTACTGCGCTATTTATGGGTGCGTTATATAAAAAAATCTTTCAGAGAAATTCTTTTTATATACCGATTGTTGTTGGCGGCATAGCGCTGATGGTAATTTATCCCGGACTTGTAAAATATTTACCGAAATTTATTTCAATCTTAGGTCAAAATGATTTTAAGATGAACATAATTGCCGGATTAGCAATTCTTGCAGTTGTTGGTTTTGGCGTTTATTGGTCAGGTAAAAAGAGTAAGCCGGTTCTTAATTTAATTTTCAAATGTTTATTTTTTGCAATTGTCGGTTCGTCAAGTTTTGCCATGATTATTATTCGAGCAAACCAAGAACCGCCGATAAATATGAATAGTCCAAAGACTTTTACTGAGCTTGAATCATATATCAACAGAGAGCAGTACGGTGAATTTCCAATCTTCAAAAGAAGATACTCTAACGAACCTCATCAACAAAATATTTATACCGATTACTCCAGCGATCTCGATTTCTTATGGAAATACCAATTAAATCACATGTTCAACCGTTATGTATTCTGGAACTATATTGGAAGAGAATCAACCTACCAAGATAGTGGAGTTGAATGGAGCGATATGTGGGGTATTCCGTTTTTCATAGGATTGTTTGGATTGTATTATCACTTCCGTAAAGATTGGAAGATGGCATCTGTGTTTATCATGATGTTTATCTTTCTCGGTTATCTTACTGCATTCTACCAAAATCAACAGCAGCCGCAGCCTCGTGAAAGAGATTATTTTTATGTCGGTGCTTTCTTTGTATTCTCTTTATGGATTGCAATAGGTATGCGCGGAATAATTGAAATACTTAAAGAAAAATTCCGAGAAAAGGAAATCTTAAAACCAATCTTGATTGGCGTGTTTGTTATAGGAATTATTGGTGTCCCTGTTAATATGGCAAAGGCAAATTGGTTTGAACATAATAGAGCCCGTAATTATGTACCGTGGGATTATGCATACAATCTTTTGCAGAGTGTGGCACCAAATGCAATTTTATTTACCAACGGAGACAACGACACGTTTCCGTTATGGTATATTCAAAACGTGGAAGGAGTACGGCGCGATGTTCGTGTTGCATGTTTGAGTTTAGTTAACACGCCGTGGTACGTTAAGCAATTAAAAAATACCACACCGTTCGGTTCACAAAAGGTTGATATGAGTTTAAGTGATGAAGAAATTGATCATATCGGCCTGCAACGTTGGGACCCAACAGAAATTTCTATTGATGTTCCGCCCGATGTTATGAAAGAATGGAATATTACCGACAGCGCAGCTGTTAAAGACAAAAAAATAAAATGGATAATGAAAAATACAGGCCAATCCGGCGATGTTAAATTTATACGCGGACAAGATATTGTTGCATTAGATATCATCATGCAGGCAAAATGGAAAAGACCGGTTTACTTTGCAGTTACATGTTCCGATGACAGCAAATTAAGTTTAGATGATTATATCGAAATGGAAGGAATGGCAATGCGTGTTGTTCCAAAAAAGAATGACATGCCGAGGATCGAGTATATTAATGAACCTATATTAAGAAAACAATTATTCGACCAGCCAAGTAATGGATTCAGTAAAGATTATCAACCGGGATTTTTATTCCGCGGATTAAATGATAAAACTATTTTCTTTGATGAGAATCATGAACGCTTAACTCAAAATTACCGTAACGCATTTATGCGCTTAGCACTACACTACTTATATAAAGAAAAGAGCAATGAAAAAACCATCAATACGATTGAAGAAATGGAAAAGAGAATTCCGCGTTCTGTAATTCCTATGGATTATAGAATTAAGCACGACATTTCTAAGATTTTATATTCGGCAGGAGATATGAAACTTTACGAGGTATATGCACGCGAAGTTATTACTGAAACAAAAAAACAATTGGAATTAAATCCGCGTGATTTTTCGAGCTGGTATAATCCTTATGATCTCCTGTTAACTCATTACGATAATCTTAAAATGTATAAAGAAGCTGTAGCGGTTCTTCAACAATTACAAATTTATGCGCCTGGCGATGAAAGTGTCCGTAATCTCTTAAATGAATTTAGAAAGAAAGCAGGAATAGAAGTTTCTGAAGTGGTTCCTAAACAGCTTAATAAAAAATAAATTCTCTCTGAGACGCCCAATTGGGCGTTTCAGTTTTTAAACAATAATTCACTTTACGCAAAAACATGATTATTTGTCATTCTGAGCGAAGCGAAGAATCTAATATTTATTTTTGCTTGATTCCGAAATTCTTCACTCCGTTCCGTTCAGAATGAAATTTTGTATAAGGTGAGATAATAATTATAATCTGATCTCTATGAACATTCTTATTATAGCGCTTTCAGGCATTGGTGATGCTTTAATGTTTACTCCTTCGCTGGAAAAACTTAGCAAAGAAATTCCTACAGCAGAAATAGATGCTTTGGTAATGTTTAAAGGTGTAAAAGACATTTACGATAAACTTCCGCAAATTTCTAAGGTTAGATACTATGACTTTCTTAACAGTTCTAAACTTAAATCCCTATCTTATATTTTTAAGCTTAGAAATAAATATGACGCTACAATAAATGTTTACCCATCTAACAGAAGAGAATACAATTTAATTAGCCGAGTTATAGGAGCAGAAAAAAGATTAGCAATTAAATATCTTCGTAAAGATTTTTTGAATTTCGGGTTCTTGAACAACGTACGTCATCCGGAAAACGATAATCTTCACAACGTTGAAGAAAACATTTTGCTTTGTGAAAAATTAACCGGCAAAAAATTAAATCATGTTCCAGCTCTAAAACTAAATCTTAGAAATGATGATATAGCTTTTGCAAATAATTTCTTCAAGAGTAAATCAATTTCGAATAGCGATATAGTAATCGGATTTCATCCCGGTTGTGCAACTTTAAAGAATCACGAAAAGAGACGATGGGAAGCAGAAAAATTTGCAGAACTTGGGAAAAAATTAATTCATGATTACAATGCAAAGGTGTTATTGTTTGGCGGTAGTGATGAACAGAATTTGAAGAATATTATTTTTGCAAAGATTGATTCCCAAAACGTTTATTCGGTTAACGCGCAAAGTTTATCAAACAGCGCTGCTGTAATGCAACGATGCAATTTATTTATTACTAATGATTCCAGCTTGATGCATGTTGCGGCGGCACTAAAACTTAATATTGTTGCTATTATCGGACCGACAAATAAAAATTATATTTATCCGTGGCAAACAAATTATAAAATAGCTTCCATTGATCTAGACTGCTCACCATGTTTCTATTATTCGCCAAAACCATTAACATGTTCCCGCAGTGATGTTAAATTCAAATGCATAAAAGAACTATCGGTTGATTTGGTGTACGAAAAAGCAAAAGAGTTCCTTGCTGTAAAATCTGAGCGTTAATTGTCTTTGTAATTATTTTAATGCGCCGATAATAAATTCCGCACAATCATCTATCTTATCAAAACATTTTATTAAACCGGTTCTTCTTTTTTCATTTACAATTTGTTCTTCCATCAAAGAAACTATTTTCGTCCACATTTTACCGTGACAAGCAACTGGTTTTCTATCTATCATACCTTTATTTAAATATTCCCAGACAAGCGAAAGTTCAAGCATTGTTCCTGTTCCGCCTTGAAGAATAATATAAGCATCCCCAATTTCCATGAGAGTTTTTAATCTATCAAATAACGTATGAGTAACAATTTGTTTAGTAAGGTGTTTACTCGCCAATGCATTGTAAATATCTAATGTAACTCCAACTGCTTCTACACTTTTTTCGGTAGCTCCTTTTGAAACTGCATCCATAATACCTTGAAAACCGCCAGAACAAACATTGATTTTATTCTCAGCTAACTTTTTACCGAGTGTATAAGCAATTTCATATTCACTGTTACCCTCTCGAGGAATAGAACTGCCGAATACTGTAACAAATTTTTTATTTTCGAACATCAATATTCCATAACCGGTTTTCCGGCATCAACCCATGCCGTATAAATAAGCGAAGACAAACAGAGCGCGGCAGAATTAATCTCATTTATTGTAACATATTTAGTTTTGAACCAAAGCAACCGGTAATATTCTTTATCGAATTTACCGCCGGTTTTACCCGATGCATAATTATCAGCGGAAAGTAACATCTCCACATAATCGTTAGCTTCTACGATGTAATCAAAGATATAATCTTTAATATATTGTACGTAGTACGGCTTATTTTCTTCGTAACTATTCAGTAATACATTTAAATATTTATCCACCATATCAATTTCATAACGGGAATGAATCCCCTTCTGAGAGGTTAATTGTCCGTTGTAATTAACTGTTGCATGAAGTGGCTGATGTCCATCACCAACATAATGAGCTAAGTCGGATGCATAGAGAAGTACGTTATCTTTATTTTTTTCTTTGAAAGCTTTTATCAATCTGAAAAAAGTTTCTTCCGTAGCCCATGGAAGAATTCCTTCTTTTGTAACAACTTTCTCATCATATAATTTATTAAGTGAATCACGCGACATTATTACTATTCCATCTGTAAATTCTTTATAGTAATCTATATCAATAAAGTGCTTCGGTCCCTCCGATTTATCATCTCTTTTTCTATTATCAGGATCAACGGAATGATCTGTAATTTCTGATTTGAACTGATCTGTGAATTTCATTTCTGCAGGAAGTAGTTTCATTGCAAATGCAGCAATAGTTTTGTGTCCTTTGTCTCCCCAACCATAAACAATTAAGGAAGAAACTAGAATAAGTAATAACGAGGTTGAAAATATTTTTTTCACTTTAATATCCTTAAGATAGTAGTTATAAGATTAATTTAACTCTCGCTGATTTCAAAAATTGATTTTTTAATTATAGCAATTGCCTCTTTCAACTGTTCTTCAGTTATAACAAGCGGAGGTGCAAAGCGAATAATATGCCCGTGGGTTGGTTTTGCAAGCAACCCATTCTCTTTCATTTTCAAACATACTGCCCAGGCATCTTTACCATTTTTTGGTTTAATAACAATTGCATTGAGCAAACCTTTACCGCGTACTAGTTCAATCATATCGGACTTAATTTTTGAAATTTCTTCGCGAAAAATTTTTCCTAATCTTTCCGCATTTTCCGATAACTTTTCTTCTTTCAATACTTTCAATGCAGCTACAGCAACTTTACAAGCTAATGGATTTCCTCCGAATGTTGAACCATGCTCTCCCGGTTTTATAACAAGCATCACTTCATCATCTGCAAGAACCGCTGAGATGGGCATTGTTCCGCCGGAAAGAGCTTTACCTAATATTAATATATCCGGCTTAACATTTTCATGATCGCATGCAAGTAATTTTCCAGTTCTTGCAAGGCCGGTTTGAACTTCATCCGCAATGAATAATACATTTTTTCCTTTACACATCGAATATGCTTTTGATAAATAACCGTCATCAGGAACAACCACCCCCGCTTCACCTTGAATTGGCTCAACTAAAAATCCGGCTACGTTTGAATCTTCTAAGGTTTTAGCTAATGCAGCTAAATCGTTATAAGGAATATTTATAAATCCCGGCGTATAGGGACCGAAACCTTTATAAGAGTCTGGATCGCTCGACATTGATATTACAGTAATTGTTCTTCCATGAAAGTTTCCATTGCAGACAATTATTTTTGCTTCATTTTCTTTGATCCCTTTTTTATCGTATGCCCATCTTCTGCATAGTTTTAAAGCAGTTTCATCAGCTTCTGCACCTGAGTTCATTGGTAATACTTTATCGTATCCGAAAAAGTCAGTAATAAATTTTTCGTATGGACCAAGACAATCATTATAGAATGCTCTAGAAGTAAGCGTTAAAACTTTTGCTTGTTCACAAAGCGCTTCAATAATTTTTGGATGACAATGACCTTGATTTACCGCAGAATAGGCAGAAAGAAAATCATAATATTTTTTCCCTTCAACATCCCACAAAAAAACACCATCACCTTTAGATAAAACAACCGGAAGCGGATGATAATTATGTGCGCCATATTTTTCTTCTAGTAAAATATAATCTTGTACCAGCATGATGTTCCCATATTTGTTAAATAATTATTTCAAATTTATCATAAAAAATTTACACTTATGAAGTGTATGAATTTAAAAATTTAGTTTTCAACGTTAATTTTATTTTCTTACAAGATGTCTGGAGGAAAATGGACTTAATAGAAAATATTACTAAGCACGCGTCGGTATATTAAGCCATTGGTCTATTGTGATTTTTAAGAAGTGTATATTTATTGGTTTAGCAATATAATCATCCATCCCAGCTGCGAGACATTTTTCTCTATCTTTCATACTAGAATGTGCTGTTACGGCAATTATCGGAATTTTAGAAAAATTACCGGCTAATTCACGTATCTTTTTTGTTGCTGTTATTCCGTCCATATCAGTCATCTCAACATCCATCAAAGCTAAATTAAATACTCCTGATTTAATTGCTTCTATTGCATCATGTCCTGTAGAAACCGCCTCTACTTCATATCCAACTTCACGTAATATTTTGAGTTCAAGATTTTGACTTATCGGATTATCTTCAACCAACAATAATTTCTTTCTGTTAACAGGTTCGATTTTTTCTTCAAGTTGCTGATTTAATATACCATCATCGGTTTGCGTTTTTCCCAAAGCAACTTTCTCAGAAGTTTGAAAATGCTGGTCTATATTAATGTTTGGTTGTAATTTTATTTTAACCGTAAAAGAAAATTTGCTTCCCAATCCGATTTTGCTCTCAACATTAATTTCACCATGCATCAACTTTACAAATTCTTTAGAAATCATAAGACCAAGTCCGGTTCCCTCTTTCGAACTTTTTTTACTTTTCACTTGGATATAAGGTTCAAACAAGGTAGAAAATTTATCGCTTGGTATTCCAACTCCAGTATCTTCAACAGCTGTTAATAATTCCACATACGTTTCCGTTTTTTCCTGAACAGATATGCTAAGAGTAATTCTTCCGTGTTCAGTAAATTTAATTGAATTACTTAATAAATTGAGAAGAATCTGTCTATACCTTGTTGGATCACCGTATAATTTATTTGGAATCTTACTATCAACATTTTTTTCTATAGTTAAATCCTTAGCTTTAGCTGCTTGAGCAACAATAGAAAATGCCTTATTAATCTCATCTTTAATATTAAATTCTATTTCATCAAGCTCCATTTTACCTGCTTCAATTTTAGATATATCAAGAATATTATTAATTATATCCAGGAGAGATTCTGCAGCTAAATGGGCATCCCTGGCAAACAATTTAAGTTCATCTTTATTTTCAAAAAGATCATTTTCTATTAAAGTAAGGAATCCCATTACGGAATTCATTGGAGTTCTGACTTCATGACTCATACTTGCTAAAAACTTTGATTTGAAATTACTTTCTTGCTGAGATTTTTTAGCGGCGGTTTCTGCTTTCAATTTCTCAGTTCGTAACGCATCAAGAGCATTTTGTTTTTCATTCTCTGCATGAACTTGCTGAGTTATATCTTGTAAACTTCCTTCGTAAATATTCAATCCGCTTTCTTCATCTTCGTTAGTTCTAACATTCATACGGACGGTAATTTCGTCTCCATCTTTTTTCTTAAACGGTACGCGGAAGTTTCTAACTTTGCCCTGCTTCTCAAGAAGTTTGGTTAATAATTCCCAATCGCTTTTTCTTTGCAGTACATCAGTTTGTATTACTAATTTTTTAATTTCATCTTCGTTTGTATAACCGAGCATTTTAATCAATGCCGGATTTATTGTCGAAAAATTTCCCTCGCGGGTTAATTGAAAAATTCCTTCGGCTGAATTTTCAAATAAATTTCTAAATTTTTTCTCGGATTGTGAAACTTCAAAGGTGCTTATAACAGCTTCTTGTCTAAATTTATAATTGATATAACTTGCAACGATGGCCATTATACTTATTACAATTACCAAGAATATAGATTCAAACATATTGGGCAGTATTGTAATACTTTTACTGTTAAAAATAATTGAGATTGTAAAGACAACATTATAATAGATAGCGACTATTATCTGATTGGATACTTCCCAGCTTAGAAATAAAGCCGCAATAAAAATGATTAAACTAATTATGTGCGAATTAAAAATTATAGTAGATGGTATGAGATAGATCATCACACCAAATGAAACTATTATAGAAAGAAGAAGAGTATGAATTAATATTACAGGGTGTTTTTTCCCAATTTTAAAATTGGAAATAACTAAAAGTAAAAATGCAACTATTATTGCAGAAAGGCGTGAAATATAAATCTCAACAAGATGAGACTTTGCTTGAGGCCACTGGACTTCCAAGATCATAGCTAGGACCCCAGCCACAGCAGTAAATTTCGCTAATGCTTGGAATGGGTCTATTAAATTACGTTTACTCTCTTCTCGAAAATATTCGAATCTTTTCCTTTCAAGAGTATTCTTAAATTTATTTTCGCTAATCACAGCATTTAATTAGTTTAAATATGGTATAATAATTTTCGTAAATTTTGGACAAATTAGTTAGATAATGTATCTTATCAATGCAAAATACTTCACTAATTTCTTTTAATCTGAAGGCTTAAATAAATAAAATTCGCTAAATAATCAAACTTTATTAAGGTAAGCAGGCTTATATGCTAGAGTTTTTATATCAGTTAGATGTAAAATTATTATACTTTATTAATCACACGCTCTCCAATTCGTTTTTTGATAGGTTATTTCCTTTTATAACTGAAGTAAAAAACTGGTATATAGCTTACATAATATTATTTCTAATTCTGATTGTAAAAGGCGGCAGAATTGGAAGAATGGCTGCAGTTGCTATGATTTTGCTAATTGTTGCTACAGATCAATTCAGCAGTTTCTTTTTAAAGAGTCTTGTGGAAAGAATTAGGCCGTGCAACGTTTTTCCAGATTTGAATGTACTTGTTACTTGTACTGAATCATTTTCTTTTCCGTCTTCACATGCAGTAAACAATTTCGGTGTCGCAATGTTCTTTACAAAAATTTTTCCTAAATATAGATGGACTTTTTTTATAGTAGCAACTTTGATGGCTTTTTCAAGACCTTATGTTGGTGTTCATTATCCGTCAGACGTTATTGGAGGTGCATTAATTGGAATATTTTTTGGTTATATATTTGCAATTATTTTAAAATACTTTGATAATTATTTTTCACAAAGACATACTAAAATTACTAACAAGTACGAACGTATCGAGTTCAAATAACATAAGAGAGAAAATGAAAACTAAACTTGAAATTGCAAAAAATTGGTTACCGCGTTACACTGGTACAAGTATTGACGGTTTCGGTGATTATTTATTATTAACAAATTTTCAAAATTATGTCCTAAAATTTGCTGATATATTTAATTGCGATGTTCAAGGTTTGGGAGGACCGATGCAATCCGCAACAAATGGTGCCGGACTCTCTATAATAAATTTTGGGATTGGATCTGCCAATGCCGCAACTATAATGGATTTACTTGTTGCGCGTGAACCCAAAGGTGTTTTGTTCCTTGGCAAATGCGGCGGATTAAAAAACTCTACTGAAATAGGGCATTTCATTTTGCCGATTGCAGCTATTAGAGGTGAAGGAACAAGTAATGATTATCTTCCACCTGAAGTACCTGCTCTTCCTTCATTTAAGTTACACAAATTTGTTTCAGATAAAATTATTTCAAGAAATATTGAATACCGAACCGGTGTAATTTATACAACGAATCGCCGTTTGTGGGAATGGGACGAAGATTTTAAAATTTATTTAAGAAAGCTGGGTGCTATTGGAATTGATATGGAAACAGCAACAGTCTTTATTGTCGGTTATGCAAATCAAATTGCACGTGGAGCTCTATTACTTGTTTCCGATCTTCCAATGTTTCCGGAAGGAGTAAAAACTGAAGAATCGGATCGTGCAGTCACTCAACAGTTTGTTGATATGCATTTAAATATCGGCATTGAAGCAATGACTGAAATAGGCAGTAAGGGTGAGGCAATAAAACATTTTACTTTCTAAAACTTGGCATTGATATTGAGCCTTTAGTCAGTGAAAATCGAGAAACATGGTTAATGTTATTCGAATTTAAATTAATTCTAAACAATTTTTCGTACTAAGTGAACATAATGCGTAGTAATAAATGGACAATGTTAGAAAGGAAATAAAAATGAAGATCTTTATGAAAAGTGTTTTTTTAGTTTTGATTGTTGTTATATCCGGATCAAATATTTTATTTGCGCAGAATGAATCCGAGAATTCTGTAAAATCAACCTTGAACAAATTATTTGAGTTCAGTAAATCAAAATCATATGAAAAAGCTGCAGCTTATATTGCTTACGAAGGTGAAGATAAAAACCGTATAGGAAAAGAATCTTTCAATGCAGCAAATAAAGATGAATTAAACATGGTGAAAAGAAAATTAAAAAAGATTTCAGCTTTATTAGAAATTTCAAACAAACACGAGTTCGGAAAATTTTCTACAAGTCAAACAGACGGGAAAGATATTTTCTCAATTGAAATAGAATATTTTAGCAATGATCAGAAAATAATTGAGACGTATTCTTTTATTAAAACTGAAAAGGGATTTTTACTTATCAGGTAATTCTTATTAACGCGGCTATTTTTTTAGAGGCTGTATTTCACTTCCCTTTTTCACTAAAGTAACTCCAATTAGTATTACAATTGCTGCAAGTACTATCCACAATGATATTTTCTCATCCAACACTAACCAGCCTAAAAATAATGCTATTACCGGATTTACATATGCATAAGTGGCTACTAATGAAACCGGAAGATGTGCAATTGCATAAACATAAGAACCGTAACCGACTAATGATCCAATAATTACTAAATACAGATAAGAATAAAAACTAGAATTTGTAAAATGGAATTTACTTCCTTCTCCTAGAATTAATCCTAAAGCTGTAATAACAATTCCAGCAATAATCATTTGTACTGCTGCACCCATTAATGGATGTACACTAACTTTTTTGTATTTCGAATAAAGTGTTCCTGCCGACCAGAGAAAAACAGCAAACATCAAAGCTATAACACCGCCAAAGTATGATGGATCTAGCAATTGGACAAAATCTTCACCGAAAATAATTCCAATGCCGGCTAACCCGAGTAATAGCCCAAGCAAAACAGTTGGATTTATTCTTTTACCTTGCGGAATTATTGCATCAAGTCCAACCACCCAAAACGGCACCGTTGTTATTAATAATGCTGTTAATCCGCTTGGCACCCATTGTTCTGCAAATACCACAAAAACGTTTCCACCGCCTATCAATAATAATCCAATAATGCCAAGATGTATTAGATCATTTTTACCTGGTAATTTATACTTTCTTGATAACAAAATTATGAAAAGTATCGGTCCGGCAACTATCCAACGAAGTCCTGTAAATAAAACCGGTGGTAAATTTTCTACACCTATTCTAATAGCTAAATACGTTGTTCCCCAAATAATATAAATTGAGAATAATGCAATATATGCGCGGGTATTTTTTTCTTTGTTCATAATTAATCTTTCAAAAAGAGTTGGAAAGATAATATTTTTTCTTGAAGCGATGAATGAAAATTAATTGTCTGTTCTTTTTTTATAAAAAGAAAATTGAGATTAAAAATTTTGTAACTTCCCATTAAAGTTGTAAAACTATTTGCGAGAATAGATTTTTTTATGAACGTTCTTAAAAACATATTTGATAATTTTTCAAAAGAAAACGAGAAAGAATTCATAGAAGAAATATTATCAACAAAAAATTTCAGACTCGGAAGAATAATTTCGGAGGGTCATACTTCGCCGCTTAACTTCTGGTATGATCAGGACAAGAATGAATTTGTTCTCCTTCTCAAAGGAAAAGCTAAATTGAGTTTTGAAAACGGCAAAAAAATTGAATTGAATCCCGGTGATTATATGATTATTAATGCGCATCAAAAACACAGAGTTGATTGGACAGATCCAGATCAAAAAACTTTTTGGTTAACTATATTTTACTGATAAATTATGATTAGAAAAATTTTTTTTACGGTTATTCTACTTTTCAACCTTTCAGCATTAAATAAAGCGCAAATTCAATTGCCAGGTTTAGGTGGTTCATTACACATCGGAAGCATCAGCGGAAATTCGCCATCAATTTCAAGTTTGGGAGGATCTGTTTTTTTTGATTTCTATCCTTGGTTTGAAAATGTTGTTTCATTCCGGGCATCATTTACATATTCACAAATGGTTGAAAAATTTCTTCCGGAAAACCGTTCCGGGAAATATTATCCTTTCTTAAAAATTTATTCACTCAAAGGTTTTTTCCGGCAGAATTTTCCTTCACAGGTTTTTCTTGAAGAAGGAGCCGGACTTATTTATCTCAATGATAGAACTTTCAGTGATGTAAATGTTTGGGAAGTAGGTGCCGGTTTTAGTGCATTAGCCGGATACGATTTCCGGAAAAATTATTCGAATGGTTTTTCTCTCAGCTTAGGAGTGGATTACGGAGTGACTTTCACACATACAACAGCAAATTATTTTTTAATCTTTCTCCAAACTCAATATTATTTTTAAACATCACTACAGCTTATACAGATCTCTCATCAACTCTTCAAATTGTTGAAAGTACAATGCTTGCTCGGGATCGCTCAAAGCCTTTGGCGGATCAGGATGAAACTCAATCATAATTCCATGAGCGCCGACTATTTTTGCGGCTTTTGCAAGGGGAATTACTTTATTCCTTTCACCAACAGCATGCGATGGGTCAACAATAACCGGAAGGTGAGTTAATTCTTTCAATACGGGAATGGCACTTAAGTCAAGTGTGTTTCTTGTTGCAGTTTCAAATGTTCTAATTCCGCGCTCGCACAGAATCACTTGTCTGTTCCCCTGTGATAAAATATACTCCGCGGCATTCAGTAACTCATCAATCGAAGCCATCAACCCGCGCTTCAGCATTACAGGTCTGTGCGATTTTCCAACTTCTTTAAGCAACGCAAAGTTCTGCATGTTGCGCGCACCAATCTGCAGTATATCTGCAGTCTTTGCAACTTCAACTACATGTTCGGTATCAAGAACCTCGGTAATAACCGGCATCTCATAATATTTACCTGCATCAGTTAAAAATTTTAAAGCATCTAATCCTAAACCCTGAAAACTGTATGGAGAAGTTCTTGGCTTAAAACATCCGCCTCGCAAAATTTGTGCGCCATTCTCTTTTGCCTCTAATGCACATTTTAATATCATCTCTTCCGATTCTACTGAACACGGACCCGCAATTACAACAAAATTATTTCCTCCAATAACAACATCTTTAACTTTGATGATTGTGTCATCGCTTTTGTATTCACGGCTTGCAAGTCGGTAACTTTTTGATTTTGATTTTTTTACCGGCTGAATTACTGTTTTAGTTTTTTGTGTGTTTGATGCTGGTTCAGATTGTTCATTCAAAATATTTGGATATTCTAATTTTGTACGTTCAAGTTCTTGCGACGGATAACTGCCCAAAACTTTCATAAATCTTGTATGCTGCCCCAATTCATCCAAAACTTTTTGAACTAACTCACTTGTAATGTTACCTTCAAAATCTAAATAGAACATTTCTTCCCAAGGATTTCCAATGATTGGCCTGGATTCTAGTTTTGTTAAATTCACATTAGATTTTCTGAATACGTTCAATGCTTCAACGAGAGAACCTGGGGTGTGTGATGTCGCCATAACAATAGATGTTTTACATGGGATACGGGGATCAACTTCATTGGATTTACGAGAAGCAATTAAAAATCTTGTAAAGTTTTCCGATTGATTTGCTATATCTGTTTTTAAAATTTTCAACCGGAAAAGTTTTGCCGCTTCTTCACTTGCAATCGCCGCATATGTTGAATTACCTTCTTCCTTTACTTTCTGAACAGACATGGCAGTATCATCAAAATATTCAATGGATACATTTGGAATTGTTTCTAAGAATTTGCTGCACTGGGCAGCTGCCTGATAATGAGCATAAACTTTTTTGATTTTTCTAAACGAAATATCTTCACTTGCAACAAGACAGTGTTTTACCTGAAATTTTTCTTCACCAATTATAGATAGAGTTGTATGCAGAAGTAGATCATACACTTCATTGATCCCGCCTGATGTAGTATTTTCAATCGGCAATACTGCAAGATCGGCCTCGCCTTTTTCTACGGCTTCAACTACTTCATCAAATCTTTTCTTAGATACAAAATTTAGATCAACATTGTGATGAGTAAAATATTTTTGTGAAGCGAGATAACTGTAAGAACCTTCGATACCCTGAATTGCAACAGTAATAGTTTTTTTCTTTTGCCCTTTGACATTCAATTTTGTCTGAACATAATTTTGCTGAAGCCGAACAGAGTCTTCAATTATTTCATAAAAAACTTTGGTAAGAAAATGTGAATCCAATCCTTCTTGTTTCCCAATCTTAATCAAACGGTTTAATAGTTCAGATTCTCTTTGTTGATCCCGTATCGGTTTTTGAGAATTTTCTTTGGTTAGAATTACTTCCTTACTCAGCTTTCTTCTATCGGCAAGTAATTTAATCAGTTCCGAATCCAACTGATTTATTTTCTCTCTTAATCGTGAAATACTCTCTTTTTTCTTCTTTCTCATCGCTATTATTAGTTAAACTTTGAAATTATGGGTCGAAGGTATAAATTTTTTAGCGTTAAAAAAAGCCGATTTAAGTTTATTTATAACGTTTGATTGACTAGCTATTAAATAGTTGCTAATTTTGAACTGGATATAAATCTCCGTTATTCTATAATTCATAAGCCTCAGTTTAGTTTATCATATAGGAGGTTAATTATGGTAAATCAATCCCGCCGCGACTTTCTTAAAACAGCCGCACTTGCCGGTACTGCAATTACCGGACTATCATCAAAAACAAAAGCAGCACCAAAGAATATTTTATCTGAAGATCGAATGGGTGTATTAGTTGATACCACTGTGTGTATTGGATGCCGTAAATGTGAATGGGCTTGTAAAACAGCTCACAATTTAGAAACACCTTCTATCGAAGCTTATGATGATAGAAACGTTTTTGAAACAATGAGACGACCCAATTCAAAATCATTAACGGTTGTGAACGAATACAAAAATTCTGTTGAAGAAAAATTTCCAATTAACGTAAAAGTACAATGTATGCACTGCGATCATCCGGCATGTGTCTCTGCGTGTATAGTAGGTGCTTTTTCTAAGCAAGAAAACGGATCGGTAATTTGGGATACAGACAAATGTATCGGTTGCCGTTATTGTATGGTTGCTTGTCCATTTCAGGTTCCAGCTTTCGAGTTTGAGAACGCACTTAAACCGGATATCAAAAAATGTGATTTCTGTTTTGAAAGAACTAAAGAAGGAAAACTTCCTGCTTGTACGGAAATTTGTCCTGTTGAAGCTGTAACCTATGGACGAAGAGAAGATCTTGTTAAAGCTGCTCATCAAAAAATCAAAAACTATCCTGATCGTTATATCAACCGTGTGTTTGGTGAATATGAAGTTGGTGGAACATCGTGGATATATTTAGCAAGCAGAGAATTTGAGAAATTAGATTTTCCGAAACTCGGAAAAGATCCCGCACCCGGAGTAAGTGAAGCAATCCAACATGGAGTCTTCGCATACTTTGTACCACCCGTTGCGCTTTATGCTTTGCTCGGCGGTGTTATGTGGATCAATAAAAACAAAAAGAAATCCGAGAATGAGGAGATATGATTATGGAAGATTTAAAACCTACACCAATGAAGAAAAAATATTTTACACCTGTTGTTATCGGATTAGCAGTTTTAGTTCTAAACGGATTGATGTTTTTACTTGCCCGATTCATTTTCGGAATCGGTGCCGTAACAAATCTCGATAACCAGCATCCGTGGGGCATTTGGATCGGTCTCGATGTAGCCGCAGGAGTAGCACTTGCTGCAGGAGGATTTACTACTGCCGCCTTAGGACATATCATGCACAAAGATCAATACCATGCAATTATACGTCCGGCCTTATTAACCGCTGCACTTGGATACACATTTGTTGCCACAAGTGTTATGATTGATCTCGGTCGTTACTACTATATTTGGCATCCGTTTATTATGTGGAACGGAAACTCGGTTCTTTTTGAAGTTGGTATCTGCGTAATAATCTATTTAGCAGTTCTTTATATAGAATTTTTACCAATCGTTTGCGAAAGATTTATAGGTAGAGTAAAACTTCCTGGATTATTAAAATCATTAAATAATCCATTAGATAAAGTTTTACGAATTCTTGACAAAGGATTGGATAAGACAATGTTCATTTTTATTATTGCCGGGGTCGTACTTTCTTGTTTGCACCAATCATCACTTGGAACATTGATGGTTATTGCCGGACCGAAGATGCATCCGCTCTGGCAAACACCCATTCTCCCCTTACTCTTTTTGCTCTCTGCTATTTCTGTTGGATTGCCAATGGTAATTATGGAATCATTAATAACATCAAAATCTTTCAGCTTAAAACCTGAGACGCATATTTTGTCTAATCTTGGAAGTATGGTTGCACCTTTGCTTGGAATTTATTTAGCATTTAAAATCGGCGACATGGTCATTCGTCAAACTTTTGTTTACTTAACAACATTTAATGCTGTAAGTGTAATGTTTACTGTAGAATTATTATTCGGTGTGATTATTCCCTTGAGAATGTTTATGTCCCGGCAGGTAAATAAATCACCGCTTGGATTATTAATTGCTTCGTTTCTTGTAATCTTTGGAGTTTTTCTGAATCGCCTGAATAATTTTTTAGTTGCTTACACTCCGCCGTATGAAGTTCATTCTTATTTTCCTTCCATCGGAGAAATTTCAGTAAC
>Ga0172368_10002189_pt1 | contig 25325 bp, 22 predicted proteins | sample Lak11m_FD_114540 | JGI IMG/M metagenome (GOLD analysis project Ga0172368, IMG submission 114540) | Freshwater microbial communities from Kabuno Bay, South-Kivu, Congo - kab_022012_11m | ecosystem: Environmental > Aquatic > Freshwater > Lake | place: Democratic Republic of the Congo: South-Kivu...
TGCGAAATCATCCGCCAGTGGTCGACGTTCCACCCCGAATTCAGCTTTCTGCCACGCAAATTCAAAATTGCCGTCAATGGCGCGGCCCGCGACCGGGCGGCTACCCAGGTGCATGACATCGGCCTGCAACTGGTCAGAAATGAGGCCGGTGTGATCGGGTTCGAGGTATTGGTCGGCGGGGGTCTGGGCAGAACCCCGGTCATCGGCGTGGTCATCCGCCCGTTTCTGGAAAAAGCCGACCTGCTCAGTTACCTGGAAGCCATTCTCAGGGTCTACAACCGCTTCGGTCGTCGTGACAACAAATACAAGGCCCGCATCAAGATACTGGTCAAGGAACTGGGAGCAGCCGAATTTACCCGCCTGGTGGAAGCCGAATGGGGCTTGATCCGCGCGTCGTTGATCCTCGATCAAACCGAAATCGAGCGGGTAAAACTGGCGTTCGGTACAACCGTATACAAGGAACTGCCGCCTGCCTGTACGGCCCTCGATAGCGCACTCGCTGCCCACAAGCCCTTTCATGACTGGTGGACCCGCAACACGCTGCCCCATAAAAAGGCAGGTTACCGGATAGTGCTGGTTTCGCTCAAACAGCCCGGTCAGGCTCCGGGCGACATGACCGCCGACCAGATGGATGCCCTGGCCGATTTGACCGACCAGTACAGCCTGGGAGAGTTGCGTGTCACCCACACCCAGAACCTGGTATTGGCAGATGTCGAGCTGTCCCGTGTTCATGAACTCTGGCAACGACTGTCGGGGTTGAACCTGGCCACCGCCAATATCGGCACTGCCGCCGACATCATCTGCTGTCCGGGGCTGGATTTCTGCTCCCTGGCCAATGCTGTGTCGATTCCGGTAGCCAACGGCATCCAGCAGTTGTTCGAGGACATGGACTACCTCTACGACCTGGGCGACCTCCGCATCAACATCTCCGGCTGCATGAACGGCTGCGGTCATCACACCGTCGGTCATATCGGCATCCTCGGTGTCGACAAGAAAGGCGAGGAGTGGTACCAGATCACGCTGGGCGGTTCTTCGGCCACCGCAGCCGCCCTGGGTGAACGCCTGGGGCCTGCGGTCAGCCGGGCCGAGGTGGTTGGTGTGATCGAATCCCTTTTCACTGTCTACCGGGATATCCGCAGCGATGAGGAGTCGTTCCTCGATACCGTGCAGCGGGTAGGCCTGACCCCTTTTCAGGAGCGAGTTTATGGCACTCATTAAAGACGGGCAGCACTGCCCTGATGACTGGCAGCATTTAAACGATGACGATGCCCTGCCGGCCAGTGGAGCAACCGTGACGGTCAGTCTCCGGCGCTGGCAAGACCAGCGCGAACCACTGGGCCTCCATCACCCGCTGCCGGGTATTCGCCTGTCTGCCGATGACAAGGTGGAGACCCTCGCCGAACTGCCGGCGGACATGCCCCTCATCGTGCTGGACATGAAGCAATTTACCGACGGTCGCAGTTTTTCCCAGGCCCAATGGATACGGGAACGGCTGGGTTACAGGGGAGAACTGCGGGTCAGGGGAGATTTTCTGCTGGATCAGGTGTTTTACCTGGCGCGGGTGGGTGTCAATGCCTTTGAGTTCGACGATGACACCCAGGCCGGACAGGCCCTGACCCGCCTCAACGACTTTTCAGTGCGTTATCAGGCCGCCAGTGATGTCAAACAACCGCTGTACCGGTATCGGGTGCGGCGAGCGTAGGACAGGGGATACCAGGTCATGAGTTACATATCCACCTATCTGGGGCATCGTTTTTTTCCACTGGAGCCCCGGATCGATCAGATCCACATCGAGGACATTGCCCATGGCCTGGCCTATACCTGCCGTTTCAACGGCCAGACCACGCACTTCTACTCGGTCGCGCAGCATTCACTGATGGTCTGCGACCTGGTAAGCGAAGAACACAAACTGGCGGCCCTGTTGCACGATGCGGCAGAAGCCTACCTGGGCGACATGGTGAAGCCCCTCAAACGACTGTTACCCGAATTTGCTGCCATCGAACACCGGGTCAGTGCCATCATTGCTGAAACCTTCGACATTCCGGAATCCGACCATTCACTCATCAAGCAGGCCGACCTGATTGCCCTCGCCACCGAGAAGCGCGATCTCATGCCCAATTCCACCGAACCCTGGCTGGAGCTGATCGGCTACGCACCGCTGCCCTCCGCCATCATGCCCCTGCCACCGCAGGAGGCCAAGCAGGCCTTTCTGGCGGCCTTCATTCAGCTCAGGGCTCGCGGCAGATGATGCCCTCCTCCGTACCGGGCTCCGCCCGGACATCACGATAAACCGCCCACTCACACCCGCTATCCCCTGATGGAACTGCTCATCCTGGTTTTACTGTTCGTACTCAACGGACTGCTGGCCATGTCCGAAATTGCCATCGTGTCATCCAGGAAAACCCGTTTGCAACAGGCCGCCCAGGAAGGCAAAGCGGCGGCCCGACTGGCCTTGCAGCAAGCGGACAACCCCAGCCATTTTCTGTCCACCATACAGGTCGGCATTACCACCATCGGCATTTTCAGTGGTGCCTACGGTGAGGCGGCCCTGTCCAGTCAACTGGCTGCCCAACTCGCGAGGATTCCCGAACTGGCTCCCTACAGCACGGGCCTGGCACTGGCGGTTGTGGTGCTGGGAATCACCTACGGCTCCCTGATCATTGGCGAACTGGTTCCTAAAAGACTGGCCCTGCTGCGACCGGAGCCGATTGCCATGCTCATGGCCCGTCCGATGCGCATGCTGGCCTTGATCGCCTTTCCGCTGGTGAAAATACTGAGCCTGTCCACCGACCTCATCCTCAAGCTGCTGCGGGTCGGGACAGGGCCGCGCAACAGTGTGACGGAAAAGGAAATCAGGATGATGATCGAGGAAGGCACCGAGGCCGGCGTGTTTCTCCGCTCCGAACAGGTGATGCTGTCCAACGTGCTGCGTCTCGATGACCTTCGGGTCGGGGCCATCATGACCCCACGCATGGATATCTATTACCTCGACACCACCGATCCGATCGATCTCAACCGTGACCGGATTTCCTCCAGCCCTTATTCGAATATCCCGGTCTGTCAACGGGGGCTCGATAATGTGGTGGGCTTCATTCAGGCACGCGATGTATTGAGGGAAGTGTTGACCGGTAAACCGCTCGATCTGGAAGCCCTGGCCAGACCGGTACACTGCATCCCGGCAACCCTGACCCCCTTGCAGGTCATGGAACAGTTCAGACAGTCCCGTTTACCCATGGCTCTGGTGGTGGATGAATACGGCGATGTGGAAGGATTGATCACCCTCAGCGATGTACTGGAGTACATTGCCGGTGATTTGCTGTTGCAGGATGCCGGAGAAGAACCCGGTGCCATACAGCGGGAGGACGGTTCCTGGTTGCTGGACGGGATGCTGGGCATAGAAAAATTCCGCCAGATTTTCGACCTGGAAAACCTGCCGGAGGAGTCGCGGGGGGATTTCAACACCCTGGCCGGGTTCGTGGTCATGCAACTGGGCTACGTGCCCCGCTCTGCCGATCACTTCGAATGGAATGGCCTGCGGTTCGAGGTCGTGGACATGGATCGCAACCGGGTAGACAAAATCATGGTCAGTCGGGTCGGACGGGATCGCACCCAGGGCGGATCAACCTGAATGTCAGATTGATCCGCCCTGCCACCGCGACCCGGGTTTTGGGTACACAATGCTGATAGTCCTGTTGCAAGGCACCGCCCATCAGCAGGAGCGAACCGTTGCCCAGCGGAATATCCAGGGTTCCAGGGCGACTGCGATGACGCAGTTTGAAGCGACGTTCTGCCCCGAAACTCAACGAGGCAATCCACGGTTCACTGCCCAGTTCCGGCTCGTCATCACTGTGCCAGCCCATGGAATCCTGGCCTGTCCGGTAGTGATTGGCCAGCACACTGTTGAAGCGTCGCCCGCAATAGGCCTCCAGCCGTTGTTTCAGTGACAGAAGACACGGTGTCCAGGGCAGGGGATGGTGATCGACACCGGAATAGCGGTAGCTCGCCCCTTCATTCCCGTACCAGGCAACCAGACGGGGCACCTTGACCTGGCATCCGAACAAACGAATGGACTCCTCATGCCACGCCAGTTCGTGCAGTAACCAGGCATACAATCCGTCGGATTCCTGCGGAGCAATCCAGCCGTCGATCCGGCGGAGCAACCCGCGTTCCACCGGATAATCGGTCACACACCCCTCGGGGGATACAAAGATGTCACTGGTTCGCACAAGGGGCAAACCTTATAATCCCGCTTTCCCCAATTGATTCAGTCCAGCATGAGGTAAAACAGATGGCGAACATAGTACTGAAAGTCACCGGCATGAAATGTGGTGGGTGTGAAAACCAGGTGAGAGAGGCTCTCATGGCTTGCAATGGCGTTGATAAAGTGACGGCCAGCCATAAATCCGCCACGGTCGAAGTGGACTACAACCCCGAACTGACCGGTCTTGACATCATGCGTCAGGCAATAACCGCAAAGGGATTCAGCGTTGAACAGTGAAACCGCCACCATCCCGTGCAACCAGACCCCGTGGGGAGACCGATGAAGACACCCGTGCGTATTGCCGTCACCGGTGCTGCCGGGCAGATCAGCTATGCCCTGATATTCCGCCTGATTACCGGCGATTTGCTGGGCCCCGATCAGCCCGTCATCCTGCATTTACTGGAAACACCCGAGGCCCATTCGGCCCTGAAAGGCATCGCCATGGAACTGGACGACTGCGCCGCTCCCCTGCTACAGGATTATGTATTGACTGACTCGGCCAGTACCGCTTTCGATGACATCGATCTGGCTTTTCTGGTCGGGGCGCGTCCCCGGGTGGCGGGCATGGAGCGCAAGGATCTACTCGAAGTCAATGCCGACATTTTCAGGACACAAGGTCAGGCACTCAACGAAAAGGCCAAACGGAATGCCCGCATCCTGATCGTTGGCAATCCGGCCAATACCAATGCCCTGATCGCCTGCAGCAATGCTCCCGACCTGTCGGCAGATAATTTTTCCGCCATGACCCGTCTCGATCACAACCGGGCGGTCAGTCTGCTGGCCCGCCAGTGTCAATGTCGGGTCGAGGCTGTCAAGGGCGTGATCGTCTGGGGTAATCATTCCAATACCCAGTTTCCGGATTTGCGCCACGCCCAAGTCGAGGGGCTACCCGCCCTGGAGCGGGTGGGTTGGGACTGGTATGAGCAATACTTCATCAAGACGGTGCAGGTACGGGGCACGGCCGTCATCGAGGTTCGGGGGAAATCCAGTGCCGCTTCGGCAGCACACGCGGCCCTCAGTCACATGCGGGACTGGGTACTGGGAACACCCGCAGACGACTGGGTCAGCATGGCCATGCCCAGTGACGGCAGTTATGGTGTCGAACCCGGGCTGGTCTTTTCTTATCCGGTCACCGTGACCGGCGGTCAGCGTCAAGTCGTGACCGGTCTGCCGATCGATGCCTTCAGCGCACTCAAAATCCGGGAGACCGAGGCCGAACTTCGCGCCGAGAGACAGGTGGTAAGGCACTTGCTCGGTTCATATTGACGGCTGGCAGGAGGCCCGCGCTCCCCGGTGTCACCGGTTTTCCCGGTCGCGCTTCGCAAGATCGGGACATCGTTCATTCACTTCCGGCTACTCAGGGTATCCTTCATGATCTTCTGGCGCATCAAACCTCTCGATGTCATTTTATCCACTCCAGAACAAAACCGTCTGCACAGATCCCTGGGAGCCTGGCAACTCACCCTGCTGGGGGTGGGTGCCATCATCGGCACCGGCATTTTCGTGTTGACCGCAGAAGCCGCCCAGAAAGCGGGGCCCGGCATGTTGCTGTCGTTCGTGATCGCCGGGTTCGTTTGTGCCGTAGCCGCCCTGTGCTATGCCGAATTGTCGGCCATGGTGCCGGTATCGGGTTCGGCCTATACCTACTCTTACGCCGTGCTGGGAGAACTGATCGCCTGGATGGTGGGCTGGGCCCTGATGCTGGAATATGCCGTGGCCGCCAGTGCCGTGGCGGTGGGCTGGTCGGGCTATCTGGTGGGGCTGTTACACAACGGGTTTGATTTATCGCTCCCTGTGGCATTGACCGGGGGGCCTTACGCCGGAGGGATCATCAACCTGCCGGCGGTCGCCATTTGTCTGCTGGTGTCGGTCATTCTGCTGCGGGGAACCCGCGAAAGTGCGGTCTTCAATGCCATACTGGTCGCCATCAAGCTTCTGGCCCTGACGGTTTTCGTGGCACTCGCCCTGCCGAATGCCCGTCTCGACCACTTCACCCCGTTCATGCCACTGGGCGGCGAAGGCGTGGTCGGTGCTGCCGCCTCCATTTTTTTCGCCTACGTAGGATTCGATGCGGTATCGACCGCCGCCGAAGAAACCCGTAATCCCCAGCGTAACGTGCCGATTGGATTGATCGGCTCCCTGGGTCTTTGTACCGTGTTCTACTTGCTGGTAGCCGCCGGGGCCATCGGTACCGTGGGTGCCCAGCCCCTGCTGGATGCCGCCGGTCATGCCCACGCCCCCGGCTCACCCGGACTGGCTGATCAGTGTCGCAGCCTGTTGACAGAAAGCACCCGTCCTCTGGTCTGTTCACGGGATGCACTGGCCCAGGTATTACGACAGATCGGGTTCGAGCGGGCAGGCAACCTGCTCGGACTGGCGGCTTTTCTGGCCTTGCCTTCCGTCATCCTGATGATGATGTTTGGTCAGACCCGCATTTTTTTCGTGATGGCCCGGGATGGGTTGTTGCCTGAACCGCTGAGTCGCATTCATCCCCGTTTCAAGACACCCCATGTCGTAACCGGGGTCACGGCACTGGGTGTCACCCTGGCGGCAGCTTTCCTGCCGGTCGGCAAACTGGCGGACATTTCCAACTCAGGCACCCTGTTTGCGTTCATGGTCGTGGCCCTGGCCGTGATGATCCTGCGGGTCAGGGATGGCGAGCGGCCCAGGCCTTTCAAAACACCGGTGATCTGGCTGATCGGCCCGCTGGCCCTGATCGGGTGTCTGATATTGTTTCTGTTCCTGCCACCGGTCGCCAAACTGGTGTTTCCGGTGTGGTCAGCCACAGGTCTTTGTTTTTACTTTCTGTACGGGTATCACAAAAGCTTTATGGCCAGATCCAGGGACTGAAACCGGATCAAAAGAAGGTTGCCACCGCCGCATCCAGCGTATCGCGCATGTCGGGATCATCGGTCAGGGGGCGCACCAGGGTCATGCGACAGGCGGCTTTGGCTTCCACCCCCCGGGCGATCAACTGGCCGGCATAGACCAGCAAACGGGTGGAAATACCCTCATCCAGTCCGTGTCCCTTGAGGTTTCTGGCCCGCTGGGCAATCTGCACCAGTTTTTCCGCCGTCACCCGGTCGATGCCGGTTTCGTGTGAAACCACCTCGGTCTCCACTTCGCTGTGTGGGTAGTTGAAGTCCAGTGCCCCGAAACGCTGTTTGGTCGATTGCTTCAGGTCCTTGAGCAGATTCTGGTAGCCCGGGTTATAGGAGATGACCAGTTGAAAATCGGGGTGTGCCGTGACCAGTTCACCTTTTTTGTCCAGCGGCAGGGTGCGGCGGTGATCGGTCAGCGGATGAATGACCACGGTGGTGTCCTGACGGGCTTCGACCACTTCATCCAGATAACAGATCGCGCCCAGGCGGGCTGCGGTCGTCAGGGGACCGTCCTGCCAGCGGGTACCATTGACATCCAGCAGAAACCGCCCCACCAGATCGGAAGCGGTCATGTCTTCGTTGCAGGCTACGGTGATGAGCGGTCGCTTCAGTCTGTAGGCCATGTACTCGATGAAACGGGTTTTACCGCATCCGGTCGGGCCTTTGAGCATGACCGGCATGCGGGCTGCGTAAGCGGATTGATACAACTCCACTTCATCGGCGACGGGGCGGTAGTAAGGTTCTACCCCGATCAGGTATTGTTCAGAGGGATTCATGATTTAAGACTCCTGACTTGAAAAAAAACTATTGTAGCGATTGATTACGGTTGGAATCCAACGGCTTCTGCGATTCCACCACGGACTGTGCTTTAATATCCGGACTTTATGCCCTCTTCGGTAAATCCCTTGAAAGACTACATCACTTACGAATTTCCACTCAACGAACGTATCCGCCTGTTCATGCGGGTGGAACAACTGTTTCAGCAGATTCATCACTTTGCCCGGGGGAACTCGATCTGGGACAGTCGCGCCCTGATCGGTCACCTGCTGGAAATACTGAACCTGTTAGGCCGAAACGACCTCAAGTTCGAGGTGCTGAAAGAACTGGATCGCCATGCCACTGCATTGACGCGAATGACGAAAAAGGAAGGCAGCGATGCCGAACGGATCGGGGAAATACTGACCCGGCTTGAATCCATGAGCCGCCAGATCTACGCCATACCCGGGCGTGTCGGTATCGAACTGATGGAAGATGACCTCATCAAGAGTATCGCCCAGCGCACCAGCATTCCGGGCGGCACCTGCTCGTTTGACTTGCCGGCTTTCCACCGCTGGCTACATCTTGATCAATCACAACGCAGCAAGGCCCTGGATGGCTGGCTGGAATCGTTGAATACCGTCCACGATGCCATGATCCAGCTACTCGGCTTCATACGCTCCTGCAGCGACACCTCGATACAGGTGGCGGAAGCCGGGTATTACCAGAAAACCCTCGATCACAACCTGCCCTATCAACTGTTGAGTGTGACGCTCGCCAGCCCGTTTCCCGGCTATGCCGAAATCAGCGGCGGCAAACATCGCTTTAGCGTGCGATTCATGGTCATGGAGGAAACCGGAAGGCCGCTGCAAGCCACCCACGACATCACGTTTCAGTTGAACTGCGCAATATTGTGAGGCCGGGCAGGCTGGACGGGATGCGTCATCCGGCAGATTCGCCACCAATGACCGCCTGCTGTCGCCGTTGCCAGAGTCGCCAGGCCGGGAAGATCAACACCGCCAACAGCAACGGCACGGCCAGCAGGGGCCACAGCACGGGCTGGTTCCATTCGGCACGTTTGCGGGTTCTGAGCGGTGCATCTATCCGCAGGTATTTGAGGCTGTTGTTGAGCAGGGGGCCGGGTTTGCGGTTGCGATACCAGGCATGAGACAACACGAAACTTTTGGGATGAAACCCGAAAATCCACGGGGCATCATGCCGGACGATGGCCTGCATGGCCTCGATCAATGCCAGTCGTTCAGGCGTATCGTCCATGTTACGCATTTGCTCGAATAAACGATCATAGGCCGGGTTCCGGTAATTGGCGGCATTTTCTCCTCCCTCACCCACCTTGCTGTTGCCCCCGTACAGCAGGAACAGGAAATTTTCCGGGTCGGGGTAGTCGGCATTCCAGCCCCACTGAAAAAGCTGGGCATTGCCGTTCTGCATCTTCTGCTGAAACTGGTTGTAATCGGTAGCGCGGAATATCAGTTGTATCCCCAGTTTGGCGAATTGCTTGCGATACCAGTTGAGACTGGCCTTGTCATCCGCTCCCCGGGCAGCCGTGTCCAGGTATAACACCAGTGCTTTTCCGGTTACCGGATCGATCCCGCCGGGATACCCGGCTTCGGCCAGCAGGCGTTGGGCCTCGGCCAGGGGTTTGCGCACCGGCTTGCCTTCCACCGCCTCATACACATAGGGGTTGATGCCTGCCACCGTCGGCAGATAGCCAAACAAACCGGGCGGAATGACCCCCTGGGCAGCAATCCCCCGGCCATTCAGGAAAATGGCAATGTATTCTTCCTCATCCACCGCAATCGACAAGGCCTGGCGCAGTTTGCAATGGGCTTCGTCGAGTCCGCCGATCACCGGATCCAGCAGATTGAAACCCATGTACATACTGGTGATGGCCACCGTGGTACGCAAAGCGATACCCCTTTCGATCATCTCCGGGGTCAGGCTGGCCTGATCCTGGCCCACCAACCGGATGGCCTGATCGAAATTGTCGGAAGCCAGCCCGGAGGTATCGTAATAGCCCTGCAAAAACTTGTTCCAGTAGGGAATGGTTTCCTTTTCCAGGGTATACACCACCTTGTCGATGAACGGCAGGCGTTTACCGGCATCGGCCAGTAATCCTGCCGCCCTGTCCTCCCCGCTACCCGAGTCCGGGTAAAAGGCCTCGTGATAATTCGGATTGCGGGTCAAAACCATGCGCCGGTTCGGATTGTTTTCACTCAGTTGATACGGCCCGGTGCCCACCGGGTACTCGTCGAGGGTGATATTTTTGGCTTTCAGCCCGGCCTGGGCGTAAAACCGGTCGGCTTCAAACGGAACCGGTGCAAAGAACGGCATCGCCAGCCAGAAGCGGAACTGCGGGTATTTGCCATAAAGCCGGATTTTGAAGTGATGATCATCCACCACGGTGACACCTTCGAGATCGAAGGCCTCGAGCCCGGCAGTCGGAGTGGCCTGGAGCTGTTGTTCCAGTTCACGCAACCCGACGATATAGGACTTCATCAATTCGGCTACCGGAGAATGCAGGGCCGGGTGCACCAGCCGTTTGATGGCATGAAGGTAATCCTGGGCGACCAGCTCACGGGTTGCGGTTTCGGGAAAATCGGCCAGGGTTTGTATTTTCGCCAGATGATCCGCCGCCAGGGCGTGATAGCGGTAACCACCCGATTCATCCTTGACAAAAGCCGGATGCGGCTGGTAACGGATGCCCGGTTGCAGGTGGATATCGTATTCGCTGTAGACCACCTGCGAGGCCGGGCTATCGTTTGGCAAGGGTTTGCCTACGGCATCCAGATAACGTGCGCGGGGTAGTTCGACCGCAGTGAGCGGTTCGAGGGTCAGGGGGCGTTCGAGGTAGGCATATTGCAGCAGGGGCTCATAAATCTGGGCAATGAGTTCATACTCGTTGGCACTGTAGGCCAGGGCCGGATCGAGATGGCGGGGACGTTCCCCGAACGAGGTATACAGTGCCGCCTGGTGTTCGTCACTGGCCGGGTAGGGGTTATTGGGCGGCCAACTACAGCCGGTCAGCACTGCGGTCAGACCCGCCTGTGCGAGCAAACGACAACCCGGTTTCATCGCTGCCCCTCAATGCTGGCGAAAATTACCCAGCATGGAAGCGGCCAACTCGAATTCCATGAACCCCAGCAACTGGCTCAGGCGTTCTTCCGGGGTCAGGGTTTCGATCAAGGCTTGCCGTTCGGCTACCGAAAACGGCAGTTGGCTGCACAGGAAATTGACCAGTAGCACACTGGGCATCTGCTCCAGGGCATCCCAGTGGGTATCCAGTCCCTTCATCCGGAAATAATCACGGGTCAGACTGAACAGGCGTTTCCTGTCATGCGGAATTTCATCCATGTAACGAAAATCCGTTTCGTAGCGACTCCAGTCTACCTGAGCCAGCCGGTAACCCTTTTTGGTCAGCCGTTCCTCCTGGATATCAAAGCGACAAACGCCGTTCAGCACGATCATCAGCCGGTTTTCAGGGGCTTCGGTAAAGGACACGATACGGCCAGCCACCCCGGTGCGGTACAGTGGCGGGCTTTCATGACCGCTGGCCTCGGCGAGTGGCTGTACGATACCGATCAGGCGATCCCGCGCCAGGGTATCCAGTGCCATACTGACGTACCGGGGCTCGAACAGGTTGAGTGGAAGCTGACAACCCGGCAGGATGGAGGAGCCCGTCAGGGGAAACAGCGGCAAGGCGGGCGGCATCTGGTCAAAAGGGCGTGTGAAAGGGCTGCGGCTCATGGTACACCGGCAAGGAAGGGGTTTGGTAAAAGAATCGTTCCCCCGCAATGTGGGGTCGATTGTGCAACAAACAAGTCATGATTGCCCAAGCTACCCCATCATGACCGTTCGAGGCAGCGAAGCGAAATCGAGGAATTACGGTGGAAAACCACACTGGCCAGTCGAAGGCATTCATTTTTGGGCTGAGGAATGACCAAGGCCCAATAGGGTCAGGTATTGCAAAATAGCATGGACAGTAATTTCGCTAAAATTAGGCTATTTGGAGGTTATTACTCCCATTGCCTCCCAAAACCGGACAGGCAGAAAATGGCCTACCCGCCTCAAAACATGTTCGCTACTTTTCGCACCCGGCTAGCCCAATGGTTCTCGCCGCCGCTCACTGGGGCGGAAACCCAGCCTGCGTCGCCCGTTCAGCCGGGTCTGTCCTCCGCAATCCTCTCCACGCCCCTGCCAGCCTGTGAGTCACCTATGGTTTTTTTGAAGACGACGGAGGCGTGTGGTAGGTAGTTACCCGTTCAGCGTAGATGACGCAGGGGCGGCTAGCCCGGACAACCCATGTCAACCCTGTTTTTCCAGCAAATACCCCAGCCACAGGGTAGAGAGTTTTTCCTGTACCGAATTTTGCCGGAGACGGGCGTTGAGGTTGGGGAAATCCACCCGGTCGAGATCCTGATCCTGGTTGTAGCAGGAGTAAATGAACTCCTCCTTGCCGGTTTCCGGATCGACGTGTTTACACAGGCACTGGGCGCAGACACCCTTCATCATGCACTGCATGGGCGAGTTGATCGAGCCTATGGCGTGATGGTGCGGCTTGAGGTAAGGCGCGAGTATCCCGTGACGGGCTTCCTTGACCGCAGCCATCATGCGGTCGGAACCGATGACGATCAGGTGATCGACATCATCGAGATGCAGGGTGGTTGAACCCAGTTCGCCCTTGCCGTAGGCGATGAGGGCTTCGAGGATGTTACCGACAAAACTCTTGTCCTGCGGGCGGGTGGTCGGGATGGGCTGGGTTTGCGGGGTGCGGTCGACCGCCCAGACGATGACATCCGAGGCCGCTTCGATATCTTCTACCTTGAACACGTCCTCGGGTTTGCGGTAACCGGCAAAATACAGTACCCGGCTGCCCGCTGCCCGCAAGGCCTTGCCGATGGATAATAGCACAGCGTTTCCGAGGCCGCCGCCAATCAGCAGTACGGTTTTGCCTACCGGGATGTCAGTCGGAGTCCCGGTCACTCCCATCACCACTACCGGATCGCCCGGCTTCCATTGCGCCAGCAGACGGGAGGAGGAACCCATTTCCAGGGCAATCAGGGAAATCAGCCCCTGTTCCTTGTCGACCCAGGCACCGGTCAGGGCCAGACCTTCGGCGGTCAGTACCGTGCCTTCGACCACCGGGGCCAGGGCTTCGAAATTCTGTACCCGGTAAAACTGGCCGGGACAGAAATACTTGGCTGCCAGCGGTGCCCGCACGATGACTTCGATGATGGTGGGTGTGATCCGGTTGATCTGAACGATACGGGCCAGCAGTTGATCGTCCAGCCGTTGCTGCAGGGCGGTCAAAGCCTGATTCCGTTCGGCTTGTCGTGCGGGATCGAGCCGGGCCAGTTCGCTCCCGAACAGTTTGACGATGTAAGGATAACCGTCCTTGGCACTGGCCATGGCCTTGACCACGTTGCCGGCGTACACCGGGTGGTTGTCGCCATAAAAGGTAATGAACCGGTTGTGGCGATGATAGGAAGTAAAGGGGGCGGGTTTGCCGAGTTTAGGCCATTCGGTATCGGCCACCGGTTCCAGTTCGGGGTTATCCGCCAGCCCGCCCGGTTCGTAGCGTTGATAGAACTTGCGGTTCATGACGAAACTGTCGGGGTGTTCCGATTCGTAAATGGTGTTCGGCGAAGTGCCGGCCGCCACGAACAGGCTCTTGAGCGGAACTTCGCATTCAGCGGCCCTGACCCAGCGGCCCTCCTGCAGGGTGAGTTGCTCAAACCGCACGGCCCGCAGATGACCGTATTCATCTTCCAGGGCTTCGAGTGGGTTCATGCCTTCCGCCAGGCGGATGCCTTCGTCCATGGCTTCGGTGATTTCCTCATGATTCTGCCGGTAGGCAGGTGAGTCGGTGATGCCCTTGCGGTAGAACAGGGTCACACCGCCCCAGGCTTCCAGCAGGGGCAAGAAGTGGGGCACTTCTCCGGCGGCATTTGCCCGTGCCCGCTCGGCTACAATGGCCCGGCCGTGGGCAAGGTATTCATCCAGGATCAGGATTTCTTCACCATCGTAACCGGCCCGAACCGTCGCTTCACCGTAAATGGCAGCCAGTTTTTGATAACGGTGCAGGATTTTTTCCACCTGTACCGGGTAGTAGGCCAGCACTTCGGTGCAGGTGTCGATGCCGGTCAAACCGCCGCCGATCACCCCGGCGGGTAGCCGTACCTGAAGATTGGCTAGTGAGGACTCCTTGGCCGCGCCGGTCAGTTGCAGGGCCATGAGAAAATCCGAAGCCTTGCGGATGCCGCGAATCAGGTTGTTTTTGAGATCGATGACCGTAGGCTTGCCGGCCCCGGAGGCAATGGCGATGTGATCGAAGCCCAGGTCCCAGGCTTCATTGATGGTCAGCGTGCCACCGAAGCGCACTCCGCCGTAGCAGCGGAAGTTGGTGCGGCGCAGCAGGTTGAGGTAGATGACCTTGAGGAAGTTCTTGTCCCAGCGCACGGTGATGCCGTATTCGGCCACCCCGCCAAAACCCAGCATGATGCGCTGGTCGAGGGCTTCGTAGAGGTCACGGAAATCGCGGATGGGCTGGGGTGGGGTGTTGGCATCGCCGGTCAAGGCCACCGGTAGCGGTTCGATTTTGAGTCCGTCAATGCCTGCAACCCCAAAGCCTTCGTTGATCAGGTAGTGGGCCAGGGTATAACCGGCCGGCCCCATGCCGGCAATCAGCACATTCTTGCCGTTGTAGGGCAGGGCGTGAGGCCGCTTGATGTTGAGCGGATTCCAGCGGGTCAGCAGGCTGTAGATTTCAAACCCCCAGGGCATGAACAGCACATCGGTGAGGACGTTGGTTTCGATCTGCGGAATGTTGACCGGCTCGGTTTTCTGGTAAATGCAGCCCTTCATGCAGTCATTGCAGATGCGGTGGCCGGTACCCGGACACAGTGGATTGTCCAGGGTGATGAGGGCCAGGGCTCCGATGTCGTCCCCCTGCCGTTTGACCAGGTGCATTTCCGAGATTTTTTCTTCCAGCGGGCAGCCGGTGATGGTGACCCCCAGCGGGTTGGTTTTATAGCCGGCATCCTTGCGGTTGCGCATGCCCTTGGAGCAGGAATCGGTATCACGGTCGTGGCAATAAATGCAGTGATCGACCTCGTACAACACCCGCCGTTCCGGGAAGCGCGGGTCGGTCAGGCCAAACCCGTCCCGCCGCCGGTGATGGGCCTTGCTGGCCGCCCAGGCCGTGTAGCCGTCACGCTCGACGATTTCGTGATGCACCAGGTGTTCAAAATCGGTTTTACCGGGAAATTTGAAACTGACCCAGTGTGCCATTGCCGGTTCATACGCAGGCCGGGTCAATGCCAGATAAGCCCAGCGGCGGATCAACTCCAGCAGGGCACTGACCAGTCCGGCATCGTCCCGGACCAGTTCAGCCGTGAAATGACCGGTGGCGGCCAGGGCGGTGCGCCAGTCGGCCAGCGGCAGGGTTTCCGCTTCCTCCGTGGCATTCAGCAGGCGGAGGGCCAGGGTGGCCACGGCAGCTTCGAGGTCGGTGTTGCGTTGATCGACCGGAATCAAGGCGGCCCACAGCGTCTGACATTGCTGCCGGAGTGAGTCGGCCTCCCAGGCCGCCGGATTGTCCTTTTTGTAGCGGGCGGCCAGCTTTTCGACGATCTGGCGGCGAAAGGCAAAAACGGTGTCGAAATCGCCGGTGATCTGCCGTTTTTGCAAGGCGCAGGCCGCTTCCACCCCAAACAACCGGGCCACAAACTGGCCAACCCGGGGAGCGAGGCGAACCAGCACGTCTGAAACGGCTTCCGGTTTGAAGGTGTCAGGGTTGCTGCGGTAGGTCTCGAATTCAGCCCACAGGGCCGGGTCGCTGGCCTGTAATCCGGCATCGAAATGCGCTGACAGATCCTGTAATCGACGCGGATCGTAAAGATCGGCATAGCGGAATCCGGCCAGGCCAAGGGTCAGGGAATGAGCGGTTTCGGTCATGGTGTAGTGGGTCAGTTGAAAAGAGGGGGAGCCTGATCCCTCGACGGGCGGGATTTTGGCCCCAAAAAGACGCATATTATCGCAAAATTACGGTCGGGTAAGGCCGTCGGTTACCGGGACAGGACTTTCACCGGCTTGAGCGGTGTCCATTCCAGAGGGTATTGTCTGAAGATCACCGTCCGGGTTCCCAGATAATACTGGCCACTCGTCGGAGGAACGAAAGTGAACTGATTGGTTTTAGCGGTAACGGATTGCAACGCATCCTGTGCTTTCAGCACCTTGCCCAGGCGGATGTCGTCGATGTACCAACCGACCCCGGCAGACGTTTGCGGATAGAAGCGTTTTGCCGAGCCATAGTGAAACCGTATCCGGATCAAGCGGTTGAGGTAGGGTGACAGATCAACGGTTTTCTGGCTGAAAGCACTTTCACCTTTGGCATCGGTTCCGGTCTGATGATGGACTGTCGTCCAGGTGAGACCCTGATCGGTTGATATGTCGACATCCGCGGCCTGTTCGCGAGTCGCCCAGCCCAGTCGACTGGAAAACTGGAGTACTGATTTACTGCCCGGGACAAAATCACCCTTCAATAAAAGGGCTTGGGTTTTTTCATCGACTTGCGCCAGGTGATAGGCCATTTTTCCGGCGGCATATACGTCATTACTCAACACCGGGTAGGCGGTTTCGGCGGGGTCGCTGCTCACATCACCCAGGCCCGATTCGGCATCGTTGATTACGTTATAAGGCAGGGCGTGGATTGCCAGCCACTGGTAACCACTGGCACCGGGAACCTTGCGCAGCGTGTAGCGGGCTTTTGCTCCCGCCTTGATGCGGATGGGTCCCCTGGTAATGCCGGGCAGTACCGTATCGTCGCCGGGTTGGGCCGGATCGAAAAGAATGACATCGTATTCGAAGCGGGCAGGTTTTCCTGCCATGCCGACATTGTCGATGGTCACGGTGTAGCGGGTATCCTCGTTGGCCGTTGGGGCTGGCCGCTCCGTGATCCAGACCAGCGTGTTATCGCCAAAACCATCCATGACCGGTTCCAGTCGGGTAGGCAGGTTTTCACCGGCCGATTGAACCGTAACGGTAGCGAGGCTGAAATCGGCATCCGGCGAGGAAAATGACCAGCGTTCCGGTGTCAGGAGTCGGGGCAGGAACCCGGCAGGCGGCCAACTGACGAAGGCCTCCCGGGTCGCCGGTCTGGAACCGGTGAAGGCCTTCGCATCCAGAATCCATAACACCTGGGCCGGGGAATAACGGCTGTCTGAGGGGGGGTCGACATTGCCGATGCCCATGGTCTGGATACCGGGGAACAATATCCAGCGCCGGTGTCCCACGGCCGCGTTGTTATCGCCCCGGTCAAACATGAGATTATCCACGGCGGCAGGGCCGGCACTGCCCAGGGCCAGGTTGGAATTACCGGCGGCTTCTGCGCCCTCCGGGGTGTGGCACAGCCACTCTGCTGTCGGATAATGGGACAGTTGGTTGTTGGCACTCATCATGACGGCCGCCGCCAGGGCTTTTTCATTCAGGGTTTGGTCGAAGGTGATACTGGCGGGCATGCCGGCCATGGCCCTGTAGTAGTTAACCCGTAAAAGGGTTGCTGTCTCATAGGCCATCGCGGTCTGACCACCCTCACAACGGGCAATATCCCCTTGCCAGGCCGAATCGATCCAGCGGGCGGCCTGGTATATGCCGTTGTAGAAGTTACGGGTTTGTTCCCGGCTTGAAACCTTCACGGCAAACCCGGGGGCAGCCAGGCGAGCCCATTTGATCTCGTCTGCGTGCGTGGCCTGACATGAATTGCCGGACAATATCAACAAGGTTAATAAGGAGAATGGGATTCGCATGGCATTGGCCCGGTCAGGGAGATTGATGGGTGGCGTAGGGCGATTGAAATCCGGTATAGTTCGGACGGGATCGGGTCGGTGCGCAGTATCGGGAAAACGGACTGATACTGTCAAGGCGACACGGGCCGTCCGGTATTTTTTCACAAAATTAAAGAGAGGCTGACTTTGAGTTTAATCCTTATTGCCATATTTGCTGTTTTTTTTCTGGTTTTTGCCGGGCTTTGGTGGTGGGATGATTACGCCAGTCACTTGTCCAGCCAGATCAGGCAAAAGGTGCAAACCATCACACCCAAGACGGTGGATCATGCTCCGGCCTTCAAACAATGGATCGAGCAGAATCTCGACGAGGAACCGGAACTGAAAACCTGGGTTACCAGCCTGTCCGATGATGGCCTGGGTGCGTTGACCTTACGGGTTGCAGGTTTTGTCACCGACCTCAACATCCGGATGGAATGGCTGAGCGGAGATACACTGGATATCTCCCCCCCGCTCAAGGCAACCTGCAAATCCGTCATCATCAATTACCTGAAGGTTTGTCGGCAGGGCATCCTGGAGCAAGCGGGTATTACGGTTTTCGATACCTACAACAAGCTGGTCACTCTCACGGCCGATTCCCGCTTCCTTGAATTGCGACGCCTGGTATTTGCGAGGTTGACCCGGGAAGGCTTGGTCGAGGCGATACCGGCTTATGAAATGATCATGGCTTCCGAACTGCAACGCCAGGAGATGGCTTCTGTCGCGATCAGGGAATATGCCAACCGGCATTGGGATGATTTCGTGCTGATACTGGCCGAATCGGCACGGGAAGTAAACGCTAAAACCACACCGTAGGCGGTAGCCAAAAGCGGGTATCAGCCAGGCTGCCTTGCTGCGGGGTATTGGAGTTGGGCAGGAAATTTTTCGTTGATGAGCATGACCGGCCTTCCGGATATCATGACCCGATAGTAGCGGCTGAGAAAGTCGTTGTCTGTGTGAGGGGGCAGGCAGGGTGGAATACGGGCTATTCGTTCCCGCCCGAACCACAATAACTCGCGGCGATTTTCGATTTGGCTGCCGAGCAGGATGCGGCCTATGCCGCCAGCATCGGTTTCGAGCAAGGCGGCCAGTTTTGCGGGTATGCGGGAGACGACCAGCAAGGAACTGGCGTGTACGTAGAGGGTTTCACTGAGATGGCCTTGCAGGATGACTTCCCGGGTTATGACTTCGGTATCGGCATCTGTCTGGAGCCAGGCATGGGCCGCAGGGAGTCGCTGAAAGCTCTGATACAGCCGAATGACATCGACAGGTTCTCCGGCGTAGGCCTCTATGAATTGGGTTACCGTTCCATCCAGAATCAACAGGGCACGCTGGTAAGCCGACAACTGAACCGGGTTCAGCCCACTTTGCGCCATGGAGCGTTTCTCCCGGGGCTCGATCAAGTGGATAAACGGTGAGGCATCTTGCATGGGCTGATCGTGCGGGTCATGAAATCATGGGGGCAGGCGAGGGAGGGGGCGGGGATGATCACGAACGGATCATCCCCTGCGCGTCCTGGTGCGAACAGGTGTTATACGGCAGCTGATACCGTGCCGGTTTCTTCGCTGGTGGTTTCATCCATCACGGTTGACTCGGCAGTATCTTCCGGCTTGACATTTTTCTTGAGTTTGCGTGCGACATCCATTCCCTCCTTGACCTTGTCTTCAAAGGCCTCCCGGGTCTTTTGGGCATTAAACGTCAGCAAAGTGCCACCCGACTCGAAATGCTTGATGAAAACTTCCCCTACGGCATAGGTGATGGCACCCGCAGAAATGCCCACACTGGCACTGCCCCCCAACGTTCCCAGAACCGGAACGGCCTTGGCCAGGCTACCCAGTCCCATGATGGCTGCCACGGAGGTACCGCCGGATAACAGTGAAAAGATGACTGATCGGCCCAGACTTTCCTTGAATGGAACACCGAATTGTCCGGCCAGGCCGTGTACCAGCTTGATTTCAAGAGCCATCAGTGCAGCCAGATCAACAGCAGGGACGGGAACCAAACCCAGACCCACAGCGACGATGACATAATTCTTGACCAGATTTTGAGCTTCTGCGCTACGTGCCTGGGTAGCTGAGTCGACAGTGTTTTCAGTTGACATATCTTAAAGAGCCTCTGTATCGAAAGGGGAAGATTACAAATCACTTGACCATCACCCGCACACACCGGCGCGGCAAGTTGAAGGCAGGCCAATATAAACAAAAAGCAGCACTTTAGGAAGTTCGGATTCGGTCAGTGGCTGGGGTTGTCGGCACGCTTTACAGGCTCATGCATCCGTGTCCCGGCTTGACGCAGAAGCCTGGGTGATCCAGCCATTCTGCAAGGCAATTTCGAGTAATTCGGCAATATCGCCGGCCAGTCCCGTGGTTTCAAACCGGGTTTCGAGGCTCTGGGTCATGTCATGCAGGGTAAGGGTTCCGTCACACAGTTTCAGTATCTCGGCGGCGGAGGCATTGAGTTCAACCATGCCCTCGGGATAAAGAATGACGTAACGTTGCTGAACTTCTTCCCATTGCAGGCGATGGAGGGGGGAGAAGGCAAAAGTGGCATGCGGGTGCAAGGACATAAGTATTTCCTCCGGGTCAATCCGGGGCGATATTGAAATAAGGCGGCTTCTGGTCGATATAGGCCAGGTACACGGCATCCAGCAGGGTCCACAATACATCCAGTTTGAACTGGAGTATGTTCAGGGCACGTTCCTGCTGTTCACGGGTTTTGAAATGATCCAGCGTGATGGTCAGGCCGTGTTCCACGTCACGACGGGCCTGCGTGACCCGTTTTCTGAAATAACCCAGCCCCTCGGGATCGATCCAGGGATACAGATCAGGCCAACCGGCCAGCCGCTGTTGGTGTATCTTGGGTGCGAACATTTCGGTCAGCGAAGAGCAGGCGGCCTCCTGCCAGGTGGCATGGCGGGCAAAATGGACATAGGCATCCACGGCAAACCGTACCCCTGGTAGTACGCGCCGGAGCGAAGTCAGATCGTCCCGTGCCAATCCCACCGCCATGCCCAGGCGGGTCCAGGCTTCAATGCCACCCGACTCCTCTCCCAGACCATCGTGATCGTGTATCCGTTGTATCCAGCGTTTGCGGGTGGCCTGATCCGGGCAATTGGCAAGGATGTTGGCATCCTTGACGGGAATCATGACCTGGTAATAGAAGCGGTTGGCTACCCAGCCCTGAATCTGCTCGCGGGTCAGTTTTCCTTCTGCCATCAGAATCTGGTAGGGATGATTGATGTGGTAGTACCGTTCCTTGCCACGCAGGCGGGCTTCAAATTCCAGAGGACTCCAGGGAGATAAGGTTGTTTCACTCATGGTGGTGTATTGGCTGGGGTTGTCGTCCGGAGACAGGATACTGAATGGCGGCAAGCGGCCATGGGCCACGCTTTTAAAGCGTGATATCCATGCCGTCAAAAGCCACTTCCACCCCTTGATCGGCCAGCATTTTTCGCTCCGGCGACCGTTCGTCCAGGATGGGATTGGTATTGTTGATATGGATCAATATCTTGCGGGCCGCCGGGTGGCGGGCCAGCACCTCCAGCATGCCGCCCTCACCGGACTGGCGCAGATGTCCCATCTCGCTGGCCTGCTTCTGACAGATGCCTGCGCGTTCCATTTCATCTTCCTGCCAGAAAGTGCCATCGACCAGCAGGCAATCGGCTTGCGACATCGCGGTTTCTACGTGCGGTTCGATACAGCCGAGACCGGGCGCGTAATACAGTTTTTTACCACTGCCCAGGCACTCGATGAGGACTCCCGTGTTGTCGCCCTCATGCGGGTCATGTCGGTGCGGGGAGTAGGGCGGTGCCTTGCTTTTGAGTGCATGACTGTAAAACCGCAGGCTTTCCATACCGGGGATGGTGAAGGGGCTTCCATCCAGGGGAAGCCGATGATGGCGGACACCGCAATAGTGCGACAGCATGGAAAAGACCGGAAAACCGGTGGTCAGATCCTGGTACACCATGTCAGTGCAGTAGATGTCGAGGGGGCGTGTGGACTCCCGGAGCATCAACAGGCCGGTGGTGTGGTCGATCTGGCTATCAATCAGGACGATGGCCGTGATGCGGCTATCGCGGATGCCCTTCTTCGGGTGCAGTGCCGGAAAGCATTCGAGTTGTGTGCGGATGTCGGGTGAAGCATTGAACAAAACCCACCGATCGCCTTCGCCACTGACGGCAATGGAAGACTGGGTGCGCTTTTGACCCTGTATCGTGCCTGATCGCACTCCTTTACACTGGATGCAGTTGCAGTTCCATTGGGGAAAACCGCCTCCGGCACCGGAACCTAAAACCCGGACTTTCATGATGGATGATGCTGTTGGTCGTGACGGATAAGGAGGCTTGTTGCGGTGCCATACCCTGACAAAAACGGGGTATCGCATTGCTGCGACACCCCGTTCAGTCGACACTCAACCGTGAATTAACGGTTGTAGATGTACATGGTGACTTCAAAACCAAAACGCAGGTCGTTGAAGCTCGGTTTTTCCCAGCGCATGTCGGACTACCTCCGGAAGAGATGATTGATATCAGTACAGCCAAATGGATTTGGGCCTCGGCAAAAGTATACGTTTACGCCGGGGGCAAAGCAACCGCATGATCCGGCCGTTCAGGGGAGCCGTCAGCGCGTCGAGCAAGTGGGACATGAAGGATCCTTGCGGAATCGCATTTGTCGCCACTCGCAATGCAGGGCATCGAACAGCATCAACCGCCCCACGGGAGGCGTTCCGATAGCCAGCAACAACTTCAGGGTTTCCAGAGCCTGCAGACTGCCGACGATGCCGGGCAGGGGGGCTATGACTCCGTTACGTGCGCAGTTTTCCGGTGTATCTCCCTGATCCGGATACAGACAGTTGTAGCAGGGACTGTCGGGCCGTGCAGGATCGAAAACGGTCAGTTGGCCCTCGAAGCGGATCACCGCACCCGAAACCAGTGGCTTTTCCTGTTCGACACACAGGCGGTTCAGCAGGAAACGGGTGGTGAAATTGTCCGAGCAGTCCACCACCACGTCGATACCGTGCAGGATGACTTCCAGTGCTGACGGGCTCAAGCGTCCGTTGATGGCCTCAACCGTGATATCGGGATTGAGTCCATTGAGCTTGCGTTTTGCCGAATCCGGCTTGTTCGCGCCAATGTCCAGGGGTGTATACAGAATCTGGCGTTGCAGATTGGACAGTTCCACCTGATCGTCATCGTTGATCACCAGGTGACCGACCCCGGCTGCGGCGAGGTAGAGTGCCACGGGCGAACCCAGCCCCCCCAGCCCCACGATGAAAACCCGGCTGGCCAGCAATTTTTGTTGTCCTTCCATATCCACCTGGGGCAGAAGGATGTGTCGACTGTAACGGAGCAATTGATGGTCATTCATGGCGTAGTGTTTTCCAATGGTTTCTTTTTGCTGCATGAGGGCTTTGATTATCTGCGATTTTATTCTACAATGCGTGCTTCTTTTGCAGGCGCGTAGCTCAGTTGGTTAGAGCACCACCTTGACATGGTGGGGGTCGTTGGTTCGAGTCCAATCGCGCCTACCAGATTCTTCAAAAGCATCGTTCGCGGTGCTTTTTTTGTTGCCCACCGTATTTGTGCCCGATTGGCGAGGATTTGAAAATCGATGCCCGTAATAACGCTGCCTGACGGTTCTACCCGAAGCTTTCCGGGACCAGTGACAGTGATGGAGGTAGCTGCCAGCATCGGTGCCGGTTTGGCGAAGGCTGCCCTGGCCGGGCGTGTCAATGGTGATCTGGTGGATGCTTCGCATGTCATTGCGTGCGATGTGGCCTTGTCCATCGTGACCGGCAGGGAGGCTGACGGGCTTGAGATCATCCGCCACTCCACAGCGCATCTGTTGGCCCAGGCGGTCAAATCGTTGTACCCCTCGGCGCAGGTCACGATAGGCCCGGTGGTAGAAAATGGCTTTTACTACGACTTTGCCTACGACCGTCCGTTTACGCCTGAGGATCTGAGTGCCATCGAGCAGAAAATGGAATCACTGGCCGTTACGGCCCTGCCAGTGAGCAGGCAGGTATCGGACCGGGACACCGCCATAAACTTTTTCATTGCGCAGGGCGAGGCCTACAAGGCTGAAATCATTCAGGAAATTCCGGAAGATCAGACGATTTCGCTCTACACACAGGGTGACTTTACCGATTTGTGCAGGGGGCCGCATGTGCCGGATACCGGGCGGCTCAAGGCCTTCAAACTGATGAAAGTAGCCGGTGCCTATTGGCGCGGTGACTCGCGTAACGCCGTGTTGCAGCGTATCTACGGTACGGCCTGGGCAGATAAAAAAGAGTTGGCCGCCTACCTCCAGCGACTGGAAGAAGCGGAAAAACGGGATCACCGCAAGATCGGCAAATTGCTGGACCTGTTCCATACCCAGGAAGAAGCACCCGGCATGGTGTTCTGGCATCCCAACGGTTTCGCACTGTACCAGCAGATCGAACAGTACATGCGGCGTATATTCCGTGAGTACGGCTATCAGGAAATCCGTTGCCCCCAGATTCTCGATGTCGGTTTGTGGAAAGCGTCGGGCCACTGGGATAATTTTCAGGAGAACATGTTCTTTACGGGTTCCGAGAATCGCGAATATGCCGTAAAGCCCATGAATTGCCCGGGGCATATCCAGGTGTTCAAGCAACACCTGCATAGTTACCGTGAGTTGCCCATACGGTTTGCCGAATTTGGGGCCTGTCACCGTAACGAACCCTCGGGTACGTTGCATGGCATCATGCGGGTTCGCAGTTTCAATCAGGATGATGGCCATATCTTTTGTACCGAAGAACAGGTTCAGGACGAGGTCGTGGCTTTCATAACGGCCTTGCGGCGGGTATACGCAGACTTTGGTTTTACCGATATTGAATACAAGCTGTCTACCCGTCCAGTGAAACGCCTGGGCACCGACGAAGTGTGGGACAAGGCCGAAACTGCCCTCACGGCGGCCCTGGAAGACCAGGACATAAACTACACACTCCAGCCGGGTGAAGGTGCCTTTTACGGGCCCAAAATCGAATTTGCCCTGAAAGACGCGATAGGTCGTGTCTGGCAGTGTGGTACCGTACAGGTCGATTTCATGATGCCGGGTCGCCTGGGAGCAGAGTACGTCGGTGAAGATAACAGCCGTCATGTGCCGGTCATGCTGCACCGGGCGATCGTGGGTTCACTCGAGCGGTTCATCGGCATCCTGACGGAGCATTACTCGGGGTATTTTCCGTTGTGGCTGGCACCGGTACAGGCCGTCATACTCACCATCACGGACAAGCAGGTGCATTATGCCCGTGCGCTGTGTGAGGTCTTGAGTACGCAAGGTTTACGGATAAAAACTGACTTGAGGAATGAAAAGATCGGTTTTAAAATCCGCGAACACACCCTGAAGCGAATACCTTATCGCCTGATTGTTGGCGAGAACGAAATGGAATCCAATACCGTTTCCGTCCGTGCCAGGAATGGTCAGGATCTGGGGAGTTTTGACGGTGCTGAACTGGGCCGCAGGCTGGCCGCAGAGGTGGCTAACCGCACAGGTAATCATTCATTGGTTTCGGAGGATTAAGGTATCACTGCTGAAAAGAAAGATCCGCGCCTGAACGAAGAAA
>Ga0172368_10002191_pt1 | contig 25315 bp, 28 predicted proteins | sample Lak11m_FD_114540 | JGI IMG/M metagenome (GOLD analysis project Ga0172368, IMG submission 114540) | Freshwater microbial communities from Kabuno Bay, South-Kivu, Congo - kab_022012_11m | ecosystem: Environmental > Aquatic > Freshwater > Lake | place: Democratic Republic of the Congo: South-Kivu...
AATCTTTAAAAGAGGAGAGCTTGTAGCCGAAATCAATCCAGATACTGGAAAAAACAGACATTTTCATGAAAGAATTGCAGAACTGTTTTCAAAGCCAGATCTTCAAGTGGCAACTTCTGGAGGCGTGGCTTCACTTCTTTTAGGATTAAATCCATTAATGGCAGGGGCTATTTTCACAGGTTCATGGATAATCACAAGATATGGGTTTGTCAGTATGAAGGATTTTCTGCACACAGGAAGATTGATTGTGAAGAAAGAGTTAAATTCAAACAATGTATACAGCTCAAAATCTAAAAAAATAAAGAGTTGATTAAATATGTCTTCAAAATTAACACAAGATGTTGACGAAACAGCAAGTGGATTTAAAAATATTATCTTCAGCACACTAAAAGGAATTGCTGTCTCTTTTGTCTTGCTGTTGGCAGGACGGTTCATTGACATTGCTTTTGGTCATTCTTGGAGAAGTTCAACAATAGTGCTTGTTATTACAGTTGCCCTTGCTGTCATTGGAGCATTTGGAATGTTTAGCACATTTTCAAGACATTCTATCTTTTATGTTTTTGGCTGGTGGATTGGTGTCTATATTTCTGCAAAGTTTGATCTTATAGGTCCAAATATGCTTGTTATCTTTATTGTTTCGCCAATTGTAATATATCTAATAAAAATCATCTTCAAAAAACATTAAAAAAATATTTTTTTCTTTCAACACAAGTGCTTCTTTTTATTAACTTATCGTTCTTATATTTTTTATAAGATGAAACAATTAAATACATTTCAAAAAATAGTTTTGGGAATTCAGATGCTGTTTGTTGCATTTGGAGCAGTTGTTTTAGTTCCACTTCTTGTGGGAATAGATCCTGCAGTGGCTCTTTTTACAGCAGGTGCAGGAACGCTTCTGTTTCATTTAGTAACAGGTGGAATAGTTCCTGTCTTTCTTGGCAGTAGTTTTGTCTTTATTGTTCCAATCATTGCAGGCTCTAAATTGTTTGGGCTGCCAGGAGTCCTCTGTGGCCTGATATTTGCAGGTATTTTTCTTATTGCTGTTTCATTTGTCATAAGAAAAAGAGGAATCGAATTTATTCAGAAGATATTCCCTCCTGTTGTCATTGGCCCAGTAATTATTACAATTGGTCTTTCTTTAGCGACAGTTGGCGTGGAAATGGCTACAACTGATTGGTTATTAGCAACAATATCTTTAGCAGTTGCAATTAGCATAATTGTTTTTGGAAAAAAGATGTTTAAGCTTTTGCCAGTTATTGGCGGAATCTCTGCAGGTTACATAGTTGCAATAATTTTAGGCAAAGTAAATTTTTCAGCAATCGCAAGTGCATCTTGGTTTTCAACACCTAAATTTGTAACTCCTGAATTCAGTTTTGGTGCAATTCTTTATATTCTTCCTTTTGCAATTGCCCCTTTGATAGAACATATTGGTGATATGTATGCAATCAGTCATGCTGCAAATAAAAATTTCATAAAAAATCCAGGCATTCACAGAACACTTTTAGGCGATGGCCTTGCAACTGTCTTCTCTGGCTTTTTTGGTGGTCCTCCAGACACCACCTATTCGGAGGTAACAGGTGCAATTACCTTGACAAAGCTTACAGATCCTATTCTCTTAAGGATCGCTGCAATCACGGCAATAATTCTTGCATTTATTGGAAAGATAAGCGGATTTCTTCTTACAATTCCGCAGGCAGTCCTTGGTGGAATCATGCTTCTATTGTTTGGAATGATTTCTGTCGTAGGTATTCGTTCAATAATTGACTCCAAAGCAGATCTTAACAAGACAAAAAACATGGTGATTGTTTCAGTCATGCTTACAATTGGTGTTGGTGGTGCTGTCATCAGTTATGGCACATTTTCTTTTGCAGGAGTTGGCTTAGCAAGCGTTGTTGGTATTGCTTTAAATCTTATTCTTCCTAATAAAGAGATTAATTAAAATAAGGTAATACAAAACACAAATTTGTAATACTTTTAAAAACATTTCGCACAATTATATTATTTGTGATTGCTCATGGAAATTATAATCAGCGATTCATCAACATTGATACTCTTGACAAAATCAAAATTGATTTATTTGACAATGGATTTTTTTGATTTGATTATTCCATCAGTGGTATATTCAGAAGTAATAAAAGGCAAGGAAAGTAATCATGCAGATGCTTTTGAAATTGAAAGATTGGTCGAAGAAAGAAGAATACATGTTAAGAATCCAAAAGATCAAAAATTGATAGTTAACTTGAGATTGAATTATAAGATTGATGAGGGCGAGCTTTTTGCAATTGCTCTTGCAAAGGAACTTGGGAAAGGTATCTTTATTGATGATAAAAAAGGTATAATGATTTGTAAATTGCTGAATATTGAAACCTATACTGCATTGAGGTTGTTGAATGAATTTTATTTAACTGGGAAGGTAACAAAAACAGAATTAAGTAAAGCAATTACAATACTTGAAAATGTAGGGAGATATAGTACAGATGAATTGATAACTGTGAAAAAACTTTTAGAGTGATTTTGTATGGAAAAGCTGAAAAACATAAGTGTAAGAGTTGATTCTGAAACAATTGCAAAAGTGAACAAATTATCAGAGCTTGAAAAAGAAGATAAATCAATAATATATAGGAAAGCTCTTGATAAAGGGCTTAAAGAGATTATAATAGATATTGCTGTAAAGGAGTTTGCTGAAGATAAAATATCTTATGGTGAGGCCGCTAAGCTAACTGACATGTATATTGGAGATTTCATGGAATTAGTTGCAAGGCGTGGAGTTGCAGTAAAGCCATACACTTATGATATTAAGAATCATCTTGATAAATCAGAGAAACATTTGTTTCAGATACTTTCCACTCCAAGCAGAGGAAAGATAAGATACAATTCCAAAAAGAAGTGAGCTAAGCCTCAAGAAAAGTTTCTTACAATTATGATTGGTGTATTTGCGTCTGCAGATCCAGATACAAGATCAGCCAAAGATGCAACAAGGTTTTCAATCTTTCTAGGAGTTGTTCCTTCAGCAACAAAGCTGTCCTTTTTCTTGTTCTTCAATAACTTTTCTCTTTCTTTCAGAATTATATTTTCAATTTCTGTCTTGCTTTTTCCTTCAGTATATAACTTTTGCATAAGATATTTTGTTTTGACTCCAACCCTGTTTTTATCTTTGATGCCATTAGTAACACCAAAGGCAGATACAGGATCTGCAAGTTCATAAATCCCTGTTTCAGGATCCTTGTAAGCACCATCGCCTTTGATGATAACTTCAATATTCTTTTTAAACTCTTTTTTAACCATTTTTTGAATGTCATCTACAACCTTATTTCCGTGTCTTGGCGCAAGCTTAATGACTTCTTTTTCAGGATCAAGTATATTTGAACCAAGAAGTCCCCATTCAGAGTATGCCCTTTTTTTAGGATCTGAGCAAACATCTTGAAGAGTAATGCTGTTTGGAAATTTCTTTTGAATCTTTTCAAGAGTGTCTTGTCTTGAATGAACATTTGCAACAATGATTCCATTAACCTTGTTGTCCAACATATCCTGTAAATTGTTTGAAAGATAGATTTCTGCCTTAGCTCCTTGTTCTTCAATAATCTTTTGATATACTTCAATATAGTCAACACCTGTTTCTGGATGCTTAAATCTATTTTTTCCAATATCTTTCAAGGTAATTTTATCTTCATATTTTTTTCCAATTTTTTTCACAAATTCCTTATCAATAATCTGATTGCCCTGTTCGTCTGAAGGGAATGACATCTGAACAATTACCTTGCCTTTAGGCACAGACCTTGCAATTGCCTTTAAAACCATTGAAAATCTATTTCTTGAGAATATTGGAAATAAGATTCCTACTTTAGAATCATCTTTTAGTTTTAGCTTGTCCTTTATGTCTTTAGTGACATCTCTCACATGCAGAGAATTCTTTTGTGTAATTGCAACAACAGCCTCAGTAATACAGAGGATATCTCCATTTTTTAGAAGATCAGGCGCCTCCTTGAATGTTCTTCTAACAACATCAACAGCATCATCGTCAAATGTAATGATTCCTGTCTTTACCCCAAATGCAACAACTCCAACTTTATTATCTTCAATATTCATTAAAAATCCTCTCCAATCATTTACCATATTGATGCTTGTCATCAATCATATCTTTTTCTTGCCATTCCTTTATCCAATCATCAACATCAAACACCTTATAGCTACCATCCTTTGTAGAACAGACAACTGTCTTTATTCCTGCATTGATAATCATCTTCTTGCAGATAAAGCAAGGGATTGCATCTATTGCAATATTGCTGTTCTGATAAACCTTTGTGCCATAAATATACATTGTTCCGTCCTTGACAGACACTCCATTCCTTGCAGAATTAATTATTGCATTTTGTTCAGCATGCACACTAACGCATAATTCATATCTTTCTCCAGAAGGGATATTTAATTTTCTTCGTAAACAATATCCTTTTTCATAGCAGTCCTTTGTCTTTCTTGGTGCCCCAACATATCCTGTGCTAAGAATTACATTTTCTTTGGTTATTATTGCGCCCATGTTTGCACTAAGGCAATTTGATCTTATAGAAATATTCTTTGCAAGATCAATAAAATACCTGTGCCAGTCTGGCTTTTCCTTCAGCCTTATCTGTATCTTGACAAGAAGATCATCAACTTCTTTCTTTAGATCTTCAAGAGTTCCATTATTATCAATAGTTAGCTCTGCCATTTGCTTGCATTTCAGAAGTTGCTGGGAATTAGGATCTTTGCTTTCCATTTCTTTTTTTTCACTGTCCAAGAATTCATTCAAAGAGTTTATGTGCTCTTTTTCTTTCAATCTTTCCTTTGCTCTTTGATATCTTGTTTCTGCCTTTGCATCAATAAATACAAGAATAAATTTAGATAGTTTTCTAAGCTCGTCAATCTCTGCAGGATTTCTGATTGACTCTATAACATAGTTTCTTCCAAGACCTTCAATCTTCAGTTTGTTAGCTAATCTTTTTGTTAAAATATTTGCCCCAAACCTTTCTCTAAGTTCATTACCAATTTTTTGAAGATTATCCCTTGTAAGTTCTATACTTCTTTCTTTGCATTCCTCTCTTATGATATCTGAGCAGGAATATATTGTAAAACCCTTTTCTTTAAGTAGTTCAGATACTGCACCTTTTCCAGAAGCCAAAAATCCAGTTGTTCCAATTATCATAAGATCACCAATTAAATCATTGTTATGCAACAATGATGTCAATAAAGTAATTATTAGGCATATGTTTATAAATATTTTTGATATACATAGTAATTGGTTTTAGTTTAGTGTGGAATTAGAAAAAGTGGAGTTAAGGTGATAGAAATGTTATACAAATATTGTCCTAGTTGTTTTTCACTTAATGTGAAGCTTATGTCAGGTAGCCAGTACAAGTGCACTTGTTGTAATTATGAAGGAGAAGTAAAATCCGACAGTATTGAAAAGATAAACAATCTCAAGAAGGAATACAAGATGACAACCAATCAAAAGCTTTTGAACAGCATGAATTCTTCAAAGCCATGCGGAATAATTGCAAGAGCAAATGCAAAGGCAAATGGTTATAGAGAGCTTCATGGAAATGACCAAACCCCAGTAAAGGAAAAAATGGAAAGCAAGTTTGGCAAAGGTGGCTCTGATTGGGAATTGGTTTAAATCTTTTCATATGTTCTTTTCAGAACCAATGCATCTCCAATGATGTCTGGACTCTCGCAGATAACAGTTCCTTTGGCGTCTGCATCATTTAGCTCTTTCAATATCTTCTTGTATGGAAAATCAGATTCTTTGTCGTCAAGCATTAAATGCCTTCTTTCTCCCTTGTCTGTATATTCTATGCCTGACATATGAATATGCATGCTGTTTAATATCTTTGGATAGCTTTTCAATATATCAAATGTTTTCTTGATATTTTCTTGCTTTAAAAAATATCCCTTTTCCCTTGCATGAAGATGTGCAAAGTCAATGACTGGCTTAACCCACTTGCCATCAAACTTATCATAAATCCAAAGAAGATCTTCTAAAGATCCAATCTGTGTCTTCTTTCCAACAACCTCCATTCCCATAGTCACACTTTCTGCAGTTTTTTCTTGTATGTCTCTAAGTGCATCAACAACCCTCTCAAGAGCAACCTTTCTATCTATGTTAAGATAATATCCCAGATGTGTAACAAGAATCTTGGCTCCAATCTTCTGTCCAATATTTAATGAATTTATTATATAATCCTTGCTGTTCTTTAGCTTGTAGTCTTCCTTTGCATTAAGGTTAATATAATAAGGTGCATGCATACTCAGGCTAACATTATATTTTTCTGAATTGTTTTTTATTTCATTAAGCTTTTCATCACAGTAATTCTTTAGATAAACTCCCCTTACAAATTCAATCTCCAATGCTCTAAGCCCAATGCCAGCAATTGCTTTAATAGCATCCGCAGTTGAATTCTTGCTGTTTAAAGGAATATCTAAAGTGTCATTACCTCCAAAACCAGCAGGTCCAAACCTAATATTTCTATCTTTCTTCATTCTTTAGGCCTTTTAATTAGTTTATCCTTTGGATATTGTAATGCATCTTACAGGACAGATATCTGCTGCCTTTTGGTTACAACCAATATCTTCAACAACTGTCTTTACAGGAGATGGCTTGTTTCCGCTAAACTTCCAATTATCAGGACAGACAGAGACGCAAGCCCCACAACCAATGCATTTTCCTTTGTCATGTTTTATCTTGAACGTCATATAAAATCACCCATAATCTTACTAGTTATTATTCCAATAATCTATGAAACATATATTTAAATATATCTATCACCCATAGATTTTATAGTTCCTTAATATTTAAAATTAATTTGTGCTTCTAATATGGTTGAAAAAAGACAAGAATCAATTGGCCAGCTCTATAAGTCAATTTCTGTAGAGACAAGGGACTTTTCAATTGACAGTGAAAAGCTTGTAAAAGTAAAGACAGATCTTTATGTTAATTTTTGCAAATCAATCTATTCAAAGTTTCCTGGTTTAGGTGCAAATGCTAAATATGATGAAAAGTTACAGTCGGCCGTGGATTTTCTTAATTGGAATCTAACTCCTGATGAATATAGTGCAGGTGTAAAGTTTGTAACTATCATAGGTCTAGTGTCAGCAATTATTCTTGCAACAATATTTTTTATATTTGCAGTTCCTCCATTAAGTAAACTATTTGGAAGTATATATCTGCCAGTCATCTTTTCAATAGGCACTCCATTAATTGCATTTGTATATGCTTTTGTGACATTTAAGAATAAACCATTTGCAATGGTCAATAGCGAAAAAATAAGAGCATTGACATTTGTCCCAGAGATTATTGGCTATTTAGTTATGTCCATGAAGCTTGTTCCAAATCTTGAAAAGGCAATTGAGTTTGCATCTAATCATGGTCATGGTAAAGTTGCTGAAGATCTAAAGAAGCTTCTTTGGGAAGTAAAAGTTGGAATAAAGAACAGTGTTTCTGAAGCATTGGATGAACTTGCCTATAAATGGGGTGATGTTTCAATTGAATTTAAGAAGGCATTAATGAAAATAAGAGCATCTGTCATAGAAACCTCAGAATCCAAAAGATATCAATTGCTTGATCAGACAATGTCTGAGACATTAGCGTCTATCAAAAACAAGCTTGAAGATTATGCAAGAGAGCTGTCACAGCCTGCCACAACTATGTTTTATTTAGGAATTCTTCTGCCATTGCTTTTGATAATTGTTCTTCCTGTTGGTTCTGCATTTTCAGGGTCTGCTCTAGCAAAGCCAGTTTATTTGATACTTCTTTATAATATTGCACTTCCAATTGCCTGTATTGCCTTTGCAAGAAATATTATAGGTGGAAGGCCTGCAACATATGTTCCTCCAGAGATACCTGATAATCATCCTGATCTTCCTCCAAAACATACTATCAGCTTTGGCAAGGCAAACATAAGTGTTGTTATTTTAATAATTATTTTATTGATTGCAGGAATATTTGCAAGTTATTATGTTCAAAAATCTTTTGGAAAAACAAGAGAAAATATTTTGATTGAAGAGGGTTACAATCCAGAAAACCCTGAGTTTGGATGTTCTCCGCAAGAGCTTCAAAAAAAAATTGACAATCCAAAATATCAATGCGAATCAGAGATTGACTTTTGGTCAGAAAGTGATCATGATATAACTCCATATTTTATAGTATATGGTTTTTTAATAACAATGACCTTTTGCATATCATTATGGCTATATTCAGACAGCATCTACAAGAGAAAGATCCAGCTAAAAACAAGAAAAATGGAAGATGAGTTCAAGGATGCTCTTTATGTGATTGCAAGCAGGCTTGGAGAAAACAAGCCAATTGAAGATGCGCTTAGCCACACAAGGTCATTCCTTCCAAAATCAACAATTGCAACAAACATATTTGGCAAGACAATTGATAATATAAGGATTCTTGGCCTTAATCTTCAATCTGCCTTATTTGATCCATCTTATGGCGCCTTGAAGAACAATCCATCAACAATTATTAATGGTGCTATGAGATTGATGGTTGACTCTGTCCAGCTTGGTGTTACTGTGGCTGCAAAGACCTTGATGTCTTATTCAATTCAGCTTAGAAATTCTGATGAAGTCAACAAAATGCTGTCCAATCTAGTATCTTCAGTCACAAGCACTCTTTCAAGCATGTCCAAGTATATTGCACCTGTTGTTCTTGGAATAACAACAGCACTTCAGAAGATTGTTGTTTCAACATTAAAGTCAATCTCTTCAAGCGGAACTTTAGAGCAGGTATCATCAGCCATGACATCAATCTCAACATCTGGCTTAGGTGGTGGTGTAAATACCGCAAGCATGAGCTCTTTGGGATCAATAAATACAGATGTAATTAATTCCTTGGCAAGCTCAACAACCTTCTTGATTATTGTTGCAATTTATGTTATTCAGATTGTAATTATCATGACTTATTTTACAACAATGATAGAAGAAGACAATCCAACACTTGCAAAGCTGAATATAGCCAAAACACTTCCTGTTGCAGTCATTTTATTTATAGCAACAACAATTGCTGCAAACATGATTTTTTAAGTGAACTGATATGAATATGATTCCTGTTATTAGAAACAAGAAAGGTCAAGCATTTGAATCATTTCGTTTATTGATAGCATTTATCCTTGCAATTGCAATTCTTGCAATTATTTATACCATGGTTGCAAAGGTAAATAAAGAAACTGTCATTATCAGCACGCAGAAATTTGAAGAAGCTGTTAGGTCCGCAAGCAAGAGTCCTGGCACAAGCTCTGTTGTTCCATTTGTGATTGAAGATGTTGTTCTTAAAGGAGCTATTGATAAGCATCGTCTTGGGTTGATTACTGGCCTTTCGGAAGAATGCCTTTCTCTTCAGGCAGGTCCTGGAATCACAGTAACCACCAGGGGCATAGACATTCTTAAGAAATTAAAGATGGATGTTTATGTTTATTGTAATTATCAAAATGCAGAGATAAACAATGTTGATATGAGCTACATTGTAAACACAACAATAACCTCTTCAATATGTCCAACATATTGTGTAATTTTCATGAATAGAAAGCCACCTGAAGACACTTATGAGGGATCATAAATGAGTTTTTTTTCAAAATTAAAATATTTTTTTATTGCTATGATAATTCTTGTTTTAGGTTATTTCTTTGGAACAATAATCCTTTTGATTGTCTTTTCAATAGTCCTTTTGATATTTATCTTGTTTCTTTTAGCCTGGATATTTAATAGATTAGTTGACATTTTCACTAACAAACAGGTTCGTCTATTGATCAAGATGTTATTTGCATCTGCAATAACAGTTGGTGCAGGAATTATTTTCTGGAAGGTTTTTTCATCTTGGCTTCTGTCAAAATCAGCAACCTTGGCAATCATTGTTTTATGGACATTAACAGCATTTATCTTTTCAGTGCTTTGGAACACCATGCATATCAAGAAGAGAGGTCATCAGCGCGTAAGCAACAAGCTGTTTGATTATTCAGAGTTAGATTCTTCAATAAGATTTATTGATGTAATCTTCATGCTAATAATTCCAACAATTATTGTATATTGCTTTAATTATATTTATACAATTGTTTAAACAGAACTCTCATCAGCAATATCTTTAAATATGTTTTGTTAGGCATATATTGTTAGATTAAGCCACAAATTATATGTATTTATATGGAGGTAATTGTATGTTTGATTTTCTTAGAAACAAAAGAGGGCAGGCCTTTTCAACATTTCAGCTCTTGATTGCAGCTGTTGTTGCACTTGCTCTTTTAGGTGTTTTAATGCCAATTATCATGAGAAGCATAGATATTGGTGGAGATCCTTCACAGGCAACTCAACAACTTCTTAAAAGCCAGATTGATAACCCAGGAACATTAAGCTTCACTGATGATGTTACTTTTTCATCAAAATATAACACATTGTCTGCAAGTGGAGTTGCAAATGACACTGGTTTAGATGCTAGTCAAATTGTCTTTATGACAAATGACTTAGATGATGTTTTTTCAACAATTGGAGATAATGCAAGCAAGATAGAATATGAGAAAACACAAAAGGGAAAATACAGGATTGGGGTTTTATGTGACAGTGATGCAGATGCCCTTGCTGATTCAGTTGATGCCTATGTTGGTGCAAGCAAAATGGCTGACCCAGGAACACTTACATTTGCAGATTCATCAGTCACTTGTTGTATAATCTTCCCAAAAAGAGCACAATAAATGAAGTGATTCTATGATTGCAAGATTTAAGCAACTGCTAAAGGATGAAAGAGGGCAAGGCGAGTCCAACACCCTTTACATGCTTGTAATTGTTGCAATCATAGCTATTGTCCTTCTTGTTGTTGTCAAGCCAATGTTCAACAATTCTATGAAATATTCTGTGAAAAAGGCACAGCTTCCTGCACAAACTACAACAACTCCTTCAGCAAGCTAAGTTCAGTAAGACCAAAAGCCTTTTTAATCTCTTTCTTTTATATTTTTATTGAAATAGCATGCTTGTAAAATTAATTACTTTAAGAAAACAAAAAGGTCAGGTTGATGCCCCATTTGAGCTTCTTGTTGCAATAGTTATTATGGGGTTTGTAATTCTTGCAGGGACTTATGCAATAAGCAATCTGTCCAAGAATACCTGTTTAGGTGACAAGAAACAAGACATGAGCGAGCTTGTTAGCTCTTTAAGAGATTCAGTTCTTGGATCTGATTTGACATTCAGGAATATTTCTTTTACAACCAAGGCATGCTTCAGTTCACGCTATGAAACAATCAAGTTACAGTCTTATGACAATCAACAGAAATGTTCTTCTGCCTGTGGTGGTGGAACAAGCTGTCTTCTTTTGGAATATGTTTATGATGATTTAAGTAAGAACATAAGAACAGAGCCAATCAATCCCATCTGCACAAACCTGCCATCAACAGTTACTTTTGCGGTTTTTGGCACGCATGAATTAGATTGTGGAACTAATGACGGCGGAAGCAATGCAGGCTGGATAATAGTAGATCCTTCAGTGTCAATAGCCCCTGGAAAATATAGAATCTTCAGGACAGGAACAGGCTCAAATTCAATAGTTTGCTTCTTAAAAAAGGTATAAATATGATGGAATTTACTTTATCAAAATTCAATATGCTTATCTTTGTGACAGCAATTGTGGCTATTGTTCTTTTCTTCATGACTACAGTCAATGACAATCTTAAAAACAGGCAAAGTTTTGAACTTGTCTACAGAGTGGATAAAGAAGTCAAAAGCGGAATTGACAGCAGAAGCTATTGCTCAATAAAATATATTGAGCTTCCTACAAGAATTACCACAAATGAAAGCACATCCAGCACCTTTAACCTTAACTATGTCCTTAATGTTTCTTCATACAGCATGTCATCAATCCCAGACGCAAACTATGACAATAAGCTAATCTTTTCAATAATGGACAGAAAGCAAAGCAAAATATATGCTGCTTCAGATGTTGATTTTAATGGCAGCTTACATTTATATAATTGGGAATATAATAATGGAGAATACAATTTTGATGAGATTATAGATTCAGAAGGGCCAATCAGCACAAGCTATGACCCATTAAGAGAGCGAAGCATAGACAATTCTCTTGTCTTCATAAAGAAAATAAAACAAGGAGTTCCACACTATTATCTTTTGCCATGTGCAACAAAGTATGGTATCAGGCAATGCCAGGCCTTTGCCTGCAGTGTTTTGAAGGAATCAGAAAGTGTTGACTGTATATCAATAGTTCCTGATCTTAACTGTTCATAAAACATCTATTAATAGGTGAATGATTACATGAAACCAAAAGGATTTATTGGAGCAATTGGCGATGATCTTCCAAGCTTGATTCCAATATTTATAGGACTATTAATATTTTTTGCAGTATTTTTGAATACTTACAATACCTATAAACAAAATACAGCGGTTTATGATATTCAGCAAGAGGCAATATCAATAGCGTCTGTCATGAAAGAAGAACCATTGATATCTGATTATTCTCAATTTGCCAGATCCTGCAACATGGTCAACACAACTGCAAATTGGAATGCCTTCTTGGTTCCTCTTGACATAAACACTTCTGTCCAAGATGATCTGCAAATAACAAAAGAAAATCTTTCTGAGAATGTCATAAATATTGATGGTAACATATATTCTTGTTATGACTTAGAAGAGTTTACATCATTAAGCGGAGAAAAATATTCTATAGTTTATATGTTTCCAATAACTATGCAAAAAAACTTGCATTCAATTCCTGCAAGATTATATATAACAGTATGGAGCTGACAGCATGATTGATTTGATATTATTTGTAAATAAAAGAAAAGGCCAAGCTGCCATGATGGATTCCCTTTTCTTTCTAACAATCATAGTCACTCTTTGCGTTATGCTTTTCAAGTTTTCTGCAACATATGGTGACAGAATAGATCTTGCAACATCTAACCTTTACTTTAAGGAATATTCAAACTCTGTCTTAAGAACTGTTTTCTATTCCGAAATTCCATTGGATTTTTCATTAGACATCAATTCTGCCAAAGAGATTGACTATTTAATGATAGCAGTAAAGGAAGATTTCTTTTCTGATGGAAAGATAGGCAACTCAGATATCAATGATCTTCAATTAATTCCTGGAGACATTGCAAAATTTAATTTATATCACACAATAAAGGCAACAATGCATCCAATGCCAAACTACGATTATGTTTTTTATCTTCATAATGATTCTGATCTAAAATTCAGTTTCTTTCTGATAAAAATAACTAACTTTGAACAGCAGGGTGCTATCCAGCAGGGCTATCGTGTCCAATACACTATGAATTCAGAAGAACCATATGGTTATTATCTTTGTAATCCATTTGAGTATGCAGATGTGAGAAATTTAGTTTCACAAGCAAATAAAGTTACTTCATCATCAACGCCATTAAGATTTTATGTAGGTGCAACAGAAAAACAATTGACAGCAACCTTTGCAATCTGGCCAGCTACAACAGCAATACAGGATGCAAATCTGACTACTTCAGCAATGAGTTGTGAAAAAATAAGTGACGAGGTTGTGTAATTTTTGTTTTTTGTCTTAATTACACAATTGCATGCAGATGTACAAGAAAAGAAAACAATGCATACCATATAATTGCAAGAATAATCAGTTTATATATTTCAGATGATGACTTGTTTTCAAATATAGTCTTCAAAATATATAATGATAATACAATAAATGCAATAATTCCAACAATATATATCAAAGATCTTATGTTCATCTTCTTTTCAGCTCTTATTTAATTTACCCTAAACCTAAAACTTCAATCCCAATTCATCAGAATCATCATTGATTCCTTCATTGTCTCCAATCTCAAACTTATCATCATTTTCTTCTTCAAAATTCATTTCTTCTTTCTTTTCTTGCTTTGTCTTTGCTTCATCTTTCTTCTTGCTTTCTTTATCTTTGGTGGTGTCCTGTTTTCCAGCAACAACAATTTCTTTCTTTTTATCTTCTCTTTTTTCGGCAGCAGTTGCCTTCCTTTCTGATTTTTTATCTTCTTCTGAAAACTGATCATAAACATCTTCAATAATTGACTTTACATCATCTTTGGTAAGTGACTCATTATCTGACTCTATAGATATTGTTTCTTTTTCAGCCATAATTAAGCCTGTACTTGTCTTCTGTTTTCTACCATCTTCAGCTCTTCTAGATGACCTAAAATGAGTGCTGTTTTCAACTGCTTTTGCCACCTGTTCTTGATTGGTCTTAATATTGTCTTGCTTCATCTGTTCATAGATCATTTCTGCAATTGTTTCAGTATCTGGATTGACAATCTTTGACATGTCTTTTATTATCTTGTTTATAGCTATCTTTTTTTTATCATCTGATACCCCTGTCTGCCCAGAGATTGGCCTAAGCTTTCGAGAATCAATATTAACTTTCATGCTGTAATTGTCAGCAGGCACATCTTTTCTTTCAGTATAATGTACTTTATTTTCATCAAATGATCTATAAAATCTTCTATCTCTTCTTTTAATATTCTTTAAATCCATCTCTTCGGTCATAATTTCACATAAAACATATACTATGATAATGCTTTTAAAGCTTTCAATGTAATATACATATAATATTTATGCTTTAAAAATATTTACTTTTACTATAAATATTGTGTTGTTATGTCTGCAATCATAGAAACTCTGCTGAATTATGCATTAGTCATAATAAAAACAATAATTTTTTCTGCAGTAATTGCAATACCTTTTGTTTTCATAACTCTATTAGGCAAAGATCTGTTTGATCATCTATATTTCAAGAAAAAGAATAGTTATCTATTTTCTATGTTCATTCTTGTCTATGGACTATTATTTATTGTATTATTGCTTGTTTATTTTTTACCTATCATCTTTCAAGGAATTGGTCTGCCACCAGTAAATTCAATTATCTTTGTAATACTTCAGGTTTTTAGACTTATCATTGTAAACATATTGATTACAGGCATTATTCTTGTGTTTATCTTAGTCTGCACAGCAATTTATGATTCAATTAGCAAGACAGATATCAAAAAAAAATCAAAAGCAAAGCAATTAAATATCCTTAATCTTTGGTTCAGCTTGATAATTATAATTCTCATAATATTTGCATTGTTAATAATATTTCCAAAACTAATAGCAATGCTGATATATTTAATATTCATGTAAAAGAAGTGAAATAAGTATGTCTTCACAAAAGATAACTCTGAATATTTTTACAATATTCCTGCTGGTATTATTTACCACAAGCATATTTGCCTACAATATAGATTATTCTCGCATTACTGACACAACCACAATTGATCAATCTTTCTTGCAAATACCACAGGACACATCAACTTGTTCTGTCAGTTTAGCTCCTGCTGGAGTATCCTCTGATGAAATAATAAGTGACAGAGGTGGCAATTGTTATACTCAGCAATTGCCCCAAGAAAGTATTGAAAAGATCTGGAACAAGATATTGGTAAGTGGTTTCAGAATTGACAAGATGGATTCTGATCAACCTGCAAATGTTAAAAGAGAACAGATGGATAACAATTCACTTCTTTTGACAGGTCCAAGCGCAAAGGCAGGGGACGTGACAATTAAAACTGAAATGCCATCCAAACAGATGAATCCATTGGAAACACCTGCACTTTTAGGCCAAACCTGTTATGGTTCTTTCTCCTATGGAATAAATCTTAACAAAACATTAAGAGTTGGGAGATGCACTGATTCTTCACAGTCATGTTATCTGAGAGATGATGGATTATTTAGACAAAATGGAAATTCAGGGTTTATTGAAGAATCTAAAGCAGTTGGTAAGGATATTTTGGACTATATTGGTCTCAACAAAGCAAAGCAAGAGGTTGGTGAAACAATCTCTGGCCAGGACTATGATATTAATGAAGATTTAGGAATATTTACAGACATGTCTTTAGAAGAATTAGATGACTTTGAAGCACATGCCTTTACAGACACTAATTCAGTTGATCTAAAGACAATAAAAGTCATTGCAGATAAGGCAATACAAAACAGTTTTGAAACACAAAAGTTTGTTGCAAGCATGGAAACCACCTGTTTAGGTGATAACTGTTATATCAATACATATTCATTATTTGACAAGATGTTCAATCAATATTTTTCTATGGATTTGGTTATAAGCTCAGCATCTCCATTGCTACTTAATTTTACACCAATGGTGTTTAAGAATCTTGGTGGTGTTAAGGCAACCAATTATTTAGAAAAAAAGCTGACAACCACAGAAATCAGTGCCTTGAAACTAAAAAAAGGCGGATTAGTTGATGAGCTTCTTAAAAGTTCAGATCATCCATTCAAGACATTTGAGAGATACATGAACACAAAGAAGTCATTGGCCAATGTTGAAGGATTCATGCAAAGCCTGACAGCAAGACAGTCGCAGATTGTTCAGGATATCCAGCATTATGGCTTAGAAAAGCAGTATAATGATTATCTTGCTACCTTAACAAGCAAGGATTCTGCAAAGGCATTAAGATTAAAAGAGTTTTATAGTTCAGGGGAGTTTATCAAGCTGACTAAAGCACAGAAGAGGGTGTTTACTGAACTGGTGCAAAAGCAGAATGAAGAATTTATAGTCGCAAATAAGTTGATTGAAAGCATGACCTCAGACACAGTGTATAAATCTGCGCTTAAGAAATATGGTGAAGGCGTTCAAGCAGGCAAAGCCCCTGGCGAGATTATTTCTTCTTTGACTAAAGACGAGTATGATTCGCTTGTCAGGACAGGACAAAAAGTACAGCAGATTGCAGAAGGTCTAGAAAAGACAACCCTAAAAAATTTAGAATGGTCCAAAGGCGCTGAATCAATGGATGTTATTACAAGCAGATCATTTTCAGTTACAAAACAAGAAATTATTAATGGAAAGAAAATAGAAGTTGAAGAAAGAATTTCAAGCTTTGTCCCATCAGGAACCCAACAAGGTGTTGAAGGTAGATTAGGTGAAAAGGCATTAGGTGGAGATAATGCATTTAAGTTTACCTTGCCTGATCCTGAGAAAGGTGGAACATATTCATTAGGTGTTGCAGACAAAGGCATGGTTAAATATAAAACAGAAACAGTCACATTCAGTGATGGACAAACAGCAACTGTCAACAAGATCGCTGTTTTAAAGACAAAAGCTGCAGAAGCACCAAAATATACAACAACTCTTCAAGATGTCAAAACATTAAAGGCAGCTAATAGAAATGTATTTGTTGGTTATTCTGATCCTGCAACTGGTGCTTACCACAAAGTAAGGTTGGCAGATTTTGATCCTGATTCTTCAGGTGCAGTATCCTTTGACATTTTTGATATCAAAACAGATCCATTAACTGACGCAGAAATTGCTAAATATGGATATGATCCTGCAGAGATCGCCTACAGTTATGTCAACAAATTGCAAGTCAAAAGATTAAAAGATGCAGGAGAAATAGTAAATGACACAGCAACAGTATTAAACAACCAAGAATGGGTCACTGGCAGAGGAATAAATTGGATCAATCAAAAGATGAAAGCAGTGAATGGACCTATCTATAACAGGTTTTTAATAGCTCCAATACCTGCATATTTCCAAAATTGGTTATATTGGGAAACAAAATCTGCAGGTGCAACGATCTTTGGAGATACGTTTGCAAAATACAGTATGTACCAGCTCCCAGAAACATATACTTCTGTTCTTATCAAGCATGGAGATACTGGGGATATTTACAATGATGCATATATTGACTTCTTTGCAAATGATGGTTCTGACCAAGGAGATTTATTTGAAAAATATTTTAATTCCATGTTATTTTGGCAAGCAAACTTAGGAAAAAAGGTTCTTTCAAAATTTGGCTGGGATGCAACTGACTTTATTTCCAATTGGGCAAAGAAACTCACTGAAAACCAAATAAGAAGAAGCACAGTTGACGATATTGCAGTTTATACTGATGCGGAAAATGTAGGCTGTACAGATTCTTGTACAATAACCTTATGTGATGAAAAATGCGTTGAACAAAAGACACTTGAGAAATCCATTTCTGTTGATGCTGTTTCTGTAGATGCAAATAAAACAAGATCATTCAACATTGACAAGATGTCAATTGGATTTTCTGTGTTTGGTGTTTCAATGCCAAGCTATATCTTAGAAAATACATCTCAAAAGAATTTAAAAAATGAAGGTCAAACATTGATTGCCTTTTCACATCATACTGACTATGATGGAACACTAGGTGGAGAAACAACAAAAAATTCAGTTAATCTTACAGATGCAATTGACAAAGGAGAAGATTGCAGTTCAAAGCTTAGTGAATTAAATATGGTTGGTATTCCAATTGGCTGGACGGTTCCTAAAGAAAAAAGCTATAGAGCAGCAATACCATTGATTGCTGAACAGATATTTGCTTATGTGGCTTTAGGTGGACCTCCACACAGAATGCTTTTAGGAATGATTGTTGGTGATGTGATACCACAAATGACTGTCATGCCACAAATCCACAATTGTGTAGATACAGAAGAAGGATACTATACTCATTTCTTTGTATCTAAAGATGAATCTGAAAGAATAAAGCAAGATCCAAAGAATAAGGTTGGAGATGCAGTTTCTAAAGGTGCAACAAGTATAGAGCAAACTTTAGGTGCATTGACCGCAGGCACTGCTGTCCAACAGGTTGTCTCTGCAGGCGCTCAAGAAGTCAAGCAATTGGCAGAAACAAAGTTGAAGGATAATCCAATTGTTCAGGCAAAGGTAATCTCTACAGGAACAACAAATGGAAATGTTGAAGGAAAATTATTCTTCTTTGAGCTTGGAGCAGGCATGAAATGCAGGGCAAGTAGCTATTCTGACAAAGGTGTTGAATATCTTTCAAACAATGACACTAATTCAACAATGATTATTGATAAAGTAAATGGAGAACTTCTTTTTACAGACAAGAACGGCACTGACAAGATAATTGACTCTGCACACAAAGACTTTGTAAGATTAATTGCAACCAATCTAGGAATACCTGCAAAGGTAATTCCTCACAGCTTAAGTTATATTCCTGTTCCAGACACCAACAGCACACTTTTCACGATTGATGTTTCTGGAAATTTGAGCATAGAAGACAGCCAATTCCTAGATTGTTTTAAAGATGGTTATCTTGCACAGACAGGCAACAAGATAGAAGGGAAAGTACTTACAGAATATATGGGATCTGTCAAGCTTGTCAATAACTTGACATCTGTTACTCAATATGATATCACACCAATGGGGTTGAACAGTGATCCAAAAATGATTGTTGCAAATGGCACTCCAAGAAAGGTTGCAGAAGGCGCAAATGCAGAGATTGTCATCAATGGCGACAGATCAACAACCATGTCACCAATCGATAGCAAGAAAGATAGTGTAGGCAAGAATATTGCAATCCAATTCGAAAGAGGTCAGTTAATCTATAATGGAGAAAGCAACACTTATATTTTATGGGTAGAATACACAGCAATTGCACATCAATCAGATATTTCTGGGCTTAAAACAGAAGTTGAAAAGTTCAATAATCCTGTAACTGGCTGTGAAGAGTTTGGCCTTAACTTCAAGGTTGATCCTGTCAAGGACAATGATCAAGCCAAAGCAAAGGTTGACACATTAAACAATGCCTTTGAGAAGGTTGGACCATTCCAGATGTTTGACACACCTACAAAATCATTTATCTTTTACACATCTGATCCGCCAGAATGTGAAAAAAGAATGAAAATAATAGACAAGCAGACAGGAAAGGTTCTTTCAGATCAAGCAATAACTGATATTATTGAAACTCCAAATGGAATGATTGTCAAAACAGCTGATGGAGCAACGCATAACTTTGAGTTTAGTGCTGATGATGGAGTTCCAAAGCTTAAATATAATGACCAGACAGAAACATTGACATCAGCCCAAGGAAAGAATGGTTCTTTCTGGTATGATCCTGAAACAGGAAACTGGTATACTGAAAATGGGCATTTGATTCCATTCAATCCTGACTTCAAGAATGGAGCTACCTTTGCGCCTGACAGTTCAGGAAAAGTAACTGGTTCTCCTGCAAGCAATCCAATGAACATCAATATTGGTGGATCAGGAACAGGAAGCGGAAGCAGTTTCAATATTCCTTCAGTTCCTAAAGATATCCTTCCAATGGCACTATACTTGTTTGTGATTGTCTTTGCAATTGCAATGATTTATTCTCAAAGTTCAGGTATTGCAAAAGCAGGTAAGAAAAGGAAGATTTCTCGCTGACAAGAGGAATCTTTCTCTAATTTTTATCAAGAAATATGATTTATAAACTATATGTATATATAATATTTATATAAAAATTAATTAACTTTGATTAAAAAGTAAAGCTGAAACAATATGTCAAGATTAGAACAATTTGAAGAAAGCAGAAAACAGCATTTTAGTAATCTTTCTGACAATAATGTACAGCTTTATCCATATTTATTCAACAGAACACATTTAGCAGAAGATATTCATCAAAAATATTCGTCTTTATCAAATGACAGCTATTCAAATGATTCTGTAGCAATTGCTGGAAGAGTCATGCTTGTAAGAAATTTAGGTAAAATCATTTTTATTGATATTCATGATCTTTCTGGAAAAATGCAGATTGTTGTTAAGGAAGAATCTATTGACAAAAAATATCTTGACATTGTCAATAATCTTGACCAGGGTGACATTATAGGTGTGTTTGGGAAAATATTTAGAACAAAAAGAGGCGAGCTGTCTATTGATGCTCAAGAGCTGACATTTCTTTCAAAATCATTCCTTCCTCTTCCAGACAAATGGCATGGCTTAAAAGATCCTGAAATCAAATACAGAAAAAGATATCTTGACCTGATAATGAGTAAAGAGTCAAGAGATGTCTTCATAACAAGAAGCAAAATAATATCAATAATTAGAGAAATAATGTCAAAAAAGGACTTTATTGAAACAGACACACCTCTTCTTCAGCCATTATATGGTGGGGCAAATGCAAGGCCATTTACTACAGAATCTTTTGTCTGGAAAAGAAAGCTCTATCTTTCAATATCTCCTGAATTATATCTTAAAAGATTGCTTGTTGGTGGGTTTGAAAAGGTTTACACAATATGCAAGAACTTTAGAAATGAAGGTGTGGACAAATCACATAATCCTGAGTTTACAATGCTTGAAGCCTATGAGGCCTATAAGGACTATAATTCCGGAATGGATTTAGTTGAAGAAATCTATGAAACTGTTGCTCTTAAGCTGAATGGCACTACAAAGGTAACTTATCAAGATAAAGAATATGACCTAAAGAGACCTTGGAAGAAAATGACCATGATACAGGCATTAAAAGAGTTTGCAGGTCTTGATATAGATAAAAAAACAGATGATGACTTAAAGAAATTACTTTCAGAAAACAAGATTGTTCTTGAAACCTATAAAAGAGGTCTTGCAATTTCTGAATTGTTTGAAATCTTGTGTGAAGAGCATCTTATAGGACCAATACATATAATTGATCATCCTAAAGAAACAACTCCATTATGCAAGCTTCACAGAACTGACAAATCATTGATTGAAAGGGACGAACCATACTTAAATTCAATGGAGCTTGGAAATCTTTACAGTGAATTGAACGATCCTGAGCTTCAGGAAAGATTGATGGTTGAACAGAAGGATCAAGGAAGGGCTAAAGGAGAAAACCATCCAATTGATGATGATTTCTTGGAATGCCTAAGATATGGTATGCCACCTGCTTATGGTGTAGGTATTGGCATTGACAGATTGGTAATGTTGTTCACAAATTCTCAAAATATAAGAGATGTAATATTATTTCCATTATTAAAGGAGGAAAGTGATTGAAATATGGTGCACAAATGTATTGAGTGTGGAAGAATTATAGACAGTTCAAGAGTCTACTGCAAGAAATGCGAAAGAGAAGCAAAAGAAAGAATACATGAAAAGGAAGCATTGAAAGTAAAGAAGAAGACAAGCTTCAGTGATGGTCTTTATTAGATTCTGCAGGATTAAACTTAATCTGGTCATACATATTTGCCAGGAGTTGATTAAGAATAACTCTTAAAGAGAATATTATAATCACACATAGAGATGGCGATGGTGTTGTCGCTGCAGTTGGCTTTGCAATAAATCTGCTTGACAATCCAGATCTTGCAGGGATTTTATCTAATTTTGATATTATTGACTTTGAGTATGGTGAAGACCTGCTCAAATCTCTTGAAGAAAGGACTCTGCAGTTAAATGATTATAAGAAAGTAATTGCAACTGATATAAGCTTTTCAAATGAAATTATGCAGATGCTTGTAGATAAGTTTGGTAATAACTTTATCTGGATTGATCATCATAAACGAAAGATTGATGAGGTTGAATCCAAGATCAAGGGAATATCTGGACTGAGAGATCCAAACCATTCTGCATGTGCTCTTTCTTGGCTTTTCTTTGGAAAGCAAGTGCCTGAATTTGCAAGATATGTTGAAGATGCTGATCTTTGGAGGCATGTTTTACCAAACACTAAGGAGTTGAATATTGGGCTTATTAATCTTAAATCAAAGATAACTAATGACATGATCAAATATGTTTATGAGCTTCTTGATGATTTTAGATTTAACCAAAAAAAACAAGAGCTGATTGCAAGAGGCAAATGTTTAGAGGAGTATATTTCTGAAGGTGTTTCTAACAATTGCAGGATTGGCAAGATTTATTTATTTGAAGGTTATAGAACATTTGTAATTAATGCAAGCATGGGAACTAACTACAATGCTTCATATATTTCTGAGTATGTCTTCTCCAATCCTGATAAGTTCAAGGATGTTAAGGTTGTCCTTATCTGGCAGAGAATATATCTTTCTGATAAGGTTGCTGACAAATGTTCAATAAGAAGCAATTCAGATGATGTAGATGTTTCTTTGATTGCTAAGAAGTTTGGCGGTAATGGACATCAAAGGGCATCTGGATTTATTGTTGATAATATAGACCAGCTGAAGCTTCAAGATATCTGAATGTTTTAAAATACCTACATTCTATTATCTTACTATGAATTACACTAAAAGAATTTCTTGCATGAAGGCAGTATCTCCATTGATAGCCACTATTTTGCTTATTGTTGTTGCTGTTATCTTGGTTGGCATCTTTCTTACCTGGGGAAAATCATTTACAACTTCTTCTGTTGGCAAATCTCAAAAGATCTTAACTGCATCTGAGCTTGAGGGGTCAGTTATTGTTGAACAGGCTGTTGGCAATAATATTCTTTTGCTTAACAATAGTAAGAATGATTCTGCTGTGATTACTGGCTATAAAATAATAACTGATGACTTAGATTATCCTTTCCTTGGCAGCAAGATTAGCTTGGATCAGAATGTTTCTTTGGGGGTCAATAGTTCTGCATCATTTGATATTGCCTGTTTTCCATCAAGCGAGTTTAAGCTTACCTTGTATACCACAAATGAAAGATATATTAATGTAATTGTGCATCCTGATAGCTATAATGCTTATTCATGTCTTGACTATAATCTTCTTGCACATTGGCGGTTTTCTGATACTGATATTGGCGAGCTGACCATTCAGGATGCTACAGACAACAACAGAGATGCTATTGTCAATGGAACTACTGTTGATGAATTCTGGCTTAATGGCAATCACAGAGGTATATTTGATGGATCAAGTGATTATCTTGATGCAGGAAGTGATTTCCTTAGCACTTCTGCCTTAACCGTCTGTTCTTGGATATATCAAGACAGCTGGGGAGAGGGAGATATTGGGTATATTCTTAGCAATGGCAAAGTGATTTTCAAGAATGATTCTGGCTCTTCAAGGCTTGCCTTTACAAGTAATGCTTCCAGCTACACCTATTCTGCAAATAGTTCAATAGACTTGAGCACATGGTATTTTGTTTGTGTAACAAGAGATGTTAATGGCACTGCTAATCTTTATGTTGATGGTTCTTTGTCAGGCACTGCTGACCAATCCTCAGGCACGCCATCAGCAGGCACAACAAATATCATCATAGGCAATAACTCTTCTCAGACATCCACCTTTGATGGAATGCTTGGTGACATCAGAATTTACAATCGCGTTCTTTCATCAACAGAGATTTCAGATCTTTACACAGCCACCAAAATGCCTTACACCTAAAGTTAATGGAGTTTCTGGTAAGCTGTCCAACAATTAGTGGTTTTTTCTTAGCTTGATTATTTAAGGTGTGGCATTTTTCTTATAGCCCTGCTTCTTAGAAGAGTTGGATGTAATTGTTTTTCCAAAAAGTCATCATAATTAGACCCCTCAAATTTCCACTTTTTCAACAACAACTTATTTTTTTCCTTCATCAACTCAGCCGCATCTTTCACAAACCTATTATGGCTATGCTTACTCTCATTAATTATAGCAGAAATTACTCCTGCAGAAATATATTCGCATAATCTTGCAAACTCTCCTCTATCTTCTTTGGCTATTAATCCCTCATGAGCATAAATTTCATTAGGAAAATCAAAACTATTTCTTCCACCAAACGGATGAATTGACCCTGCAATAAATCCAATTGGTTCTCCATGTGCAACTGCATCACACTCTTTTCTTAATACCTTTGTCATAATAGCATGAGTTATAGAATGTCTTCCAAAGCCACCCATCATTGCACTTATACCAATTACACTAAAATTTTCATAGCGTATATATATATATATATATTGGAACGAAGTTACTTCTTTCAAGCTCTTCAGGTGTTACAAAAAACTTAACAATTGTCTTTTCTTTTTCAACCATTTTTGATCAACCTTATCTCAGTTTAACATGATACTTAAATGGAAGCACAGCTTGCTTTTCTTTTACTTTAGCTGTCTTTGGCTTTTCAAAAAAGCTCTGCTTTTTCAATCTTGTATTATTTGCAAAGTTACTTATGACTTTATCAATTTTTTGCATTACTTCCTTTAGATCAACTTTCTCTGTATAATATGGATTATAATCCATATTCAATATTTTATGTTCGCCTAAATTCAAATCACCCCATACAAAAAAATCTTTTTGCTTAGTATCTGAATTCCTGGCAATTCCAACAGCCTTGCAACTAGCAAGTATTAACTCATTATGTGGAGATCCTACCGGATACCTTGTTAATCTTGGCATCACAGCAATTGCAACTTTATTTTCTTTCACTGCGATTGCAAACTTCATATCTTCATAAACATTTGCATCTTTCCCAACAAGAAAGGTGATATTGTTTTGAGTTATTGCCAAAAAGTTCATGCGATATCACCTTTTCTTTCCACTTTTTTCTTCAAGCATCTCCATCTGCATTTCCTGTATCTCCAATAACCTCTGCCACTGATGCTTTGTCAGATTATCAATTTTTTCATGTAA
>Ga0172368_10002194_pt1 | contig 25307 bp, 25 predicted proteins | sample Lak11m_FD_114540 | JGI IMG/M metagenome (GOLD analysis project Ga0172368, IMG submission 114540) | Freshwater microbial communities from Kabuno Bay, South-Kivu, Congo - kab_022012_11m | ecosystem: Environmental > Aquatic > Freshwater > Lake | place: Democratic Republic of the Congo: South-Kivu...
TTGGAAGACGTGCTGCGTCGTCTTGACATCTTTTTGAATACGCCGTTTGACGGCGGACGGCACGCCACGCGCGTCGACATCATCAAACAGTACGAAGACGAACGCTTCCGGAAATAACCAAGTCGCGAATGGGGAATCTATTGATAAATATGGATTCCCTTTTTGTTTGCCCGCGCTGCGGCAACGCCGCCACCGCTTCCATCGGCTATCTTAACGGCAAACCGTATTGTCGGGCATGCGTCTCCTTTAACGGCGAGGAAGCCGACGCCGATTATGTTTCATTCGGCGAGCCGACGCTCGACATCGACTACCAACTGAGCCCCGAGCAACGCCATTTGGCATCCGATCTGGTCGAGGCTTATCACGAAGGAAAAGACGTCCTGATCCACGCCGTCACCGGCTCCGGCAAAACCGAAATCGTCTTTGCCTTGATCCAGGTAGTCATCAACGAGGGCAGGAAGATCGGTTTCGCCATCCCTCGCAGAGACGTCGTCACCGAATTAGGCTTCCGGTTTCATAGAGCGTTTCCTCATTTGGTGGTTACATCCGTCTATGGTGGTCATCATCAGACGCTAACCGGCGATTTGATTGTCCTGACGACCCATCAGCTTTTCCGTTATCGCGATTATTTCGACGTCTTGATCATCGACGAATACGACGCTTTTCCTTTTCAAGGAAACAGGTTGCTGCAGCATTTCGCGCGCCAAAGCCTCAAAGGGATGTTGGTGGCCTTGACGGCGACCCCGACGGCAGACATGCTGGAAACGTTTTCCAAGGAAAAACACGCGATTCTGCGGCTATGGACGCGCTACCACCGCCATCCCCTGCCGGTGCCGTGCACGATCCGCCGCTTGCCTTTGTTAAAAATGGATTGGCTGATTTCGCGGATCAACCAGTATCGTAAGTTGGAACAGCCGCTGATCGTGTTCGTGCCGACGATTGAAAGCGGGCGCCGTTTGTTCGCGCTGCTCCGGTGGTTTTGCCCCAATGGGGCATTCGTCCATTCCCAAACGCCCGAACGCCAGTCGCTCATCACCGCTTTCCGTAAAAAGAAATACGCCTATCTCGTCAGCACTTCCATTTTGGAGCGCGGCATCACGCTGCCGCGGCTTCAAGTGATTGTCTATGACGCCCACCATGTTTTATATGATGAAGGGACGCTGATCCAAATGGCCGGTCGCGTCGGGCGCCGCAAAAACGCGCCGGAGGGCGACGTGTCCTTTTTGGCTTTGCGCGTAACGAGGGCCATGAAAGGCGCCATCCGCCACATCGAACATGCCAACAGCCATCTGTAAAATGTGTTTCAATCCCATCAGGATTTCGGGCGTTTCCTTGCTTTTCGACCGTACATTGTGCTTATGTGCTTCATGCGCCAGGACCTTGCGCCCGGCTTGGCGCACGTTTGAGTTGGACGGTATTCCGGCGTTGGCGCTTTACGACTATAACCAAACGATTAAGGAGAAACTATATTTGCTGAAAGGATGCGGTGATTTCGAGCTGGCCGTGGCCTTTCTCGACCGGCTAAAGCATCTGTTACGTACGATGTATCGCCGTTACGCGCTGATACCGATGCCCAGTTGGCATGAGGACGACGCCGTACGCGGATTTAACCACGTCGAAGCCATTTTCGCCTCGCTCAAACTGCCGTTGGTTGCCATTCTCAAGAAGACGGCGCCGCACAAGCAGGCGTGGCAGCCCTTCGAGAACCGCGAACGCATCAAGGACGTCTTGGCGCTTGAAAGCCCGGTTGATTTGGCCAATCGCCGCGTCCTGCTGGTCGATGACGTTATGACCTCGGGCGCCACCTTGAAAGCGGCCGTAGGTCTCGTGCGGCCATTGAGACCACGCTCAATCAAAATTCTCGTCATTGCCAAGACCAGACCTCCCGACGGCGAGATTGAACGGTAAGTAATTGGATTATGTTGTTTAATAAGTTAAAATATACAATTGGATTTGAAAGGAGGGTCGGACATTGGGATTCATCGACAAATTATTGCGCATTGATGCCCGAGCCTTAAAGAAACTCGAAAAACAGGCGGCCCAGGTCTTGACTTACGAAAAGACGATGGCGGCCGCCACCGACGACGAACTGAAGGCCAAAACGGACTATTTCAAACAAATGCTTCAAAACGGAAAGACGCTTGATGACATCAAATACGAGGCCTTCGCGGTCGCCCGCGAGGCCGCCAAGCGGACGTTGGGCGAATTCCCGTTCCCGGTTCAGATCATGGGGGCGATCGCCTTGCACCAAGGCGACGTCGCCGAGATGAAGACCGGCGAAGGCAAAACGCTGACGGCGACGATGGCCGTCTATTTGAACGCGCTTCAAGGCAACGGCGTCCACGTGGTCACCGTCAACGAATACCTGGCCGCCCGCGACGCCGAATGGATGGGTCAGATTTACCGCTTCCTCGGACTCAGCGTCGGCGTCAACCTGCGCGAAAAGACGACCTCGATGAAGCAGGAAGCTTATCGCAGCGACATCACCTACACCACGAACTCCGAACTCGGGTTCGACTATCTCCGCGACAACATGGCCAGCCGCGTCCAAGACCGCGTCTTGAGAGGGTTGTCATTCGCCATCGTTGACGAAGCCGACTCAATCTTGATCGACGAATCGCGGACGCCGCTGATCATCTCCGGGGGCGCCAAAGCCACCGCCAGCCAATATAACATCGCCGACCGTTTCGTGAAGACGTTGCGGCGCGAAAAGCATTTCACCGTCGACGTGAAGACGAAAACGTGCCATCTTACCGACGAAGGCAACAACATGGCCGAACGGATGTTCGGGGTCAAGAACCTCTACGATCCGCAATACGGCGATTTGGTCCATCGCATCCATCAAGCCTTGAAAGCCAATTACATCATGCAGCGCGACGTCGAGTACATGGTCGACAACGAGCGCGCGATCCAGCTAATCGACCAGTTTACCGGCCGCATCCTCAAAGGCCGCGAATACAGCGACGGTCTCCAGCAGGCGATCCAAGCCAAGGAAGGCGTCGAGATCAAGCAGGAAACGGTCACTTTGGCCACGATTACCTATCAAAACTTCTTCCGCCTGTTCAAGAAACTGGCCGGCATGACCGGGACCGCGAAGACCGAAGAGGAAGAATTCCGCAAAATCTACAACATGCGCGTCGTCGCCATCCCGACGAACCGCCCGATTACCCGCATCGATGCCGTCGACTTGGTGTACGCCAACAAGATGGCCAAGCTGCAAGCGCTCATCCGCGAAGTCAAGGAACGGCATGAAATCGGCCAACCGATCCTCATCGGCACACCTTCGGTCGAGGCCTCCGAGGAAATGGACCTCCTGTTGACGAAGGAAGGACTGAAACATGACGTCCTCAACGCCAAGAACCATGCCCGCGAAGCCGAAATCATCAAGCACGCCGGCGAAAAGGGCACGATCACGATCGCCACGAACATGGCCGGGCGCGGCACCGACATCAAAATCAACGACGAAGTGAAAAAACTGGGCGGCTTGTGCGTGTTCGGCACCGAACGGCACGAAGCCCGCCGCATCGACAACCAATTGCGCGGCCGCAGCGGCCGCCAAGGCGACCCCGGCTATTCGCGGTTCTACGTCAGCCTCGACGACGAACTGATGATCCGCTTCGGAAGCGACGCCCTCCGCGGCGTCTTTGCGAAACTCGGGGACGAGGCGATCGAGAACTCGCTCGTCATGAAGTCGATCACGTCGGCCCAAAAGCGGATCGAAGGCCAAAACTTCGACGCCCGCAAGAGCCTGCTCGAATATGACGACGTCCTCGCCAAGCAGCGGTCGATCACATACAAGAAACGCGACGACATCCTGTTTGCCGCGGAGATAAACTACCTGATTCAGGAATTCTTCGATCTGTCCGGCGCTTTTTTGGCCGCCAAAGCCATCGATCCCGAGGATCGGAGCCAGACCGTGCATGGCGAGCAGCTGCGTAAAGAAGTCGAGCCGCGCTTTTTGCCCGAAGGGACGATCAAGCCGGCGGCCTACGAGGAATCGCCTTTGGCGGAAGTGTCCGAGGATCTGTCGATCCTGATGCTGAACGCCTATAAGAAACGGCGGCGCGAGTGGCCTGACGAGATTGCCAACCAAATCGAGCGGCAAATCTCGCTCCGCTCGATCGACCGCAACTGGACCAAGCACATCGACACGATGGAGCATCTGCGCGAAGGCATCCATCTGCGCAGTTACGCCAACACCAATCCCTTGCAGGATTACGTCAACGAAGGCTACCGTCTCTTCAAGGAATGCAACGAAACGGCCGCCGTCGAAGTCATCCTGAATCTCCTCAACGCCAAAATCGAAGTGCGGCGCCAAGAGGCGGAACCGACACCGCCGCCCCAAGACACGCCAGCCCCGCGAGGTGATGCCTAATGGAATATTCATTGCTGAAGACGGAGTTAAATGACTTGGCCCCTTTAGTGCAGCAAGTCAGTGACTCTCTTTGACCTCGCCAAGATCAAACAAGCAATCATCAACGATCAAGCCTTGATGGCGGCCGACGATTTTTGGTCGGACACGAAAACGGCCAAAACGGTGACCGCGCGCCTCAAGGAAAACGAACGGCTGCTCGAAAGAGTCACGTATGTTTTCGACACTTATAAGACACTGCCCGACGTCATCGAGCTCGGCCTCGAGGATGCTTCTTTTCTTTTGGAAGCCGAACGCGAGCTCGGAGCGTTGAAACAAGCGGTCGAAGCCTTGCGCCTCGAATTGCTTTTTGCCCATGAGTTCGACACTCTCAACGCCATCATCGAAATCCATCCCGGCGCCGGCGGCACCGAATCGGCCGATTGGGCGAACATGCTCTATCGGATGTACGTCCGCTGGGCCGAGCAAAAGGAATTCGAGATGGAAGTCATCGACATGATACCCGGCGACGACGCCGGTCTCAAAAGCGCGACGATGATCATCCGCGGCCACCATGCCTACGGTTTGCTTAAAAGCGAGAAAGGCGTCCATCGGCTCGTCCGGATTTCCCCGTTCGACGCCGCCGGGCGGCGCCATACCTCGTTTGCCTCCGTCGGGGTAACTCCCGAGTTCGACGATACGATTGACATCCAGATTGCCGACAAAGACATTAAAATCGACACCTACCGGAGCGGCGGCGCCGGCGGTCAGAACGTCAACAAAGTGGAAACGGCCGTCCGCATCACCCACATTCCGACGGGCATCGTCACCGCGAGCCAGTCGGCCCGCTCGCAACTGCAAAACCGGACGCTGGCCCTCAACATGCTCAAAGCCAAACTCTACGAGCTGCGCGAACAGGAAAAACAGGTTGCGATGGACAAGATCGTCGGTGAGCAGAAGAACATCGAATGGGGCAGCCAGATCCGCTCGTACGTCTTTTGTCCCTACACGATGGTCAGAGACCATCGGACGGACTTCCAAACCGGCGACGTCCACGCCGTGATGGACGGACAACTGGACGGCTTCATGTATGCCTATCTGGAAAGCGAGGCGAAAAAACATGGTTAACCCTTTGAAGAGAATGTCGCCCAAAGAGAAACGCCTGATGGTTCGCCATTGGCTTTTCATCGCTTTCGGCAGCGTCATCATCGCCATCAGCACCGGCATGTTTCTCGTGCCCGGCAACATCATCAACGGCGGCATGTCGGGCATCGCCATCATCCTCAAGGCCGTCTGGAACATCCCGGTCGACGTGACCGTGGCCGTCCTGTCCGTCGTGTTGTTCATCGTCGGGTTGTTGTTCCTCGGGTGGAAATTTTCGCTCAACACGTTGATCGCGACACTTGTTTATCCCATCGCCTTGACCATCGTCATGCGCGTGCTTCCGGCCAATCCGATCGGATTCGACCTCACCAACGAAACGCACTTGCTGTTGGCCGGCATCTTCGGAGGCGCCTTGCTCGGTTTGGGCGTCGCCATCACCTTTTTGGCCGGCGGTTCAACCGGAGGCGTCGACATTTTGTATTTCATCATGAAGAAATACTTTGACGTCAAGCAGTCGATCACGGCGTTTTTGATCGATGCCGTCATCATCGTCGGCGGCATGTTCGCCATCGGCATCATCACCGGGCTCTACGGCGTCATCTCGACTTTCGTTTCCTCGATGGTGATCGAGTTCGTCTTCATTGGACTATCCTCGTCGTTTTTGGCGACGATCATCTCGACCAAATGGCGCGAGATCAACCAGTTCATCCAAGACGACATGGAACGCGGCTCGACGATTATCCCCGTCCGCGGCGGTTACGTCGGAACGGAGTACCAGATGATCCAGGTGGCGTTCGACCGCAAGGAACTGAATCAGCTGAAGGAATTCATCGCCACGATCGATCCGAAGGCTTTCGCCATCTTCACCAACGTCAAATCGATCAACGGCTACGGCTTCGAGCCGTTCCCGCAACGCATTAACGCGAAAGCAATCCGTAAGAAGAAGCAAAATGACGGACCAAAAGTTTCGACTTAGAACCTCGTTCAAGCCGACGGGCGATCAACCGACGGCAATCAAGGAATTGGTGTCCGGTCTCGAAGCCGGAACCAAGCTTCAGGTGCTTTTGGGCGCCACGGGCACCGGCAAAACCTTCACCGTTGCCAACGTCATCGCCGAAGTGCAACGTCCGACGCTCGTCTTGGTCCACAACAAGACGCTGGCCGGGCAGCTTTACGGCGAATTCAAAGACCTTTTCCCCGACAATCGCGTCGAGTATTTCGTCAGCAATTTCGACTTCTACCAACCGGAAGCCTACCTTCCGAAATCGGACACCTACATCGAAAAAAGCGCCTTGATGAACGAGGAAATCGAGATGCTGCGCACGAGCGCGATCAACTCCGTGATCGAACGGCGCGACACGGTCATCGTCGCTTCGGTCGCCTCGATTTACGGTCTCACCGATCCCAACGAATACAAAAAACTCGTCTTTTTCATCCGCGTCGGGGACACGATCAACCGCAAGAAGTTCTTCAAAGCCCTGATTGACGGGCAGTACCGCCGCAACAACCTCGACTTGGCGCCGGGCACTTTCCGCGTCCGCGGCGACGTCATCGAAATCGTCCCGGCCAACGCCGAGGACCTGGCCATCAAGATCGACACCTTCGGCGATGAAATCGAACGGATCGCCTTGGTCGACATCTTAACGGGCGAAGTCCGACACACATACAATGTCTATTACATTTATCCGGCTTACACCCATGCCTCGACTCATCAGCGCGTCATGGATGCCTGCCACACGATTTCCCTCGAGTTGATGGACCGCCTTTCCTACTTCCAGCGCGAGAACAAACTGCTGGAAGCGCAGCGGCTCGAACTCCGGACGAAACAGGACGTCGAATCGATGCAGGAATTCGGGACGTGCCCCGGCATCGAGAACTACACGCGCCACATCGACAAACGGGCGCCGGGGAGCCGGCCGTTCTGCCTCATCGATTATTTTCCCAAGGATTTTCTTCTGGTCATCGACGAATCGCACGTGACGTTCCCGCAACTGCACGGGATGTACAAGGGCGACCGTTCCCGCAAGGAAACGCTGGTCGAATACGGCTTTCGCCTCCCCTCGGCATTGGATAATCGCCCCTTGCGTTTCGATGAATTCGAAGAACTGATGCCGCAGGTCATCTGCACCAGCGCGACGCCCGGCGACTACGAACTCGAGCGGACCAATCACCAAGTCGTCGAGCAGATCATCCGCCCGACCGGTTTGGTCGACCCGGCGATATCCGTTCGGCCGAGTCTTGGCCAAATCGACGATCTGATCAACGAAATCAATAAGCGTGTCGCCGCCGGCGAACGGACGATGGTCGTCACCTTGACGATTAGGATGGCCGAGGATCTGACTTCATTCCTCAAACATCGCAACATCAAAGTCGTCTACATGCATAACGAGACGAAGACGCTTGAACGGACCGAGATCATCTATCAGTTACGCAAAGGGAAATATGATGTCCTGGTCGGCATCAACTTATTGCGCGAAGGACTCGACATCCCCGAGGTGTCGCTCATCGCCATCTTGGACGCCGACAAGGAAGGGTTCCTCCGTTCGACGCGGTCGTTGATCCAGGTGATCGGGCGCGCCGCCCGCAACGTCCACGGACAGGTCGTCATGTACGCCGACAAGATGACCGACTCGATGAAGGCGGCCATCGGCGAGACCAACCGCCGCCGCGCGATCCAGGAACGGTACAACGACGAAAACGGCATCATTCCGACGACGATCGTCAAGGACATCCAACGACCGATCAAAGCCATTGACGACAAGATCGGCGAAGCCGTGACTTCCATCGCCAAAGCCTCGCGGAGCGAAATCGAGCGCCGCATCAAGGACATCGAGAAACAGATGCGCGAAGCCGCCAAGCAATTCGATTTCGAGGCGGCCGCCCGCCTGCGCGACTTGATGTTCGAGTTGAAGTCCGAATACAAGATGTGACGGAAACGGTCGATATGAATGTTTCTCTTTTCAAAAATTATTTACATGGTAAAATATACCTTGTTCTAAACCTTAGAACGGCATAGCGGAGGTCAACATGGGCGCACTAGACATCATCTTTCTCATCGTCGCCATCCTCGTCATCATCCTGTCCTTGCTTCAAGGCGGTAAATCCGAAGGCGCTTCGGGGGCGATCACCGGCAGCGGCATGAACATTTTCGTGAAGACCAAGGAACGCGGGTCCGAACTTTTCATCTCGTGGCTGACGTTCGGCTTCGCGGTCGTGTTCTTCATCCTGGCCCTTCTCGTCAACGCTTTGGCCGCCGGCGGCGCCGCCTAATCCAATTACGAAAATCAAAGAGCCCTACGGCTCTTTTTTATTGCGGTTTTTCCAAAAGAAGCGGACTTGCTATGCTATAATCCAAACTATCGGGAGGAACTATGGATATCCGCACCTACGTCAACCTCAAAAAACAGGAATTGCGCCAAGCGGCGCTGGGGGCGATGCCCCGGCCGCATTTGGTGATTATCCAAGCCAACGACGATCCGGCCTCCGACACCTACATCCGCGGCAAGTTGGCCGATTGCGCCGAAGTCGGCTTTTTGGCGACGCACGTCAAATTGGCGCCGACGGTCACCCAAGCCGAGCTGTTGGCGACGGTAAAACGCTACAACGAAGACGAGACGGTGACCGGGCTGATCGTGCAGATGCCGTTGCCGAAACATATCGACGAGAATCAAGTCAAACTGGCCGTCGCCCCGGCGAAAGACGTCGACGGCTTCCATCCGCTCAGCACATTGAAGACATGCACGCCTAAAGGTATCATCGACTATCTGAAACATCTCGGTTTCGATTTCGTCGGCAAAAACGCCGTCGTCATCGGCCGTTCGAACATCGTTGGCAAGCCGTTGGCGGCCATGCTGACCGCCGAACACGCCAACGTGACGATTCTTCATTCGCGGACGACGAATGAAGACATGCGATTTTACATTGCCCACGCCGATTTGATCTGCGTCGCCGTCGGCAAGAAATGGTTTTTATCCGACGAGGAATTAAAACCGACGGCTTATATCGTCGACGTCGGCATCAACCGCGAGGACGGCGTCCTTTACGGCGACGTCAAGCCGGACCGTCCCGTCGCCATGCAGACGCCGGTGCCCGGCGGCGTCGGCTTACTGACACGCCTCGCCTTGATCAGAAACGTGTGGGAAGCTTACCTCCGTGGAATTTAACATTACCGGCACCGAGGTGTTCGGGCTCGAAAAAGCGATCAAAGCCAGCGGCAACCCGATGCGGACGATCATCGAGAACACCCCGATCGAGGACAAAGACATGGCGCGGGCTTTCCGCCTCGGCCAGACCCGCAACGGCGAAGGCCATGACAATTTTCTCAAGGGCGTCATCGTCCAGATGAACGTGACTGCCCCGCTATACTGGTGGAAGCAGGCGCAGCGTTACCACTGGTTCGATTTCGTCTCGAGCCAGTCGACGATGCATTGCCTCCTCAAATTCTCGGTTAAGGAACAGTGCGTGAAAGACACGCATCCCGACGTAATCGCGATTATTGAAAAACTGGTCGCCGAATATCAGTCGTTGCCCGACGACGAAATCAAGAAAACGGCCTGGCGCCAAATCGTCGCCTCGCTGCCCGCGGGTTTTTGCCTCGGAGCGACGATGACGACGAATTACCAGCAACTCAAAACGATGTATTTCCAAAGGAAAAACCACAAACTCGACGAATGGCGCTCTTTTTGCGCCTGGTGCGAGTCTTTACCCCATTTCCGGGAATTGACCGATTACCAAAAAGAAACCGGCTGCTGAGCCGGTTATTTTGTGTCCGTGAAGTCGATGTCGACCTTGTTAGGATCGTTGACCGCTTTCGTCTTAATCAAGGCGACGCCCAGAAGGTTGTTGATGCCGATGTAGATGGCGACGCCGCCGATGATGCGGGCGATGGCGTCCCCGGCCGCGTCGAGGCGCGAGAAGACGATGGCGCTGCCGAGCAAGGTGATGATGCCGATGAGCAAACGGATGATCCAGCCGTCAAAATGATAACGTTCGATCAAAGCGCGGCTGACGAGTCCGATTCCGATAAGGGCAAGACCGATGGCGACGATGAGCCCCATCGCCGTCTGGATCCAGGCGACCGGTATCAGGAGCATAGCGCCGCCGGCGCCGACGAAGACGATGCCGCCGACGAGCTGATACAGCCGTTCTTTTATTTCCTTAGGTGTTTTCGTGTATTCCCAAATCAAAATGGCTCCGTTGAGGATTAGTCCGCCGCCAATCAGATAACCCATGAAATTGAAGACGACCGCCGGCCACACGAAGGCGGCCACGCCGAAGAGAATCAGGGCAACGGCGAGAATCGTCTTGGCGATTTTCTGGTTTTTCATGGATATTCAAAGCTCCTTGTTGGTGACTGCCGGTATTTCATCATATAATTATATAACATAAGGAGTTAAACACATGCGAAAGTCCCAATTGAAGAAATACGCCAAGCTTGTCGTCAAGATCGGCGTCAACGTCCGCAAAGGGCAACCGGTCGTCGTCAGCGCCAACCTTGACCAGCCGGAATTCGTGACCATGGTCGTCGAGGAAGCCTATAAGGCCGGCGCCAGCGCCGTTTCTGTCGACTGGGGGCATCAGCCGCTGACGCGGCTCGACGTCACCTACATGACCGAGGAACGTCTTTCGACGATTCCTGAGTGGCGCGTCGCCAAGTTGAAACACCATTCGGAAACATTGCCCTGCCAAATCCATATCCTCAGCGCCGATCCCGACGGTCTTAAAGGCATCGACCAGAAGAAACTGAGCAACGCCCAACGGAAGATCTTCCCGATCATCAAACCGTACCGCGACGCGATGGAAAACAAATACCAATGGACGATCGTCGCCGTCCCGAGCGTCGCTTGGGCTAAAAAGGTCTTCCCGACGCTGTCGGACAAGAAGGCGGTGGCCGCCCTGTGGGACGCCATCTTCACTTGCGCCCGCGTGACCGCCAACCCCATTAAGTCTTGGAAAGAACATAACAAGGACATCCTTGCCCGCTCGAGTTATCTCAACAGCCTCCATCTCGACCATCTCCACATCACGTCGAAGGAAGGCACGGACCTCAAGGTCGGCCTGATTCCCGAAGCCGAATGGCTCGGCGGCGGCGAAACCTCGACCCGCGGCATCTACTACAACCCGAACATGCCGACCGAAGAAGTGTTCATCACCCCGAACAAGATGCGGACAAACGGCAAAGTGTTTGCGGCCATGCCGCTCAGCTTCAAGGGCGAAGTGATCGAAAACTTCGGTTTCGAGTTCAAAGATGGCAAAGTCGTCGACATCTACGGACCCGACAAAGCCAAGGACCTATTGAAACAGCTGATTACGATGGACGAAGGGTCGGCGATGCTCGGCGAAGTCGCCTTGGTCCCGTTCGAATCGCCAATCAGGCAATCGGGTGTCTTGTTCTATAACACTTTGTTCGACGAAAACGCCGCCTGCCACTTGGCCTTGGGTCGCGGGTTCTCGAATTGCGTCAAAGGCTTCGAGAAGATGAAGCAGGAAGACTTCCGGACTCTCGGTGTCAACGAGTCGATGATGCATGTCGACTTCATGTTCGGCACGCGCCACACAAACGTCGTCGGCTATACCAAAGACGGAAAAGCGATTCCCATTTTCAAGGAAGGCAGCTGGGCGTTTTGATCCTCGCCGGCAATTAGTCGAAATTATAAGCGGCGCTGCCGCCACATAAAGGAAATCATATGCATAAAATAAAATTACTCACTTTGGCGGCTCTCGGGCTGCTCTTGCTCGGCTCATGCGAATTCTCATTCGACATTTCGCTCTTTTCCTCGAACGCTACCAGCGCGACGAGCACGGTCAGCACGACGTCGACCACGTCGTCGACTTCGGCCACTTCCAGCGAAGGTTTTTATCGTCCGAGCTCGTATTCGATTACCCAACAGCAATACAATTTCAGTTCCGGATCATTCACGCTGGGTGCCAGCGGAAACAGAAAATTGCTGGTCATTCCCGTCTCCTTTTCGGATGCCCGCTGCGGTACGGCCGTTTGCGCCTCGCGCCGCGCCGACATCGAGGACACTTTTTTCGGCGAGACAAGCGACACCAGCTGGGAGTCGGTCGCCAGCTACTATTACAAATCCAGTTACGGGGCGTTGAACCTGACCGGCATCGTCACCCCGTTTTATGAATCGTCGTACACGATGGACGCCTTCGCGAGCCTAACGCGGACGACGGGCGACTATTACGAGTACTTCGATCCGACGTGGCAGATCGTCGAGGACGCCGTCGCCTGGTATAAGACGTACAGCGGATCGAATCTGACCGATTACGACACCGACGGCGACGGTTTGATCGATGCCGTTTGGCTCATTTACAACAATCCCAACGCTCTCAACGAAGTCTACAGCGACGCCGGCGAAGATGTGTTCTGGGCGTATACTTATTGGGATTATTCCCAATACTACGTCGGCACGATGAGCAATCCGGCTCCGATGACCTACGCCTGGGCCAGTTATGATTTCATGTACGAGGGCTATGGCTCGCTGGGTCTCGACGCCCACACCTACATCCACGAGACCGGCCATGTTTTGGGTCTTGACGACTATTATTCGTACACCGATGGCGACTGGGGCGCCGCCGGCGCCGTCGACATGATGGATTATAACATCGTCGACCATAACGCCTTCAGCAAGTTCCTGCTTGGCTGGGCCGACCCGTACGTCATCGATGGCACGGCCGCGACGACGGAAATCACGCTTGATCCGTTTGAATCGTCTGGTGATTTCATCCTTATCAACGACGACTGGAACGGTTCCGCCTACGACGAATACCTGATTCTGGAGTTCTACACCCCGACCGGCCTCAATTATAAGGATTCGCTCACCGGAGGCTACCCCGGTAACGGACTGCGGTCGTTCACCGAACCTGGCATCAAGATTTACCATGTCGACGGGCGCCTCGGAGCCTATAACGGCGAAAGCGGCAATTTCATCGGTTATACGGACACGCTCGATCTGTCGGCCACGCAATATGCCTTCATCGCCCACAGCAACACTGTCGATTACAGCGAAAACGCCAATTTCCGGCTCCTGCATCTATTGGAAGAAGGCGGCGTCAACACGTTTAAAGACGCAGGCGCCTATGCCACCAATGCGACTTTGTTCCAGCAAGGCGACAGTTTCAACCCCACGGATTACAGCGCGTTCTTTTTCCAGGCCGGAGGACGTTTCAACGACAATTCTTCCATCGGCTATTCGATCGCGATAACCTCGATGTCGAGCTCGCAGGCGACGGTTACGATCACCAAGATTTAGGCGTAAAACAAAACCGAAGCAAAAAAAGAAGGCCATTCGGCCTTCTTTCATTTCTTCAAATGGCAAGATACTTCTCGAGTTCCCAAGCGGTGATCAGTTTGCGGTATTCGTCCCATTCAAGTTCTTTGGCGTAGACGTATTTGTTGAACGTGTGCTCGCCCAGGGTCTCGATGATGAGCGGATCGATTTTCATTTCCTTGATCGCGTCTTTGAGGTTTTCCGGCAGATTGGCGATGCCTTGTGCTTCGCGCTGCTCGCGCGTCAGCGAGAAGATGTTGTCGTAAACCGGAGGGAGTGTCTCGTCGGACGGATTGTTGATGCCCTCGAGCCCGGCCGTGATGATGACGGCCAAGGCCAGATAGGGGTTGGCCATCGGGTCGACGTTGCGGATTTCGGCGCGGGTACCGCTGCTTCGGGTGGCCGGGATGCGGATCATGGCGCTCCGGTTGGCGTCGCTCCAGCAGGCGTAACAGGGCGCCTCGTATCCCGGAATCAGCCGTTTATAGGAATTGACGGTCGGGTTTGTGAGACCTGTGAGACCACGCGCGTGTTTAAGGATGCCCGTTATCCATTTGCGGGCCAAATGCGACAGTTTCATCTGATCGTCGTCATCGAAAAACAGATTGTTGCCGTCGGCGTCGCTGAGCGAGCAGTTGGTATGCATGCCGCTGCCGGCGATGGAGGCAATCGGCTTGGCCATGAACGTCGCGAACAGATTGTGGCGCCGGGCGATTACTTTCACCAACTGCTTGAAAGTCTGGACGTTGTCGCAGGCCGCCAAGACGTCGGAAAAAAGGAAATTGATCTCGTGTTGTCCTTGGGCGACTTCGTGATGGCTCGTCTGGACGACGAAGCCGAGTCGTTCCATCTCAAGGGCGATATCGCGCCGCGTGTACTCGTCCCCGTCAAGCGGCGCCATGTCGAAATAGCTGCCGACGTCGTTGGGAAGCGTCGTCTTCGGACGCCCTTCGGAATCGAGTTTGAACAGGAAGAATTCCGGCTCAAACCCGATGTTGATATTGGCGATGCCGGTCTCGTTCATTTTCCTGATTGCCCTTTTAAGGATGAAACGTGGGTCCCCTTGGAATGGTTTTCCGTAAGGCGTGTAGACGTCGCAAATCAGCCGCGCGACCTTGCCGTAGGCCATGTCCTCGAACGTCAGGATGAGCCAAGTATCCAAGTCGGGTCTCAGAAACATGTCGGCTTCCTTAATGCGGACGAAGCCTTCGATCGAGGAACCGTCGAACATGATGCAGCCGTTGATGGCGTCCTCGAGGCGCGACGATGGAATCTCGACGGCCTTGATGGTCCCGAGCATGTCCGTGAATTGCAGGCGGATGAAGCGGACGCCTTCGTCCGTCGCCGCTTGCAGGATGTCTTTTTTCGTATAATGATTTCCATTCATGATGTAGCCCTCTTGATGATAAGCACAATTATCGCTCAATCGGAAACGAATGCAATATCATTTTCCAATAAAAAAAGAAATGATGTCCGGGACGCCATTATTTTTTCATCAATTAAGAAAAGCGATTGGTTTTAAATTCCAAATGTCAGCAAGGACAATCGTTGCCTTCTTGGTTTCCGGTGTCCGGCGTCGATGTCGGCGGCATGTTTGAAGTGCCTTGGGAGCCGGTTCCGGTATCGGATGACGAAGACGTCTCTGAATCCATGTGATGGTTGCCGTGGCTGTCCATCCATTCGCTGATGTCGGAACCCCAACCGGAGCCACGGCGGTCATCGTCGTGCTCATGCTGGGAGCAACGGCTGTCATAGTCTTGGCGATATTGGCCGATCTGACTTGAGAAGTCGGCATAGCCCTCGAAATTGGCCGGCGCCAACCTCTCGTCTTCGTAGGCGGCGCCGTAGATCAGCTGGGCGCGGAAATAGGTTTCGAGTTCGGCTTTGAGATTCGCTCTCAATCTGACGTTATAGGTTTCGTCGGGTCCGCTGATGCGATAGGCGACGTAATTGCCGACGGCATAGGATTTGATATAACCGGCCCGGCGGGCGTAGCGGACCAACTCCAATGTCAAATCGACGGCTTTTTGCCGCAGGGTGTTTTCAAGTCCCAAACCGCCGGCGATGATCTTGGAGGCGTCGTTTTCGGCATGAAGGGCGTTATTGGCGTTGGCGTCGAGGGCGACCGTCTTGCCATAACGGTCGAGGCGGAATGAAAACACGGGCGTGTCCTCATCCGCTTCCTGATATTTGATGGTCGGCATAACGGCGGGTTCCGGAATGGGCTCTTCCGCCGGGATGATTTTCAGCCTGATCGAGGTTTCGCCGCTGGCGACGATGAATCCGTTGATGAAGGTCGGGACAAGCAAGACACCGATGACCAAAATCGTGATGCCCATGCTGAAAGTGCCGATCTTACTGAATGGCCATTGCCATTTAGGTTTCGGTTTGACGCGTTCGGGTTCGAGACCGACTTCTTTATAGATATTGCCCAAAACGTCGGGCATGATCTTGTCGGCTTCGATCCGCAGGCGGTTTTTCAGGCGACGGTCATCCATTCAATCCTCGGCTCCTTCCTTGAGGTTTTGCTGCATTTTTTTAACGGCGGTTTGGTATTTCCAAGTCACGGTCCCTAACGGAAGTCCCATGAGTTCGGCAATCTCGCGGTGCTTGTATTCACCGATCGCGTGGAGGAACAGGATGTTCTGCTCGTCCGGCTCGAGCACGCTTTTGGCCAGGTCGATCGTCGGCGTGTCCCAATTGGGCTTTTCGACGATGGCGCCAGCCCATTCGTGCTGGGCGTCGAAGTCGACCTGTTCGTCGCGGTGACGTTCCTTGATGATGTTCAAAGCCCGGTTTCTGGCAATCGTGAACAGCCAGTTGATGCCGCTCGTGCCCGGTTCGTAGCTGCCGGCGGCGCGATAGGCTTTGACGTACGTTTCCTGCATGATGTCTTCGGCCAGCTGGTAATCGTTGATGATCGGCAGCACGAAGGCGAAAACGGCGCGCCGCGTCAGCTCATACAGAAGAGCCAGCCCGTTGCCATCGCCGTTTTGGATGCTGATGATCGCCCGATCGATTTCCTGTCTCATTTTCAGATATCGTTATTCTATCATCCCATGAGACAATTGACAGGGGCCGGCCTCAATATATAAACAAAAGGTCATAAATATTTATTGGTCATTCTTCGACGTCAAGGATGTCGCGGTAGGCAATCGTTATTTCGTCGCATTCGATTTGGCGATTCAAGACGTCGATTCGCTTGATCGCGACGTCGCAAACGCGGATGAAACCGTCGGCGAAATAGGTGACGCGCAGCCGCCCGCCGCGATAATTCGTCAAAGTCCGCTCGATCAGTTCGGCCTGGTCGGCGCTGATGTGGGGGCGCGAGATTTTCTTCTTTTCGCGCAACATCCGGGCCATCGTGCCCTTTTGTTCGATCAAGGAGGCGTAGGGCGCCCATTTCTTCATGCCGCGGTCGCTCATTGACGGTGGCCTCCGATCAGTCGGTGGCGTTCGATCGTCGTCGAATGCTTCAAGAGGGCCGTCGTCTTCATGACGGCGTTGCGGCCGTAACGGAATTTTATTTCATCGAGGGCGCGCTGGAGCCGGCGTTGTTTATCCTGTTCCTCGGGATCGATGAAAAGATTGATTTGTTCGTACAAAAGCGGCGTCAGTTTGCCGAACGAGAAGCCGACGTTGCGGATCGTTCGCTTCGGGTCGACGTATTTCCAGTAAAGCGTCAAAAGCGCTTCGTTTAGGATTTTTACATCGTCGGTCGGGCGCATCAACGCCATCTGATGCGAAAAGCCGCCGGGATCGCTGTAACCGATGAAAAGCGAAATAAGGCCGGTCAGCTTGCTTTCAAGGCGCAACCGCATGCACAAATCGTCGCCCATTTCGGTAATGACAAGCGGAATCTCATCGCTTCGGTAATCATGGTAAAGCACTTGCCCCATGTTCAAACTTGGACTTTCGGGCTGGTATTTTTGGCGGATTTGCGATTCGTCGATGCCGTTGGCGTGGTTCCAGAGTTGGACGCCCATGACCCCGAAGACGAGCGCCAGCGTTTCTTTCGGGAAACGGGCGAGATCGCCGATCGCTTGGATGCCCATGTTGTTGAGGCGGGTTTCAAGCCGCGTCGAAATGCCCCACATGCGCGACAAAGGCGTCAGGGGCCATAGTTTTGCTTTGATGTCGTCAAGCGTCCATTCGGCGATGCCGTCTTTGGCTTTCTTGGCTTCGAGGTCGAGGGCCGACTTGGCGATGAAGTTGTTGGGGCCGATGCCAGCGGTGGCGTAAAGCCCGAGTTGGCGATGAATCGCGTCCATGATGCGCCGGATCAGCTGTCGCGGCGTCAGTTTGTACATTTTAATATAAGGTCCGAGGTTGACGAAGGCCTCGTCGATGCTGTAGACGTGGATGTCGTCCTCGCCGACGAAGTCGAGGATGATCGAGATGACGTCGGCCGATTTCTTGAGGTACAGGCTCATTCGCGGCGTCGCGAAGATGATGTCGTGGTTCTTCGGAAGCTCGAACACGCGGCAGCGCGAAGGGACGCCCCGTGCCTTCAGATAAGGCGACACCGACAGGACGATCGTGCCCGTGCCCCGCGATTTGTCGGCGACCACGAGCGGAGTCGCGAACGGGTCGAGGTGGCGCTCGACGCATTCGACGGTAGCGTAAAAAGCTTTAAGATCGATGACCGCGACGACTTGGTTGGTCACGACAATCACTTCCTTCGCACCCGTCTTGCGTCATCATTATATGCCGTTAAAATTATAATTTTAAGACTTGATTTTACCGCTCGCCCGTACTTGTCCGATGCCTACATAAAACGCGGTTTTCATGGTAAAATTAAATAACGTTTTTCATAAGGAGACAGAAGATATGGATTGGCTCGTTTACGTTCTTTTGGGACTATTGGCTGCCTTGATGGCCGGCGGTTTCATTTTCATCGCCTTACAACTTAGGAAGAAGCCCGAGCCGACGCTGACGAACCAGGACTACGCCGAACTCGGCAAGGTCCAATCGAAGATGGACAATCTCGAGACGAACATCCCGGGCATCGTCCAAAAGACGATCGCCGAATCGCAGAACCTCTACCTGCAGCAGCAAATCGAGGTCCAGCAGAAAATCGCCGAAGCCCTGAGCAAGAACTTCAAGGACATCACCGAAAACGTCGCCGCCCGGCTCGATTCGGGCTTCAAAGCCACCAACGACACCTTCGCCGAGGTCAACAAACAGCTTGGGGCGATCGGGAAGACGCAGGATACTTTGACGGCCGTTTCCGGCGAAGTCAACAGCCTCCGCCGCGTCCTCGAAGGCAACCAAACGCGCGGACGGTTCGGCGAGATCACGCTCGAGGCCATCGTCCGCAGCGTGTTCGGTGACGAAGTGCGGGACATCTATGCCTTCCAGAAAGACATCAAGGTTTCCCATGACAAGACGGTGACCCCCGACGCCACCATCTATTTGCCGGAGCCCGACAAGCGCTTATGCATCGATTCGAAATTCCCGTTGGCGAGCTATCGCGATTTGTTGGATCAGGCCGACAACCAAAAGGAATTGCTCAAGAAATTCGCGACGGAACTGAAGCTTCATGTCGCCAAGATCCGCGACAGTTACATCATCAGTAACGAAACGGCGCCTTATGCTTTGATGTTCATCCCGAGCGACGGGGTCTTCGCCTATATCCACAGCCGCCTGTTTGACATCGTCGAGATGGCCTACCGCGTCAACGTCATCATCGTGTCGCCCTCGACGCTCCAGCCGATTCTGACGACCGTCAACATGCTGCGCCTCGACCGCCGCCGGGCCGAGAATATCCAAGCCCTGAACGAAAAAATCGAAAAGCTGCGGATGGAATTCGCCAAATTCGCCGAAGCCTGGGATAAAGTCGCGAAAACAATCCGTCAATCGCTGGGGTCGTTCGACGCCGTCGACGTGCGCGCCCGCGCTTTGACGAGGGCGTTCGGCAGCATCCAAACGGCCGAAGCCGAAAATGAAATTGCCGCTGTCGCCGATATTGATAATGACGTTGATTTGCCATAGTATAATAATCAACTGTTTTCTTCCGGTCTCATGAAGGAGCATCGATATGGTTCATTCCGCTATCATCCAGCAGGTCATCGGGGCGATTTTCGGGTTTCAGTACCTTGTTGACGTCCTCGTCGGCATTTTCATCCTCATCGCTTTTTTCATCGGAATATCGCGTGGCATGTGGCGTTCGCTTTGGCGCCTCATCTTCGTGGTGCTCGTGCTCGTCTTGGTCAATATGTTCGCGATGGACGCCGTGGCGCAGTTCGTCGATAACGGCTTCTGGACGTTGACCGGGATGTCCGTCACCATCGAGATTCCGTTAATCGGGTCCCAGCAGTTCACGTCGCTTGGTTCCATCATCGAAGGCATCCGCGACTACGCCGATTTGGCCGGACACCTGCCGATAGCCTCGCCGTTCCGCGACGACGCGTTTTTGGCGGCCTTTTCATTGGCATTAGCCCGCATGGTCGGTTGGCTCATCGTCGTCTTGCTGACGATGGTCGTCAGCTGGCTCGTCTCGGGTTTGCTATGGCTCATTTTGTGGGGCCCGCTCCTCAAATCGGTCAAGAAGAAGAAAGTCAAATTCGTCGGCGGTCTCCTTGGTTTGGTCCAAGGGTATGTTTATGCCCTGGTGTTCGCAATTTCCTTCAGCCCGCTGACCGGCGCCTTGGCCGTGCTTGAGAACCCGACGGAACAGCCATACGCCGTCGGGGAAGTCATCCCGCTGGCCGCCGACGGTCTTCGTCCCGAAAACTCATTGGTGCTTAACATCCTCACCGACTCGAGCAATCCGTTCGGGTTATTCACCGGCATCGGTAGTTTCGACCATGACGGGACGTCCTACAACCTCGCCCAGGTCCTGATCCAGTTCGTCCAGGAGACGGAAGCCCCGGCAACATAGAAACCGCTTTCATACACGCATTTGTGAAAAGACCACGAAAGTGGTCTTTTTTTTTTGCAAAAAAAGCGCTTTTCAACCTTTATTTACCAATGGTCGGAGTGCTAATATCAAATTGTGACACGACCATCGCTTTTGATCAGACGGATGACTTTGACGGCCATTCTTTTGGCCTTGCTCGTGGCCGGGCAGTTTTTGTTCGGTTTGCTTGGCGCGCCTGTGGCGCAATACGTCGTCGGCAGTTGGGTCAATCTCATTTTGGCGACGACCGCGCTAACCGTCGGTTGGCCGTATGCCGCCGTCTTGGCGCTCGTCTCGCCCTTCGTGGCGTTTCTGCTTGGCTTGGCGCCGCCTTTTCTCGAAATAACTCCCTTCATCGCCTTGGGCAACGCCTTTTTCATCAGCGTCATTTATCTTTTTTCCAAAGTTCCGGCCGCGGCGCGTTTCCGGATACCGTTAGGGCTCTTTGGCATCGTCGCCGCCTCATTTTCCAAAGCCGGTTTGCTGTACGTGACGATCGTCCTATGGATTCTGCCGACGCTGCCGCTATCGGCAGGTCAAGCCATTATCTATGCCGCCGTTTTTTCGATCAATCAATTACCGACAGCCTTGATCGGCGGCGGGTTGGCGCTCGCCGTCGCTTGGCCGCTTAAGCAAGCGCTCGCTTACCGCAAGGGAGGAAACGTATGAAACCGCTGTCCGAACACGCCAAAAAAAGACTAGGGGAAATCATCGCCCATTACGATGGCATGAAAACGCCGCTGATGATGATTCTCAGTGACTACCTTGGTCATCCGAACAGCGAAAAAGCCCATCATCTCTTACATACGCATTACCACGCGCGCACGCCTTTCCCGCGCTTGGACGACAAATAGCGATTTTCGTTTCGAAGGCAAACAAAAAGGCCTCGGTATTCGCGCCAAGGCCTTTTTTATCGTGAGTTAGACAAGTTTCTTGCGAAGATAGCCGGACAAGAAATCGACGACCAACACCATGATGACGATGGCCAACAAGACGGTGCCCGCCATTTCCCAGGCCGGGTCGGCCGTGTTCGTCAAAGCCAGCGAGAGCGGCAAGCCGATGCCGCCGGCGCCGACGAGCCCGAAAATGGTGGCCGAACGGAGATTGATGTCAAAGCGGTACAAGGTGACCGAGGTCAGTTCCGGCATGATGTTGGGGATGATGCCATAACGGACTTTCTGCCAGGCGTTGGCCCCGACCGAATCGAGGGCCTCGAGCGAACTCCGATCCATGTTGTCGATCGATTCGGCGAAGAGTTTGCCGAGCATGCCGATCGAGTGGATCCCGATCGTGAAGATGACCGTCAGCGGCGTCATGCCCAAGCCCTTGACCAAGATGAAGGCCAAAATAAGTTCCGGGAACACGCGGATGAGCACGAGGATCGTCTCCCCGACTTTACACCATTTCTTGCCGACGACGTTTTCGGAGGCCAAGAAGCCGAACGGCAAGGCCAAGACGGCGCCGATGAGCGTCCCGAACAACGTCATGGCGATCGTTTCCAGCATTTTGAAGACGATGCCGTCGTTGAAACTGGCACCGTCGCCGTAACCGAAGAAATAACCCCAGTTGATGTCGACGATCTCGTTGATCATCGTATTGAACTTGATACCGGCCTGGGCAAGGCTATTGTAGTTGATTTGCGATCCGGTGAAGGAATAGACGACGAGGCCGACGATGCAAAGCGTCAAGATGAGATTGGCAATCCACGTGCGCGGACGCTTGGCGAAGGTCGTTTGGACGCGTTCGTTCATTGGAGTTTCCTCCTGACGAAATTGGACAGGAGCTGGATTACAAGAATCATAACGAACATGACGATGACCGTCGCCCCGACGCGGTCGTAGGCGTACATGACGTTGTTCTTGATCACGGTTCCGAGACCACCGGCGCCGACGTATCCCAACATGGCCGAAGCCCGGATGTTGATTTCGAAGATGTAAATCGTGTAACTGATGAAAATGGGGAAAATCTGGCTGAAGATGGCATAACGGAATGCCCCGACTTTGTTGGCGCCGACGGACTCAAGCGCTTCGAACGGGTTCATGTCGACCGTCTCGATGGCTTCGTAGAGCATTTTACCCATGATACCGAATGAGAATAAAGCAATCGCGGCGATGCCGGGCAGAATCCCGAAGCCGACCAAGGCGACGGCCAAAGCCGTCCACATGAGCGTCGGAATCGTCCGCATCAGGTTCAAAAAGAATTTGACGGGGACTGACAGCCATTTGAGCTTGACGACGTTACTGGCGGAGATGATGGCGACCGGGACCGCCAAGAAACATCCGATCAGCGTCCCGGCGAAAGACATCTGCAAGGTATCGGCAATTTCGTCGCCCAATGTCAGCATGAAGGCGAAATAGTCGCCCCACGTGCGGTTATTTTGAGGCGTGAACATCTTGCGGAGGATGACGAGCAGTTCCGCGAATCGGATGTTGCTCCAATTGATGGGAATCACGAACGCCATGCCGACGCACAAGGCGACGAAAAGCGGCAAGACGATCCAAAAACGGTTGAACGGCTTTTTGACGGTTTTGCCGTTAGGTAGCCTGTAGACTTGCATCACTCGACACCCAAAATCTCGTTATGGGCCAATGACCGACCGTAGATCTGCACGAGGATATCGTCGTTTATTTCGGAACTCGGACCGTCGAAAACGACGACGCCGTCACGAATTCCGATGATCCGTTTGGCATATTTGAGCGCTAAGTCGACATGGTGCATGTTGGCAACGATGGTAATGCCAAAGTCGCGATTCACTTTGGTAAAATCATTCATCACCTGGACGGTCGTGATCGGATCGAGCGAAGCGACAGGCTCGTCGGCGAGGATCACCTTCGGTTTTTGCGCCAACGAACGGGCTAACGCCACGCGTTGCTGCTGGCCGCCCGAAAGCTGATCGGCGCGCGTGAACGCCTTTTCGAGGATACCCATCGTGTCCAAAGATTCGAGGGCGAGGATCTTGTCTTCCTTCGGAAAGATGCCGAACAACGTCTTAAAAGTCGGATGGTAGGCGACGCGCCCAGTCAGGACGTTATTGAACACCGACATCCGCTTGACGAGGTTGAACGATTGGAAGATCATGCCGATGCTGCGACGCAGCATCCGCAATTGCTTGCCTTTGAGCTGGCCGACGTCGACATCGTCGACCAGCACTTGGCCTGAGGTAATCGAATGCATTTTGTTGATCGAGCGCAGCAATGTCGATTTGCCGGCGCCCGATAAGCCGATGATGGCTACGAACTCACCGTCGTTGATCGTCAAATTGACGCCTTTGAGGGCCTGGACACCGTTTGGATAGGTTTTGACGACGTCAATGAAACGGATCATGATGGTGAATTCCTTTAATGTTGCTTACAGATTGTCGCGTTTGAAAATGTAGACTTCGCGTTCGCCGTCATAGTCGGCGTCGGTGGCGACTTTGTAACCGGTGTGGTTGTAAATCGACATTGCTTGAAGTCCGAATTCGGTCTCGATGATTTCCATGAACGCGGTCTGGATCGCGGCTTTCAGTTCGGCGCTGAGACTGGTGACGGCCGAAATGGTGTCGTTGTAAATACCGTTGGAAATATCGACGACGCGAAGGTCGCGGTAGATGTTTTGGCCTTCGACGGCGTTGTAGGCGTCAAACGCCGTGGTGCCCGAGCGGGCATCCAGGAATGCGAAAGCGGCATCGGTCTGGCCGTTGACCATGGCCATGATCTGGGCTTGGTGGCCACCGGAGATCTGGACGTTTTGGACTTGGTCGGTCCCGGGAGTCTCGGTAGTGAAACTCAATCCGTTCTGATTCAGCAAAACGGCCGGATAGACGTAACCGGAACCCGAGGACGGGGAGCCGGTGGCGACGGTCTTGCCTTCAAGATCGGCGACCGATTGAATCGTCGAATCCTGTTTGACGATGAGCATCGAATAGTATGAGGTGACCTTGGCGGTTTCGTGGAGCTCGCCGTTATAGGTGGCGGCGTTCACGTTAGCCAAAATCGTGGCTTTGTCGGTGATTTCGTTGCCTTCGGCGTCAATCTGGGCGGCATAGGCGTTCCGGACCGATGAGAGCAGAACTTCGACTTTGTTCGGTTCCTCGACGGTGACATAGGCGTATTGCTGCGAGGTGAGGAAGCCGACGTGGACCTGGCCGGATACCATGGCTTCGGTCAACGCTTCGTAGTCGGTCGTGATGTCAAGGTCGAAGGTATGGCCGGGGATCATCGTCTCGAGCAGGGTTTCGATGCCTGAGAGTTTGAGCAGCATGGCCGGGTCTTGGGTCGCTTGGTTCGAGGGGACGAACCGGACGACGATGTTTTCCGGATCGGTGTCGACGACTTCGCTGGAAGCGCAGGAGGCCATGACCGGAAGAGCCAACAACAACGGGAAGATCAGAGCAGAAATTTTCTTCATATATGTTCCTTTCCTACTGGGAAGTCCGCTGGATTTAATACCCACCGAAGAAACGCGATCGTCCAGGCATCCGCTCTCGGAGGTATTTTCAGCAAGTAATTTCGGGAACTTCCTTTGCCCTTTTATCACGCTGTGAGCGGCATTTGAACTCATTTTCGACTGGTAGATAATTGGTATGTTTTTACGCTTTATTAAATACCGGATTTGGCGTAATATATAATGTTACTAATAATATGCAATGATTGCGAGAGTGGGCCTTCATGCCGCTTTTTTGACGGAAAAA
>Ga0172368_10002195_pt1 | contig 25306 bp, 20 predicted proteins | sample Lak11m_FD_114540 | JGI IMG/M metagenome (GOLD analysis project Ga0172368, IMG submission 114540) | Freshwater microbial communities from Kabuno Bay, South-Kivu, Congo - kab_022012_11m | ecosystem: Environmental > Aquatic > Freshwater > Lake | place: Democratic Republic of the Congo: South-Kivu...
ATGCCGCAAAAATTTTTCGCCAGATTCAGAGGCACTTCGTTCCGCTTCGCTCCACTTCGTGCCTCTGAATCAATCATTTACTCTCCACCTTATACCTCTCTCACTATTTTGGGGTGCAATATATCTACTTATTGATTCCCCTCTTTTTGTAGTTAGTAATTATGATTTTAAGGTTGGGGAGTGGTCAATTTCATCTTCAGAAAATAATTCAGTACAGCAGAATATTGGGAATATAACTCCAAAAGTACAGCTAGTTCAAGATGGTAAAGGCGGGGTCATTTTAGTTTGGAAAGATTTTTCAACTAATTATAGGTTAAAAGCTCAAAGAATTGATAAGAATGGACTTCCACTTTGGAATAAAGACGGAATTGTAATTGATGAAAATCTTGGCGGCAGTGGAACTATTTTTTACATCGCACCAAGTGAAGACAGCGGGTTATTGGTTGGATACGAAAAGGGTACTTTTGATGACAATTATTCTCAAAAATTAGATTCAAATGGAATACTTCTCTGGGGTGCTGGTATTAATAATCAAGGAAGTATTTTATACAGCGTTGGAATTGTTTCAGATGGGAATGGTGGTGCTATATTTGTATGGGACACTTACCTTAATAGTTCCAATAACGATATATATGCTCAGAGAATTTATTCAAATGGAATAAAAGCTTGGGGAAACTTCATAATTGTTTGTGGTCAAGAAGATCTACAACTTTTTCCTGAAATTGTTCCAGATGGGAATGGCGGGGTAATAATAGTATGGTTGGATCGTAGAGACACAAATTTAAGAACTGCACTTTATGCGCAAAGATTAAATTCTTCTGGTGCATGGCAATGGGGCGCAGCAGAATCCGGTACTGAAGTAGTTTCCTGGAGTTTGAATCTTGGGTATATTCCAACTCTACAACATAAGCTATCTCATGATAATAACGGAAATGTTTTTTTAACATGGACTAGTTACTTTGATGGTTCATCAAATCCTTCTAACATAGGAATACGTAAGATTTTTTCTGATGGAACATTTGGCGGGAATAGTACTTTTGTAACCACTGCTGCTAATAATCAAAATAATCCTCAAGTTGCTGTATCTGGAAGTAATGTTTTTGTTGTGTGGCAAGACTATCGTAGTACAGCAACAACAGGTGCAGATATTTATTTGCAAAGATATGACCATGATTTGAATGCTCTTGGGGGAAATGTTATTGTTTGTAATGAAATTGGTGACCAAACTTTCCCAATGATAAGCGAAGATGGAAATGGTGGAGTATTTATTGTTTGGCAGGATAATAGAAGCGGTCAAAATGACATTTATATGCAGCATATTAATAGCAACGGTACCGCATCTTGGAATGCTAATGGAATAGTAGTATCAGATAATTTATCAAATCAAATTTCACCTGTTCTAGTTTCCAGTATTGATGGCTCTGCGATAACTGCATGGGGTGATGATAGAAATAGCCAATACGGAATCTATGCTTCAAAAGTATTCAATGACGGTGCACTTCCTGTAGAACTTTCTGCTTTCAATGCTTCAATTATTGAGAATGGAGTTCAACTTAACTGGCAAACCGCCACGGAAGTTAACAACTACGGCTTTGAAATAGAGCGTGCAAATGCAGGGACAAGTCTCGACTTGTCACTACATTGGGAGACTATTGGATTTGTAGAAGGACACGGTAACAGCAACAGTCCAAAAGAATATTCATTCATAGATGAATCAGTACATAACGGAACATTTTCTTATAGATTAAAACAAATAGATATTGACGGTAACTTTGAATACTCAGAAATTATCTCAGTAGAGACACACCGTGGCGTGTCTCTACCAACAGAGTTTGCTTTAGAGCAGAATTACCCGAATCCATTTAATCCCGCTACCAGTATTGAGTACTCAGTACAAAGTAGTGAGTTTGTGAGTTTGAAGGTATATGATATTCTTGGAACTGAGGTTGCAACCTTAGTAAACGAAAAGAAAGAAGCCGGAAAATATAGAGTTAATTTTGATGCTTCTATTTTATCAAGTGGTTTATATATCTATAAAATTCAAGCTGGTAGTTTTAATCAAGTGCGCAAGATGATGTTGCTAAAGTAATTACGTTGAAACGTGAAGACGTAGAGACTTTAAGAAGTTGAGATGTAGAGTTATATTGCACCCCAGCCGTTTTTAATAGTACGATAAACATATTGGCATCTGCATTCTTTAATTGATTGTATTTGAGCTATGAGAACAAAGGCAGAAATATTAACAAAACTGGCTGAATTGAAGCCAATTCTTCATGAAGACTTTGCTGTCAATGAGATTGGATTATTCAGCTCCTACTCAGATAATACTAATACCGAAGAGAGTGACATTGATATTCTTGTCGAACTGGAAAAACCTATCGGGTGGAAATTTTTCTCATTGGAACAATATCTTGAGAAAATATTCAACAAGAAAATTGATTTAGTTACAAAAAATGCATTAAAAGCACAACTAAGGGATGAAATCCTCAAACAGGTAAATTTTGCATAGTGAAGAAGAAGAAGCGAGACTGTAAAATAATTTGTGTAAATGGGAATTAAGCGATCACACAAATCAATGAAATCGAAACTCAACTGGATGATCTGTATCTGCCTTTCAAGTTCGATTTATCAGTATATGACCAGATTGAAAATACCGGTCTGCCTGACCATACAGGACGGGTGAGCGAAGAGCTTTATACCGCACATTAATTAACGCATTAACATTTAGTATGCTCTGCGCTTTCTCCGGGTGAATAGCTTTCCATCTGAATCTTCGATGGAAGGACTGTTCGGCGATAGTGAGTAGGGAGAGCGGAGCCGCGGTTACTGAGCGGAGCCGAAGTAACCGCATAGGAAAAGAGGAAATTATTAATAGCAGACTTCACCAGAACCGGCACTCCTTTTCTATTACCTTCCCTGAAGGTAAAAATATTTCCTCCCTGAATATATCATTTATCTGCCCTGTACTATTTTAAGAATATTGTATATTTTTATTATCATTAATAATCTTTTTCGGGAAAAGATTGACCTGTAAATCCGTTAAGTTTAAGCGGTTAAATGATTAAGTGGAGAATCGGGAAAAATATTGATAATATATCAATTATGAGGCGATGTAATCGTTTGTATTAATAGAGGCAATTCAAATCTTAATAATTACTTGTTAAATGATAGGTAAATAAATGGAACAAACACAATCAATTAAGCAACTTATTTCTGATATTGATGAGGGAAAAATTTTCCTTCCTGAATTCCAAAGAGATTTTGTTTGGGAAATTTCAAAAACTTATGACTTGTTTGACTCAATAGTAAAGGACATTTTTATCGGGGCAATTATTTACGGCATTCCATCATTTGATATTGCGATTAAAGAAATAGATAACCGCAAAAAGGTCACAAAAGGTAAAAAAAGACCACCACTCAAAGTAAGCACAATTACTAAAAAGCAAATTGAAGACAGAAATAAAATTGGTGGAAACTTTAGGCTTGTGCTTGATGGCCAACAAAGAACAACATCAATTTATCGCGCATTAAAAGGAACTGATGAAATTTGGTTTATCGCAAAAAATGAAGATGAAGTTCAAAATACTTCATTCGAGGATGCAAATCTTGAGAATCTTCTCAAAGAAATTTCAGGTGAACAAGACACAGAACGACTATCCATAAAGCTTTCTGATGTTTGGGAGATTGAACTTAACGACTATGATGAAGAAGAAATTAAAGAGAGATTTTTCTTTTCAACATCTTACTATAAATCATATGGCGCTGATGAAGAATTTGACGTTAGGACTGAGTTCAAGAAATTCAGAAAACTTCGTAAAAAGATTGCTGACCTTTTTAAATCTGAAAAACTACTTTCTTTCTATCTGCTTGATATGAATCTCGAAAAATTTGTTGTATTCTTTGAAAGAAGTAATACAAGAGGAGTTCAGCTAAATTTTATTGATATTTTAGCTGCAAAACTCTATACGGGGAATTTTAATTTAAGGGAAAAAATAAAAGAATTTGAACAACAGAATCCTAATTATGTTTTAGTTCCGGAAATTATTGTGAGATCAATAGCGTATTTAAAAAGTGCTGCGAAGGAAATAAATAGAAGTTATATCCTCACCTCACTGAATGCAGACGATTTCAAAGAGTGGTGGGATAAATTATGTCATCTATATAAAGTTACACTTGACTATCTTTTTCAAAACAACTTTATTATCTCACAAGATTGGATGCCTTATGAAAACATGGTTATGCCGTTGATGAATTTTCTTAGAGAGATTGGTGGTGATTTTCATCAAATGAATCCACATCAAAAGAAATTCATTGATTACTGGTATTGGAACTCTGTGTTTGCTATGCGTTATTCTGGTTCTTCAAACGAAAGGATCATTGAAGATTCTAACATTTTAATTCGAATCGCAAAAGGAATCAAGATTAACTCTGTAAGTTTCTTTAACAAGCTTTCAAAGATTCAAATACTATCTTTGGAGGATATTTATTCGTTCGACAGAAAGTCAAATGCAGTTTACAAGGGTGTTTTAAATTTAATAAATTTTGAAAAAGGTGGATTATTAAATTGGAATAATGATGCCAAGCTTTCCATTAACTCAATTATTGAAGATCATCATATTTTCCCGAAAAACTATTTGCAAAAAACACTGACTAATGAGTCAGAAGTAGATTTAATCGATTGTGTTGCAAACAGGACTTTAATTCCTAAAATTCAGAACATAAAAATAAGCGACCAGCCCCCTTCAAAATACTTAGCTCAGATTAGTGAAAAAAATTCCGATTTAGAAAAGTCTTTAGAAAATCACCTGATAACAAAAGAACTTCTTTATGGGGAATTCGATAAGGAGTTTAATTTCTTTATAGAGTTTCGAGCCAATGCAATTTTTGAGCTCATAAAGAAGCATGTAATTGAACCCAAAGAAAAAATTAAAGAGGAATTTTACGAAGAGATAAAATTTGAGGATACAACAAATATAGAAGTGTTCTGTATTTACAAAAACAAGGAAGCAAAAGCAACATTTAATCCAAAAACGACAAAAATATTTTACAAAGGCATACTTTATGACAGCCCCAGCGGCGCTGCACAAGCGGTAAAAGTTGATAATGGTGCCCCTGAATATGCAACAGAAAATGGGTGGACATTTTGGAAATATTTCGATGAGACAGGTATGGAAAAGAAGATTAATGAATTACGAAAATAAAAAAGATTGCTATGAAAGCGAATTGATCTATGGTGATACGACAAAAAATTTATCTATTGGGCTTTTTTATCTCTTTTTCCCTATACTTAAGGATGCAAAAGCTTGATTGTGAAATTCATAACTTAACAATTAATAATTCAACTAAAAATATCAGAGAAATTGACTGAAGAATTAAATAGAGATAATCAGGTGAAATCCCGAAAGCGTGTTGCCGACCACGGTGAAGTCTTCACCGGCGAACGTGAAGTAAACGCTATGCTCGACCTGGTAAAACACGAGACGGAACGAATTGACTCCCGTTTTTTAGAGCCGGCTTGTGGTAACGGAAACTTTTTGGCGGAAGTGCTCCGCAGAAAACTCAATGTTGTTGACCAACGATACAGCAAAAGCCAGACCGAATGGGAACACTATGCAGTAATTGCTGTTTCTAATATTTACGGCGTGGACATTTTGGAAGATAACGCAGAGGAATGCAGAGAGCGACTGTTTAAAATCTTTGACGAAAGTTACACTGCCCTTTTTAAGGACAAATGCAAAGACGAATGCAGACGAAGCATTAAATTTCTGTTTGGCAGAAACATTCTTTGGGGTGATGCCTTGGATTTTACAAATCCCGTTACCAGACAACCCATTGTATTTTCAGAATGGAGCGCCGTAAACGGCTCTATGCTGAAACGCAGAGATTATATGTTTAAATTTTTGGTGGAAAAAACTCACCAATATTCACTGTTCAATGACGAAGGGAACCCTGCCGCCATAGACGAACCTGTAAAGGATTTTCCGCTTATTCATTTCTTAAAACTTGGCGAAGATGATACAAACGAATTATAACCCGGATGTACTCACCTGCCTTGCCAACCTGAGCAATGACGAAGTATTTACGCCGCCTGATTTGGTAAACGACATTTTGGACTTGCTGCCCCAGGACCTGTGGAGCAACCCAAATGCTAAATTCCTCGACCCTGTTTCAAAAAGCGGTGTGTTTTTGCGTGAAATGGCAAAACGGCTGATGAATGGATTGGGAACCCAAATTCCCGATAAGCAGGAACGTATTAACCACATTTTCAGCAAACAACTCTATGGCATTGCTATTACCGAACTTACAAGTTTACTCAGCCGCAGAAGCGTGTATTGTTCCAAAACTGCCAATGGCAAATACTCAATTTGCGAAACCTTTAATGACGAGCAGGGAAACATCCGCTACAAACGAATGCAGCACACTTGGCATCCTTCATCAGGCTCAGGTGCCAAATGTACCTATTGCGGTGCAAGCAAAGAAGTGTATGACCGCGAAGATGCTTTAGAAACTTACGCTTACAATTTTATTCACACAGACAAACCTGAAAAAATATTTATTATGACCTCTGCGGAGCAGAAGCCATATCACAATAAAAAAAATAAACAAACAGAAATGAAATTTGACGTTATCGTTGGAAATCCGCCTTATCAGCTTAGTGATGGAGGTTTTGGTAAAAGTGCAATTCCATTGTACAATAAATTTGTAGAGCAAGCAATAAAGCTCAATCCAAAGTACCTAATTATGATCATTCCATCTAGGTGGTTTGGTGGAGGTAGAGGATTGAATGATTTCAGAGAAAAAATGCTAAATGATCAACAAATCAGAAAAATTGTTGATTTTGAAGATTCTTCAAATATTTTTCCAGGTGTAAGCATAGCAGGTGGAATTTGTTACTTTCTATGGGAAAAGGGAAGCACTGGCCTATGCGAAATCATCAGTAATTACAATAATCAAACAATTTCGACAATCAGAAAATTAAATGAATTTGACAAATTTATTCGCAATAATAGAGCACTTTCAATTATCAGAAAAATTTTAAAAGAAAGTAAAAATTTGATGAATGACCAAGTCTCATCTTATAGACCATTTGGGTTAAGAACCTTTGTTAAACCTCAAAAGCATGGCGATATAAAACTTTACTGGCAAGGAGGCATTGGCGCCTACAAACGTGAGGACATTACGGTTGGAGTTGAAATGATTGATGAATGGAAAGTAATATCTTCAAGGTCAGGACATGAACATGCAGGGAACCCTGACAACACAGGTAAACGAAGGGTTTTGTCTAAAATCGATTTGTTGCCTCCAGGTACGATTTGCACTGAGACTTATCTTGTTATTGGTAGTTACAGAAATGAATTCGAGGCTCAAAATTTAATTGGATACATGAAAACTAACTTCTTTAGATTTCTTCTTTCACAGCTTATGTTTTCACATAGTATCACAAAAGATACATACTCATTTGTCCCGATTCTTCAAATGAATGAAACTTGGACAGACGAAAAACTTTACGCCAAATACGGCTTAACATCCGAAGAAATTGCATTTATCGAGAGTATGATCCGCCCGATGGAAATATCGAAAAATGGCAGCGAAAATGAATAATAAAAACTTATCTCTGTCTCCGGCGGATTCAAATTCATTATATGGTGAAATTAAAGAATTAATTGAGCAGAGCCGTCAGCAGGCTGCAGTAACGGTTAATTCTGCTTTATCAATGCTTTACTGGCAGGTTGGAAAATGCATCAACGATCATATTTTAGGGAACCGGCGCGCAGGTTACGGGGAACAGATCGTACAAACTCTTTCCGTTCAATTGAGTGTTGAATATGGAAAGGGCTGGAGCGAAAAGCATCTCCGGCATTGTCTTCGCGCTGCGGAGACTTTCCCCGACCGGCAAAATTTCTACGCACTGAGTAGAGAATTGAGCTGGACTCATTTACGTTCATTTATTTATATCGACAGTCCGGTAAAAAGAGAATTTTACATTGAAATTTGCAAGCTTGAAAAGTGGAGCACAAGAACATTGCAGGACCGGATTAATTCAATGCTTTTTGAGCGCACAGCCATCAGCAAAAAACCCGAACTTACAATTCAGAACGAACTGGCAAAGCTCAAAAAGGAGAGACAATTATCGCCGGATCTTGTATTCAGAGACCCATATCTTCTTGATTTCCTGGGATTGAAGGATTCCTATTCCGAAAAAGATCTGGAAACTGCCATACTGGTGGAATTACAAAAATTTATTATAGAAATAGGCTCCGATTTTGCTTTTATGGCACGTCAGAAAAGAATAATAATTGACAACACAGACTATTATATCGATTTGCTTTTCTTCCACCGTCGGCTGAAATGCCTGGTGGCAATAGAGTTAAAACTGGAAAAATTTGAGGCTGCTCACAAAGGTCAGATGGAATTGTATCTCCGCTGGCTCGAAAAACACGAAAAGATGCCGGATGAAAACCTTCCTGTTGGTTTAATACTTTGTGCAGCAAAAAACGAGGAACATATAGAACTTATGCAATTGGAGAAAAGCAATATTAAAGTTGCAGAATTCCTTACAAAATTGCCTGAAATGAAAATCCTTGAGCAAAAACTTCAAATTGCAATTGAAATTGCAAGGAATAGAACAAAGCAAACCGATGAGCAAAAAAGAATTTTCCCACACCAGCAGTAAATTATCTGTATCATGATTTTTGGGATTAAAAGATTTGCAGGATTATGGCAAAAATAACAGTTGAAAAAGCGGAGATAAGCATAATAACGGTAGCAGAGCGCGATTACATTTCGCTCACAGATATGGCCAACGCCAGGGAAAGCGGGAGCCGAGCCGCTGATATAATTAAAAATTGGCTGAGGACACGTTACACACTTGAATTTTTAGGCACCTGGGAGCTAATCCACAATCCCTATTTTAAAGTGGTGGAATTTGACCACTTTAAAATGCAAGCCGGTTTGCCAGCCTTTGTGATGAGTGTTTCAGAATGGATTGATAAAACCAATGCTATCGGTATTATCGTAAAAAAAGGAAAGTACGGCGGCACTTATGCCCATAAAGACATTGCATTTGAATTTGGTTCTGCCGTCAGCGTTCCATTCAAGCTGTATTTAATCAACGAATTTCAACGCCTTAAGGAAGAAGAACAAAAACAAATAGGCTGGTCAGCCAAACGCGAACTTGCAAAAATTAACTATCACATCCATACAGATGCCATTAAACATAATCTCCTGCCGAAAGAACTGACACCGGCTCAAACATCCATCATTTATGCCAGTGAAGCAGATGTATTAAATGTAGCTTTATTCGGGATGACAGCAAAACAATGGCGGGAAGCCAATCCTGATTTAAAAGGGAATGTTCGGGATTATACATCCATCAACGAACTAATTTGTCTGGCGAATATGGAAAACTTAAATGCGGTTTTTATCAATGAAAAAATACCTCAGCAGGAGCGCCTTTTGCGACTGAATAAAATTGCGATTCAACAGATGCAGGTTTTACAAGAAGTGGAGAGCAGAAAAATATTGAAATGATTAAAAAAGAATTTTTTCCACCCCGCCCGTCCACAAATCCGACCATATATGCCTATGAGCTGGCAGATGTGGCTACACACAAAGGGTTGCTCAAAATCGGCTATACCGACCGTGATGCACAAACTCGTATCAAAGAGCAATTAGGCACGGCTGCCATTCAATACAAAATTGTATTTGAAGAATCGGCAATGAAGCGCGACGGCAGTTCTTTTACCGACCACGATTTACACCGTTTGCTCAAAAAACACAGCGTAAAAAACGAAATGGGCGAATGGTTCAGGTGCAGCTTAAATGATTTGAGAAGAGCTATTTGGGAAATCAAAACAGGCGAACGCACAGAAGCCAGCCGCACCCTTACTTTCGGTATGCGCCCCGAGCAGGAGGAAGCCGTAAAAAAAACAATTGCCTATTACAAAAGTTTTTATGAAGAAAAAGAACGCGGTGCGCTGAGCGAAGCCGAAGTGCCCCATTTTCTCTGGAACGCTAAAATGCGTTTTGGAAAAACTTTCGCGGCTTATCAATTAGCAAAAAAAATGGGGTGGGAAAAAATTCTGGTGCTTACGTTCAAACCAGCCGTTCAAAGCGCCTGGAACGAAGATTTAATGACCCATGTTGATTTTGAAGGCTGGAAATTTATAACAAGAGAAACAGAAAATATTCAGGAGCTTTTTGAGAGCAGCAAACACAGACCGATTGTCTGCTTTGGTTCATTTCAGGATTATTTAGGGAAAAATGAAGCCGGCGGTATAAAAGCACGTAACGAGTGGGTTCATACGACCAACTGGGACTGTGTTATTTTTGACGAATACCATTACGGAGCCTGGAGAGAAAATGCCAAAGAACTTTTTGAAGCTGAAAGCAAAAAGGAATCGGAGTTTGGCGAAGGCGAAGGCATAGAATACTTTGACGAAGAGTCGATGCCAATTACCACCAATCACTATTTGTATTTATCAGGTACGCCATTTCGTGCTATTGCTTCGGGTGAGTTTATCGAAGAACAAATTTTCAACTGGACCTATTCTGACGAACAGAGAGCCAAAGCCGAATGGTCTCCCGATTCTGATAGAGACCCGGATAAGAATCCGTATGCTGCATTACCGCGTATGGTAATGATGACTTACAAACTGCCCGATTCCATTAGCCAAATAGCAGAATTGGGAGAATTCGACGGCTTTGATTTGAATGTGTTTTTTTCAGCAGAAGGCGAAGGTTCAAAAGCCCGATTCAAATATGAAGATGAAGTACAAAAATGGCTGAATTTGATTCGGGGTTCATTCAGTGAAACCACGGTTGATAATCTGAAAATGGGAGCTAAAAAACCACCGCTTCCCTTTTCACATGCTCCTTTGCTCAATGTATTAAATCACACTTTTTGGTTTTTGCCGACTGTTGCAGCTTGTCATGCAATGGCAAATTTGATCAAACAGCGGCAAAACAGATTTTACCACGATTACACAGTGGTAGTTGCAGCAGGTACACAGGCAGGGATTGGAGTTCAGGCATTACCGCCTGTTTTAGATGCAATGACTGACAATCCGTTGGAATCAAAAACCATTACGCTTTCATGTGGCAAACTCACCACAGGAGTTTCAGTAAAACCATGGACAGGGATATTTATGCTGCGAAATTCTTCAAGTCCGGAAACCTATTTTCAGGCAGCCTTTCGTGTGCAAACACCTTGGGTGATTAAAAACGCCGACAGCAAATCGCCCAACAAAGAAGAGATTCTGAAAGAAGAATGTTATGTTTTTGACTTCGCCCCCAACCGTGCATTAAGACAAATTGCCGATTATGCCTGCCGCCTGAATGTAAATGAATCGAATCCCGAAAAAAACGTTGAAGAATTTATCAACTTCCTGCCGGTTTTGGCTTATGACGGCAGTTCGATGAAACAGGTTGATGCCGCTGGTATTCTGGACATTGCAATGAGCGGTACAACCGCCACACTTTTAGCAAGGCGATGGGAAAGCGCTTTACTCGTAAACGTGGACAACAACACCCTTGCCCGGCTGATGGCAAACGAAGAAGCAATGAAAGCATTGATGAACATTGAAGGTTTTAGAAATCTTAATCAGGACATTGAAACGATTATCAATAAATCGGAAGCTGTTAAAAAAATTAAGAAAGAAGCCAATGATCGTAAACTGACAAAAAAAGAGAAAAAGGAGCTATCAGAGGAAGAAAAAAAATACAAGAGCCTTCGTAAACAAATCCGGGAAAAGTTGATCAAATTTGCTACTCGTGTTCCTGTGTTTATGTATCTGACAGACTATCGCGAAAGAAGTCTGAAAGACGTAATTACACAATTAGAGCCGGGTCTTTTCAAAAAGGTAACTGGACTTTCGGTAAAGGACTTTGAATTATTGGTCAGTCTTGGTTTGTTCAACTCTGCATTAATGAATGATGCCGTTTACAAGTTCAAACGCTATGAAGACGCAAGTTTGGAATATATCGGGATCAACAAACACGAAGGACAGGAAGTTGGACTTTACAACACTGTTTTGAACCGAAAAGACTATGAATATAGTTTTGTAAACGAACCCGAATAGACAAATACCGCCGCACGCGGGAGCGGCATTTGAAAAATGATAATAAAAAAGTTAAAAATTATGAATGAAATTATTTGCCCAAACTGCAAAAAGGCTTTCAGAGTTGACGAAGCCGGATTCGCCGACATTCTCAAACAGGTGAGAGATCATCAATTTGAAGAAGAATTGCAAAATCGTTTAAGTCTTGCTGAAAAAGACAAGGAAAGCGCTGTTAAACTCGCCGAAGCAAACCTCAAAAATTCACTGCAGGGTGACCTTGCAAAAAAAGACAAAGAAATAATAGAACTAAAAGCAAAAAGTGAGCAGATACTTGCCCAAGAGATAGCAAAGAAAGAAGCACAGCTCTCTGAAATGAAATCGAAGATTGAAAGTGCGGATCTTCAAAAAAGAATATCAGTTACCGAAGCTGTCCTGAAAATTGAAAAGGAACGAGACGAGTTAGCTAATGATCTTAAAAGTAAAGAAACCGAGAAACAATTGCTTGAAAAATCATTAAATGAAAAATATGCAGCGGAACTGAAGACTAAGGATGATATCATCAAAATGAAGGATGAGGAGATAGCTCTTCGTAAAGATATGAAGCTAAAACTCTCAACAAAAATGCTTGGCGAAACACTTGAACAGCATTGCGAAACAGAATTTAATAAGCTTCGGGCAACGGCTTTTCAAAAAGCCTATTTTGAAAAGGACAACGACGCCAAATCCGGAAGTAAGGGTGATTACGTATATAAGGAAACGGATGACGCCGGAAATGAAATTATTTCAATAATGTTTGAAATGAAAAATGAAGGGGACGAGACCGCCACAAAGAAAAGGAACGAGGATTTTTTTAAGGAATTGGACAAAGACCGTTCGGAAAAGAATTGTGAATACGCTGTTCTTGTTACACTTCTGGAGTCAGAGAGCGAACTCTATAATTCAGGCATTGTAGATGTATCTCATAAATATCCTAAAATGTATGTTATCCGTCCTCAATTTTTCATTCCTATTATTACGCTCCTGCGCAATGCTGCAATGAATTCATTGAAATACAGGGCGGAACTTGCATTGGTAAAAAATCAGAACATTGATATTACTAATTTTGAAGACAGCATCAATTCCTTTAAAGAAGGCTTTGCCCGAAATTATGATTTAGCAAGTCGTAAATTTAAGACGGCGATTGAGGAAATTGACAAAACAATTGATCATCTCCAAAAGACAAAAGACGCATTACTGTCTTCGGAAAACAATTTACGCTTAGCCAACAACAAAGCTGAAGATTTAACGATAAAAAAATTGACATTCGGCAACACTACAATGACTGCAAAATTTGAAGAATTATCCAAAAAGAAAGGCAAAGGTTAGATATAAGAATGTGCTGTATAACATACAACAAAGCTGCCGGCAGGTAAAGATGCTGCCGGTAATCTCTTACTGAATATAGTCTCAGCTTCCGGCAATAATTATTAATGACAAGAAAATGACTTTAAAAGAATTCATAAGACAGTTTGATAAAGAAAATTCGATTGTAGTTCTTGAAGGTAAAAGAAATGTTTTAGAGGCAGATAAAGAAAAATTAACGGCGCTTGGAAAAATACTGGCATCAAAAACAGAAAAAATGGCATTTAGAAGCGGTAATGCCGAAGGTGCGGATCAATTATTCTCTGAAGGTGTAATTGCGGTTGACGGCAAAAGATTGCAGGTTATCACTCCGTATTACGGACACAGACAAAAAACCAATAAAGCGTATGAGACAATTTCTTTAGACGACATAAATATCGCCGCTGAGCCCGAAGTATTATATCAGTCAAAAAGTAATAAGAAAACTGAATCACTTATCAGCAAATTTGTCTCCGGCGACAAAAACCGGCTTACAATAAAAGCAGCTTATATAATTCGGGATACTATAAAAGCAATTGGAGCGGACGAAATAAAACCTGCCGCTTTTGGTATATTCTATGACGATTTGGAAAACCCTGGAGCAGGAGGGACGGGTCATACTATGAATGTTTGCAGACATAACAATATCCCGATTATTGACCAAAAAACCTGGTTCAAATGGCTGAAGGAATAGAACAACATTCCGCTGACCTCAGATTCTGCGGGTAGCGCAAACCCTTATTTTATAAATTTAACCGAGACTGAAAAATTATGACAGACTTTATTGGTGACATTCACGGACATGCAGATAAACTGGAAGAACTGCTTCAAAAATTGGGTTATACAATTGTCAATGGTTCATATAAACATCCTGAAAGGAAAGCCTTATTTGTCGGCGACTACATTGACAGGGGACCACAAATCCGGGAAACACTTCAAATTGTTAAAGCAATGGTAGATAGCGAAAGTGCCGTTGCATTAATGGGCAACCATGAATATAATGCTCTGTGCTTCCATTTCCAGGACAGTAAAGGGGGACACCTCAGAAAACATTCAATCAAAAATATTTTACAGCATTATGAAACACTTAAACAATTTCAAAACAAACAGAAAGAATATGAAAAATATTTAGAATGGTTTATGACGTTGCCGCTTTATTACGAAACTGACACATTCAGAGCTGTTCACGCTTGCTGGGATTACAACAACATTGAATACTTAAGGCTGACATTGGTTGAGGACAGATTGACGGACGACCTTATTTATGAATCAGTAAAAAAGGGAACTGAGTTATACGAAGCTATTGATCAGACATTAAAAGGGAAAGAGATAATAATGCCGAAGGGAGGATCCTTTGTGGATAAGGACGGGAATGAAAGAAACGAAATTAGAATAAAATGGTGGGAAAACCCTCTCGAGATGACCTATAAATCAATCAGTATTTTACCTGTTGAGCAGTTGCCGGAACAGCCTGTTAAAGCTTCAGAATTGAAATCAAACAACTACTATCAGCGTGAGGATAAAAAAATATTCTTCGGTCATTATTGGCTTGATGGGGAACCATCCTTATATAGGGAGAATATTTGTTGTTTGGATTATAGTGTGGCAAAACGCGGAAAACTTGTAGCTTACCGCTTTGATGGAGAAAAAAATTGGATAAAAGAAATTTGATATATGTCTGAGAAAATTGCAGGATATTGGCAATAGGCCGGATATAATACTCCGCCGACAATTTTCGGGGTTCAAGATAATACATTGCTCAGGATGAACATTTGTGATACTGCCCCGCCAGATGCTAATTTGTAATCCATTGAAAAAGAATCTATCTTGAAAAACTGAAGAACACATTATAGATTATTATAGAAAATTTATTAGTTACGGGAGCAACCGGCTATTTAGGAAAGTATTTTACAGCAGAACGTCTTTCTGGAAATTATCGTAATACGCTCATCGTCCTGGATAAAGGCAGGACAAATCTGCGTAATGATAAGGCGGAAATAAGTGAGGCTGAGTTAACAATGTCAGAAGCGCTGAAAGATATCTGCGTTGTTATAAGCAATTAAGGCGGCCTGAAATACTTGGACGTTGATTACAAGGCAAATGCGAATCTGATTGACTTAGCTAAAAAAATGCGTGATTAAAATGTAAAAATATTAATTGGATAAAGATGCAAATACCACTTAACCACTTTGTGCAATATATAGACGAAACAATATTAAATCGCGGTTATTCGTATTACAAAAACAAACATGTTTACGAACTTGAAGAACTTAGCGCTGGCAAATTTAGCGCCATAGTCGAAGGGACTCAGGATTATACCGTACAATTAACTATTAATAACGGAATAATAACTGAGCATGTCTGCGATTGTCCCTATGATATGGGACCGGTTTGCAAACACATAGCTGCCGTTATATTTTACCTGCAACAAGATGAGTTAGAACTAAATAAAAGAACAAAAAGATTAAAAACAAACCAAGCTTCTGAACCTGTTAAACGAAAATCTGTTGCCCGACAAATTGATGAACTACTCGAAAAAACCACTCACGAAGAACTTAAACAATTTATACGTCAAAATGTATCAGCAAACACTGCATTCAGAAATTTGTTTCTGTCGTCATTTGCCCAACACAATTCCGATGAATCGATAGAGCTATATGCAAAGCAAGTAAAATCTGTTCTTCGTACTGCTTCTGACAGACACGGTTTTATCGACTGGTCGGCATCAAGGTTTGTCGGCAATGCGATTGGCACACTTTTAGACTCGGCTCAAAAACAAATAAATATTCAAAATTATAGAAGCGCTTTTTATATTTCCGCTGCCGTAATGGAACAAATGACTGCAGCCCTGCAATATTCCGATGACAGCAATGGCGATATTGGCGGAAGTATTGACGCGGCTTATGAAATTCTCAATAGCATTTCACAAGAAAAAATATCCGAGGAGATCAGGCAACTAATTATTGAATACTGTTTTTTGGTTTTAGATAAACAGATTTATGCGGGCTGGCATTGGCATATTGATATTTTGCGTCTTGCCGCACAGCTTATAAAAACAGAAGACGAAACCGAACAGATTATTCAGCAAATAGATAAAGCTCAACAGTCAGATTACGAAATTAAAGAAGCACAGAGAATTAAATATTATGTTTTATTAAAAACAAAAGGGGATGCTGCCGCTGAAATATATCTTGAGCAAAATATTACAAATTATAAACTTAGGCGGGAAGCTATAGAAAGATCCCTAAAAAACTTAAATTATGAGAAAGCCATATCATTTGCCAAAGACGGTGTAAATTTTGATTTGAAAGACAGACCGGGATTGGCAGCTGAATGGGTTGACTGGTTGTTAAAAATAGCACAAGCCCAAAACGATTCGGAAAAAATTATTGAATATGCCCGTTTATTATTTATCGGCCATTTCAGGAATGAACAAGATTATTATCAGATACTGAAACAGCATATAAAGCCTGATGCATGGAACACATTTATTGAATCAGTGATTCAAGACATAGCCACAAAAAATCGATGGCTTGATAAAGATTTGATTGCAAGTATTTTTATAAAAGAAGAATGGTGGGACAGACTTTTGGAATTGGTCAAAAAATCACCTGATTTAATAACAATTGATCACTATGAAAAGCATCTTTCAAAACAATACACTGATGAAATAGTAGAATTATATGCTGCAGGAATTTTGAAATATATGGAAAACAGTATGGGAAGAGACCATTACAAAAACGCCTGCAGATATATCCGAAAGATTATTAAACTTGGATCAAGGGATAAAGCGAATGAAATTATTTCCCATTTAAGAAATGTATATCCCAGAAGAAAAGCATTGATGGAAGAACTTAATAATATATAAAAAAAAGAAAAAAGATTAAAAATTCATTCACTGATAAGGAAATAAGTATAATTAAAGTGAGGCAAACACTCAGTTTTCGCAAGGATGAATTCAGCGTATTATTTCATGCGTATAAATTCGAGGATACTGGAGAATAATTTTAGGATGATGCATTTGCCTTTTTGAATAACAATCAGTCAGTAAACCAATACAGGGTAAAATACAGCATCCCCTTTCCCGGACAAATTAATATTAGTTAATTGCACCTAATTCCCCCCTCCAACAATCATCAAAACTTGCACAATTTGCAAGTTTTGATGATTTAATTTGTATATTTTCTTTATGGCTAATTATATTAATCGCAAAGAGTATATTGACAAATTATTGTCGTACAAGGACAAAGGACTGATAAAAGTAGTAAGCGGATTACGCAGATCGGGCAAAAGCACTTTGTTGCAAATTTTCCGGGATTATCTGCTAAACCAAAGTGTTGCTGAACGGCAGATACAGTTTTACAATTTTGAGCTACCTGAAAACTACCTGAACAAATCATGGAGCGATATTTATTTTGAAATAAAGAAAAAGATGCAGACCACTAAAACGAATTATGTTTTTTTGGATGAGGTGCAGAACATACCGCTTTTCGAAAAATTAGTTGACGGACTTTTTGCCACTGAAAATACTGATATTTACATTACCGGGTCAAATGCTTTTTTATTGAGCAGTGAATTGGCTACTTTATTAAGCGGCCGCTATATAGAAATTTCTATTTTGCCTTTTTCATTCAGGGAATACTTATCTGCCCGCAAAATCGATACGATGAATAAGTATCTTAATTTTGAAACTTTGTTTTTTGATTACGTAAATGAAACCTCATTGCCAAAGGGTGTGGAATTACGGGAGAGTGGTTTTGACAAAATCTACGAATATCTCGAGGCAATTTACACCACTATAATTGAAAAAGACATAACACAACGGCATCAAATTAATGATAAACGCGCTTTTGCAAATATCGTAAAATTTATGGCTTCTAATATCGGGAACGCACTTTCACCCGGCAATATTTCAAAAACACTAAGGCAGGATGGACAGAACATACATCACTCAACAGTTGAAAAATACCTGGATTATTTGGTTACAAGCTTTGTGTTTTATAAAGTTAACCGATTCGATCTGAAAGGTAAAAAGCAGTTAGCCACCCAGGAAAAGTACTATTTAGTCGATGCCGGCTTGCTAAATGTTTTGGCTGGTAAGGAGCGCATTGCTGACAGAGGTCATATTTTAGAAAATATTGTTTATTTAGAACTTATGCGCAGAGGCAATAAGGTATGGACGGGTACATCGCGAAACACTGAAATTGACTTTGTCTGCAAAAGCCCTGCGGGCGAGATTGAATACTATCAGGTTGCCTGGCAAATTGAAGGCGAAAATACTTTGCAGCGGGAGTATCGTGCATTAGAAAAAATCAACGACAATTACCCGAAATATTTACTCACAACAGATTCGTTTACACAAAACCGGGACGGAATACGGCACCTGAATGTGTTTAACTGGCTGCTTATGGTCAGCGAATAGACTGCCGCCTTCATTTCTCAATTTTGACAGGAACAACGTGAGTTTTTGTTTTTCAAATTAACATTACAAAGGCAGGCTCGTTGCAAAGTGAAGCCGTTCCTTTCCTCCTCCTATAATCATCAAAACATGCACAATTTGCAAGTTTTGATAATTTAATTGATTAATTTGCTTATTTCTCCACTAAAATAATTTAGTAATCCCGGTTTGACCAGTCGTGTATTATCAGATTGCAGCTCAGACTGATGAAAAGACTTATATTTATTGGCGATTAATGAAACCCGAAATCCTGAGCTTTTGGAACCAATTGATCCGGAATAATCTTATTAGTATAAGCCGGATTCAACTTTGACGAAGGATAATACGGCGAATTATCAGATTATGATTTTTGATGAATAATATTGCAAAACATAAACACATGAAAATACTACTTACCGGCTCATCCGGATATATCGGGAAAAGACTCCTTCCGATTTTAGTTGATAACGGGCATGATGTTATTTGCTGCGTGCGGGATGTAAGGAGATTTTCGCCGCCGGACTCGCTTCGCCCGAAGATAAGTATTGTACAAGTCGATTTACTGGATGCCGCCTCACTGGCAAATATTCCTTCAGATATTGATGCGGCTTTCTATCTGGTTCATTCCATGTCCGCTTCATCGGATTATCAACAGCTCGAAAAGGAATCTGCCGTTAATTTCAGAAATGCGATTGATAAAACAAACGCAAAACACGTTGTGTATTTAAGCGGGATAGTAAATGAAACAGCGCTGTCAGAACACCTTGCTTCGAGAAAAAACGTTGAGACAGAACTAGGTAAAGGAAGATATCATTTAACCACTCTGCGCGCTGGAATTATTATCGGTTCAGGAAGCGCTTCATTTGAAATAATGCGCGACCTTGTTGAGAAATTACCCGTGATGGTCACACCCAAATGGCTCAACACCAAAAGCCAGCCGATAAGTATCTCCGATGTAATCACTATGCTGTCTCTGACTATGCTGAATCCACTCACCTATGACAAAGATTTTGATATCGGCGGTCCGGATATTTTATCCTATAAAGAGATGCTGCTCGAATTTGGCAGAATGCGAAATCTAAGGCGCTACATTTTTACCCTTCCGGTAATGACCCCGAAACTTTCTTCCTACTGGCTGTATTTTGTAACTTCCACATCATATAAGCTTGCTGTTGCGCTTGTTAACAGTATGAAAATCGAAGTGGTCTGCCGGAACGATGAGATCAATAAAGTTTTGGGAATAAACCCGATCGGGTATCAAGCAGCTTTGAAAAGGGCTTTCAGCAAAATTGAGAGGAACGAAGTCGTTTCAAGCTGGAAAGATGCTTTCAGCAGCAGCGGGTTTAATTTTAACATCTCAGAATTTATTGAAGTGCCCGCTTTCGGATGCTATAAAGATACAAGGGAAAAAACATTTTCTGACCGGGATATTTGCATCAATAAAATCTGGAGTATTGGCGGTGAGAATGGCTGGTATTACGGCAACTGGTTGTGGGAGATAAGAGGCTTTCTCGACAAGGTAGCGGGAGGAGTGGGACTCCGGAGAGGACGTACTTCTGAAAACACATTAAATGCCGGTGATGCATTAGATTTCTGGAGAGTGCTGTATGCGGATAAACAGGAGGGACGTTTACTCCTTTTTGCCGAAATGAAATTACCCGGAGATGCCTGGCTCGAATTCAGGATTGCAGGAAATAAATTGATTCAGACCGCAACCTTCAGACCTTTGGGTTTACTCGGAAGATTATACTGGTTTTCAGTTTTTCCATTTCATGGTTTTATTTTCGGCGGTATGATCCGTGAATTGACCAAATCCCGGAAGCTATAAATCACCGCCCATACATTTTAATTCGAAAAGGATTTTTATCAGCATCAATTTTTTTGTAAATTATTTTCGGGCAATCTTCAAAATGATACATGGCTGAGAGATCATAAAAACAGATCTTTTGCTGCTCAATGATCCGAAATATGAAATGGTGTTTATGGCATATAAAATCAGCGTTGATCATAAAACAAAATTAATTCATTATCAGCATGATGGTGTAATTGATAAGGAACAGATTGGCCTCGCCTGGAACGATTTTTTGCAGATGAAAGAGTTTACAGAGCAGAAATACAACATGCTGTCCGATTATTCCGGGGCAAAATTTAATATGTCGTTTAAGGACGTTGACCTTATTACTAATTTTCTTTATTCGCTGAAGGGAATTTTGGAGGGTAAAAAACAGGCGCTGATAATTCTGGAACCGCGCGCCACTGCTTTATCAATTCTCTTCGAAGGAAAGGTAAACGAAAAGATAGGTTTTATCGTCCGGATATTTTCGAATAAAAAAGATGCCCTTGAATGGCTTACAGAGTAGCCGAACCCAGCCGTAAGACACGATATATTGCCCGCCAGTCAGACAATCACACATTGACAAACGCAGTTAATTTCCGGATTATAATTCCTCCATCCTCAGCCTGCAAGGCATTTCTATTTTTCCTTAAAAATTGTTAACTTAACTCACATAAAAAGTTACAATGTCCGTTTTAAAATCTATTTGACGACTGATCTGCGCTGCCCGAAAAAGATCATAAGTCGTATGATCCTTCCTGATCGGCTTTTAATGAAAATATCGGTATCTGAATTCTAAAACAATTTAGCAAAAGGACTCATAAAAATATGAAAACAACGTCAGTCTTAACAGCAGTTTGTCTTTTCATTTATTCTTCAGGATTTTCCCAGACAACATCAGACATAAATACTAAGAAATACGACATCGCATATAATGTTTACATCCCTGACAGCGTCAAAGGCAATTGGGAAATTATCAAAATGAATTTTGACGGCTCGGACAAAAAAAATATCACTAATAATGACGATGTCGCCTGGACTTACACAGCATATAAAAACCGCTTATTCTTTATCAGCGACAGGGATACCTGCCACAGGTGCTTCTTCCTGTATGAATCTGATGCCGAAGGCGGCAGTTTAAAAAGAATAAGCGATCAGCAGCTTGAAGACAGTTGGATGAGCAGCCGCAAAGATGGTGAGGAAATGATTGTTTCGGGACGGATTGGGAAAGCAGTCCGTTTTCAGTTTTTTATTATCAACACAAAAACGGGAGAATCCCGGCAAATAACCAGAGACACCTCAGCAATTTACAGCGATCCCTGTTTTTCGTCTGACGGCAATAAAATAGTATTCAGTTACCGGAAAAATAAACGTGACAAGTCCGCCCATGAGGAATTATTCCTTATGAACGAAGACGGCAGTGAACTAATGCAGCTTACCCGTTACCCCGAGGATAATCCATCCGCAAAAACATACGGGTATAAGGCGGGTTCGGCGCGCTGGCATCCTACAGAAAATTTCATCTCGTATATCTCAAAACAAGATGGTAGGCACAGCATTTTCGCAGTTACGCCCGACGGTAAAAAACAGTGGAAACTTATTGAGGACGATCAATCGGACGGCTGGCACGATTGGAGCAATGATGGCAAGTGGCTTGTATATAACAGTTCGGATAATGAAGAAAAACAGTTTCATATTATGCTGATGAACTGGGAAACAAAAGAGAAAAAACAGCTCACTGACACTACCTATTCTTCGCAATTATCGCCTGTTTTTATTGAAAAAAGCAGGAGCACAGTGGAATTGTATTAAGATGAGAACAGATCAGGTGGTCAGTTTAAATAATCCCGTAACAGACTTCCTCACGGAGCTGAATCATCCCCTGCACAGCGAGATTGAATTGCTGCGTAGAATAATATTAGATTCTAATCCGGCTCTTGCGGAGAATATTAAGTGGAACGCTCCAAATTACTCTATCGGTGCGGATGATAGAATTACAATGCGAATCCACCCTCCGAAAAAGATTCAATTAATTTTCCACCGGGGAGCAAAAAAACTGGAACAGCCGGATAAGAGATTAATTGAGGATAGTTCGGGTTTATTAGTCTGGAAGGAAAACGACAGAGCTGTTGCTTCATTTAATGATGCGGTGGAAATTGAAACGAAAGCCGCCGCCTTAAAAGCGCTTGTAATTCAATGGCTTCAGGTAGCGGCATAAAGTGCATTTGATCCGCCGGAATATTATTTATAAATTAATGTTGAAAAGCCGCTATAATCAACATGCCGGAAGGTATAATGAGCAAGGACATTCTAAGCGTTCATAAATAAATGTACGGCAATATTTTCAGCCGCCTGGAGGTTTTATCATGATACAAAGGACAGTTTTAATATTAGCTCTTACCCTTTTGACCGGTTTATCTTCCGCCCAGAGAGATAATTTTGAAAGCGTAAATTTTCTGATCGGTGAATGGACAGGTACAGGAAGCGGATTTGGGAATAACCAATCCAAAATCGAATCGGTTTTCCGGCTGATTATGGATAGGAAATATATAGAAGTTACAAATGAATCACAGTTTGAACCCAATGAAAAAAACCTGGACGGGGAGCATCATATCGATAGAGGCTTCATAAGTTTCGATAAGGCGAGAAAATTGTTGGTTTACAGGCAGTTCAATAATGAAGGATACGTCAATCAGTATGTTTTAAGCGATTCACTTTCAACTGAAGCAGATCTGGTTTTTGAGACCGAGGCTATTGAAAACTTTGTCCCTGGAGGCAAAGCGAGGTTCACGATCAAAAAAATTGCTGAAAATAAAATCGAAACAACTTTCGATGTGTCATTCCCGAACAAAGATTTTTCCTGCTTCGGAATAAACACTCTGGAAAAGAAATAGGATTCACCGGCAACAGTTTGCTAAGGCATAGCGTAAACGCTGCATCAGGAATGCAATAGAAAATCTGAAAAGGAGAGAATTGATAGCACAAAATAAAAGCTGGTTAAACAGGAAAGAATATCCCTTCAAATCAAATTACTTCGATCTTCCGATGGGCAGAATGCATTACGTTGACGAAGGGAAAGGAATTCCGATCGTTTTTGTTCATGGTAATCCCGGCTGGTCCTATGAGTACAGAAAATCGATCAAGGCGCTTTTGGGGACAAACAGATGCATCGCTGCCGATAATATTGGTTTTGGACTTTCGGACAAACCTTTCGACTGGAATTACCTGCCTGAAAATCATGCGGCGAATTTTGCGCAATTTATCGATAATCTCAGACTGGAAAAATTTGTTCTTGTTGTCAATGACTGGGGCGGACCGATCGGATTATCTTATGCGATCAACAATCCGGATAGGATCAGACATATAGTGATCACAAATACGTGGATGTGGTCAGCAAAAAATGACCCGTATTATAAAAAATTCAGCGGCTTTGCCGGCGGACCGATTGGCAGGTTTTTAATCAAAAACTTCAACTTTTTCGGCAGGGTGATAATCAAAAAGTGTATTGTTGATAAAAAGCATTTCGACCCGGCAATATTCCGTCATCTTGAAACCAGAAAGGACAGGAAAGGCTGCTGGACTTTCCCAAAACAAATTATTGCTTCAGGTGACTGGCTCGAAAGTTTATGGCAAAGGAGAAAAAATCTTGACGGTATCCCGAAAACATTGATCTGGGGAATGAAAGATATTGCATTCAGGGAACAGGAATTTAATGTCTGGGATAAAGAACTGACAAACAAATCTGTTATTAAATTAAATAATACCGGACATTATCCGCATGAAGAAGCTGCTGATATTTTTATTGATGAACTTAAAAAAGTCTGCGGGTAATTTAATGGCTATATTATTTATAGGCGGTTTATTTAATTAATGCAGCTCTGACGCATAGAAACTGCCACTATATTTATTATCAGCAAAATTTTTAGAATAACTAACCAATAAAGGGAATATGAAAGTCAAATCAATTTTTATTAATCTTCCGATAAATGATACGGCGAAAACAAGGGAATTCTGGACAAAACTCGGCTTCTCGTTCAATGAACAATTCAGCGATGATAAAGCATTGTGCCTGATAATGAATGACGGACTAATTTATTCAATGCTTATTACCCGCGAGTTTTTCTCCACATTTACAAACCGCCCCGTATCTGACGGTTCCAGCACGCATGTAATAAATGCATTAGAAGTTGAAAGCAGAGAAATGGTTGACGAAATCGTCCGCCTGGCGCTTGAAAACGGCGGCTCCCGTTACAGAGAAAGCACCGATCACGGTTGGGTGTATTACGATAGTTTTATTGATATTGATGGGCATCAATGGGAAGTGATGTTCACTGATCAAAATCAAATCCCGCAATAATATGGCTGATCAGAAAATGACTATTTGCCTTTGGTTCGATGACCGGGCGGAAGAGGCTGCTTTATTTTATGCTGCGATTTTCAGGGACAGTTCAATTGGGAAAATAAGCCGCTACGGCAAAGAAGGTTTTGAATTTCACCGAAAACCCGAAGGCGCTGTAATGACAATTGAATTTTCCCTTAACGGCATGAATTTTCTTGGCTTAAACGGAGGACCTGCATTCAGATTCAGCGAGGCAG
>Ga0172368_10002199_pt1 | contig 25258 bp, 15 predicted proteins | sample Lak11m_FD_114540 | JGI IMG/M metagenome (GOLD analysis project Ga0172368, IMG submission 114540) | Freshwater microbial communities from Kabuno Bay, South-Kivu, Congo - kab_022012_11m | ecosystem: Environmental > Aquatic > Freshwater > Lake | place: Democratic Republic of the Congo: South-Kivu...
CCCTGAGCGGTAACGCGGATTCTTGGCGCACTCCCGGGGACGGGGCGCCCCTTTGCTTTCAATGCATGGCTCCAGATCTCATAAACATCCTGCTCCAGCTCCTGCCTGGAATTTTTAAATGCCTCCAGAATAGGCCCGAGCAAGAATCCATCCGTGGCAAACGCATGACCGCCGCAATTCAAACCCGACTCGATCCTGTATTCAGATACCCAGATACCCTTTTTCGCAAGGTATTTGCCCTGAATCAGTGCTGAACGGTAATCACTCACCTTCAGCGTGATCCGCTTCCTGATATATCCGCTGGCATCAGGATAAAAATCATTGAAATTTTCAAGATAGGCATACAACCGGGGATTCATGCCGGCCGACAAAACAATGGATGAATCCAGATTGCTTTCGGCAAAGCCCCTGAGAGCCGCATGTGCATCATTGAACTCCTGCGGCAGGGTCTCCCCCTGATAATAGTTTTCCTTATCGAGCTTGGTCATGATGTTCACATCGATGGAACCCGGCCGCAGTTTCCTCTGAACCCACCTTTTCAGCTCTGCCGCTGTGGGCTTGCTTGCCACCAGCTCATTAAACTCACGCCTGATGGTCGAAAAATCAGGCAGCATATCGATGTACTTGTTGAACTCCTCCCTCTTTTCCGAAACCGATTTTTTCAGCTCGTCGAACTTTTCATTCACAATCCGGTCAACCAGATTCAGGTAGGAGGTGATCCGCTGCGCCCTGAAATCCTTGATTCTTTTTGAAATCGGTTCAAAGGGGATATTATGCTGGCGACTGAGGAATTCACGCATTTTTTCGATCAGGATATCGTCGACGAGCGAAATGACAGATGAAATACCGTAGGGTGCCACCCTCACGGCCGTGTCAATCGAGTATCCTATTCCCATCACGGGAATATGGAAAGTATGTGGAGTTGACAAGTATCTCATGCGGTGCAGTTTTTACAAATGCGGCGGCAAAGTACGGTTAATAGGAGTGTGAAATCCTAAACAGAAAAAGAAAGGCGGTTATAGCTTGATGAACCTGAGCCGGTTTGCTGATTTTATGTCGGTTAACAGATAGTACAATCCTGGCGAAAGGCTGCTGACGTCAATCTCTTCGGAAGAGCCATGTATCATACCCATCATGACTGTCCGGCCCAAGTGATCCGATACTCTATACCGGGTACCTGCAATCTGGTCGCTGGCTAAGATTGTTATTTTGTTACCCGCAGGATTCGGATAAATGCTGATTTCGCCGGTGTTGACGGACAACTCATCTATCCCTGAGGAGCCGGCTGACGCAAAATAGGCGTTCATAATCGTGGCGTTTTTCTGCAACCGCAGTACTGGAATCCCATCCTGCCTGAACCAGATCGTTTCGTCATATACAGTCGCGGAGTTAAGCACATAGGAGCTATCGGTCTGTCGCGTCCGGATTCGGTAAACATCCGTTACGGTTCCGTAAGGTAATTGAAGCGTCCCGTATCCGTCATATACCCAGTAACGTGATATTGAACCGGTTGCCGTGGTTGGCTGGGTTGGAACAGCGTATTGCCGGGTGCGGCTATATACGCTGTCGCCAAAATTCAGGGGAAAGGTCAGATAAGGGATCCGGGGCCGATACAGGTAATTTGCCGCTGCATAAAATCCATCGCAGTACAACGTATCGCGACCGGCAGAATAGGTGTAAAAGAGATCCCGGCCAAACAGAACATTGCCGTATTCATTGATCTCCGTGTGATAAAACAGATTGTGAATGCTTGCCGTTGAGGGCTGGAACAAATAGGGGGTAACCGGATCGGTCCAGTTGGCCTGACGGAAATCCCAGGTGTAATTACTGCCCGTTTGCGGAACCAGAGATTCGAATGACTGCAGATAGATCGCAAAACCCAGCTTAGAGCCTGAATTCACCCGGTAGCTGTTATCTGCTGTAAACTGTTTCTGGCCAAATGAGTGTGAACCCAGGATCAACAGGCCGGTCAGAAAAAGAGTTGCATTTTTCATCATGATCAGTCAGTTTTTAAATCAATACAATTCCGGGAGGTGTTTGGTTCAACCCCTGGGAATTTGTTAAGTCCTGCGATCTGAGTCAGGCGAATTTATTCCGGATGCTCGTCGGTGGTTTCGATCACCAGGGTACCGCCCCTGACAATATCTGAAAAGCGCAACTGAAGTCTGTCGAGCCGCTTCCCGTTGAGGGTGGCGGATTTGATGTAAATAGAGGTATCCGAAAGATTTTTGGTTTCGATGGTAAATGTTTTGCCTCCGTAATAGGTTTTGTCCAGCCGGAGTGTTATACGGTCGAACAAGGGAGTGGACAAGTCAAATACCGGATCGGGAGAGGTTCCCCCATCCATCGAAAAGAGACCGATGGCACTCATCACATACCAGGCACCCATCTGGCCCTCATCTTCATCGCCTTCCCAACCGTGATAAGGATCCGATCCGTAAAATGAACCGAGGATCTCTCGTACGTATTTCTGTGTAAGCCAGGGTTTTCCCGAGTAATTAAATAGCCAGGCGGCTTGCATGTTGACCTCGTTTCCATGGTTGACATAGAATTCCGCGGTTTGTCCCTCGGTGCGGTCCAGCGCATGGGCAGCGAAACTGTAGGGTCTGGATTTCTCAAAACCCTCATCCAGCCTGCTGTTGAACAGATCGGTCCCCATGGTTTTAATTAGCCCCGGAATGTTATGAGGCACATAGAAGGAATATTCCCAGCCGTTTCCTTCGATCCAGTGTTTGGCTGAGAAAGGTGAATATCCGGGAAGCCAGTTGCCAAGGCTGTCTCGGGGCACCGACCATTTAAGTTCCGGGTGGAACAGGTTTCGCCAGTTCTCCGAACGTTTCAGGTAAAACCGGTAATCATCCGTCTTACCCAGCGCCTGCGCCATCATGGCCACACAGAAATCATTGAAGGCATAATCAAGGGTCTGGCATGCAGGACCGATCTCATAGGGGACATATCCGAGCCTTTTGTACACATCCTGGAATATATTCCCAGCGGGCCCCGACCAGGGAGCCAGCCGGCGGCCCTGCTCATCCACCGTGTGTTTGATCGCCTGGTACAAGAGCTCGGGGTCATAATTTCGGATCCCCTTTTGGTAGGCGCCCACCATCAAAGCAATTTCGTGCGATACCTCCATGATGCCCGACATCTCGATGCCTGTCGGGCCGTCGGAGGTCCAGCCGGTGCTTTTGAACAGCTCGAGTTGTGTCACTACCCAGTTATTCAGAATATCGGGCGAAGCCAGGGCCAGCAGCCCGTTCAGGTTCCAGAAAGAGTTCCAGAAGGCGTCGCCTCCGTAGATCGATGTGCCGGCAGGCATTTGCCTGATCTCCTCTTTCGGATCCCTGTACCTTCCGTCGACATCGCTCCAGGTTTGCTTGGCGCAGTAGCTTCGGTAAAAATTGGTATAGAATTTCCTCTGATTTTCTTCAGATCCGCCTTCAACCGAGATTGCCGAGAAAAGTTCGTTCCACCGGGATCTGGCGGCCAGTGCCGCCGCATCGAAATCCCATCTGAACGGATCCATTTCCGTTTGCAGGTTGCGCCTGGCCCCATCCATATCCACCAGAGAAAGCCCTGTCTGAACCATCAGGACCTCTCCCTTCCTGCCTTTCCAGGTGACAATAGCCCCGGCATCGCCGCTGCCTGCGACCAGTCCGGGATCGGTCACCATACCTTCTCCGTTCCATCCGCCGAATGAATTTAAGGCCCTGTTGAACCGGATCACGAACCAGAGCGTGTACTGGTTCCATGACCCCACGTGGCATTTAGCAAATCCTTCCAGCCCAGAATCTCCTTTACGCAATATCACCGCAGAATCGAGTTTAAAATTGTATTCAGATGGGAAAGCCAGGTCGATGAGAATCTTGTAGTTAAAATCCTTTTCAGCAGTGAACCGGAAGAAACCGCATCGCGTGGTTGCGGTCATTTCCGCTTTCATGCAGGCATCGTACAGATCCACGGAATAATATCCGGGCGAAGCCTGTTCCGATTCCTTGATAATCCTTGAATGATATCCCGCGCCGGCACCCCTGTAGGGCTTATCGGCCGCTCCGTCCCTGGTGGTAAGGTCCTGTGCCGAGGGCATGATCATCAGGCCGCCCATCGTCCAGGCATGCAGATGGGAGAACCCGGTGACGTTGCTGATGGAATATTCATACCCGCTCATCCAACCCTCCGATTGGTTATCGGGCCCAAGCTGGACCATCCCAAACGGGACGCAGGCATACGGACCGAGCATCCACCGTGAATTTGAGGTGCCTGTGAGCGGATCGGCCAGGCTGGCCGGATCGGCCTTTGATTCAGCAAGCACCCTCACCGGCCCGAGTAACCCTGATTCAAGCAGGGGCGTGCTGCCCCGGAGCATATCGAACCTGAAAACATCATGGGTTTTGGTGAAACGCTGTTCCTTCGGCAGGCTCAGGTCGCCAATCACCCGATTGGCCCAGAGGTTGATCACATCTATCTCAAGAATATTCCCTGCCTGAAGAATGGCATCCGTGATATCCACCCGCCAGGGTGCACACCACAGTATACCCAGGTTTTTCCCGTTCAGGCGCACCTCGGCAACCTGCCTGACATCCCCGAGGTCAAGCCACAATCTTCCGTCCGGCTTTTTCGATACAGTTATATTATCCTGATTTTGAGCAAGGTCGAAAGCTATCCGGTAGGTACCTTTCCCTGAATAATATTTGATCCCAGATTCCGGCCTCATTGTCCAGCTTACCAGCTCGGGAAAATCGGCTCTTGCGGGACCACCCCACTGCGGATCAAATGAAACCTGCCAATTGCCGGTAATCTTTACAAGCTCCTCCATTTCGGGGAAATTTCGGGCGGCTTTGCCCGAAAGGCTCGGATTGACGGACTTATTGAAAACTATGAAGCAGGAACCGAAAGCATCCAGCTCCAGCGGAATGGAGGTACATCCATCCTGCTGACGGAAGGCTTCGGCGCTGCGCATATCACCGGTAACAGGATTCCAGATCTCCGGCTGTTTCCCCGATACCCGGAAGGTGAACGTGTTTTGTTGAATCCGGTTGGTCCGGTTGATCACAAAATAGATCTCCGAGCTGCCAGTTGTGCGGTGGATATAATCAAAATCTTCTGACCGGTTTTCCTGACCGGGAAAAGTAACATCAGGACCGATGCCATCGGCGAGCAGCACTTCCCGGGCAGTTTTTCCCCAGATCACGCGGCCCTTGCCAAAGGAGCGTTCGGTTTTTATTTTGCCGTCGAGGTCGCCCCAGATCTCCGTAGCCAGGGTCCGCACCTCTTCATCGCAAGCCGGCCAGTTCCGGAGCCCGGCAGCATACTGAGGAGGCGCCCCTATTACCGTAGCACCGGCGAGGATCAGCTCCCTGATTTTCCGGAGCATTTCGGGTGACATGGAGACGGATGGTTCAGACGAAACGTTTAATTGCTGATAGGAACTTACCCGTTTGCAGATTTCGGGTACAGGCGAAACGCAATTCTGTAGCACAAGGAGCCGGTAGTTCATGCCATCCGGAAGGACTATTTTCCCATCCCTGACTGACATCCGGGTAAGCAACACCTCGGCATTGGCGTAATCGCAGTCGTAACCAGGGCCCAGCGAGGGTACGATATAATCAGGCGGAGCCAGGGTCGGCGGACGCTCACCCAGGTAAAAGCAAACATCAGCGGCGAATTTCCCCTGCTGCAGGAGGTACTGGCATCTCGATAAATAGTCGAAAAATGCTGGAGTCTGCTCCCACCAGGTGATGTTCGGGGTAAAGTGCTGTCCGGCGCAAAACTCATATCCCGGCTTGCCATCGGAAGGAGGCTGGCAGGTTGCCTGATGAAGCATGAACCGGTTGATCCCTTCGCAAAAGGCATCGTTGGCATAGGGCTTCAGATCAGACGGGCCATGCGACCAATGGGTCCGGTCGGCCTGCATCTGGGTGAAGGCCTCAGCCTGTACCTGCGGGATCCCGTAGATATGCGCGGCCGTGGCGGTCTGCTTAAGATTGAGTCTCAGACCGGGATCGGAGTTGTATTCGCCGGGCTTGGTATAATTAACCCAGAACTCGCCGCTCGGAATATCGCATCTGCCAAGGTTTTTCAACGCATCCTGAGGAGGGATGTCGTTGGGACCGCCAGCCTCATTCCCCACTCTCAAACCGTTTTCGCGGCATAATTCTTTGAAGTGCCCGTAAAAATTTTCGGCGATGCAATCCTGTATAGTTCGATCGAAGTCCTCTCGCAAACGACTGGTAACCAATGAATCCTGCACAGTATACCCGGCCATTGCCGGTAGCCAGGGTTCCAGTTCATATCCGCGAAAACGTTTGAATTGGTTAAAGAAATTCTGTGTCCAGGTGAGCTTGCCGCACTCCCAGCTGTCGGACCACAGGTAAGCCAGCTTGCCGCCCGCCTTCCGGTTCTCCTCGATAACCAGTTTTCCCAGATGATCGAAATGGTCGTCGAGGGAGGAACTGTTCAGGTAATCGATCTCATACCCCTCGCCTCCCTCGAAGGTATCGCCTTTGGGATAGGTATACCAGCGGCTCCAGGGATGCCCGGTCAGGGTATAACCGCTGCGCAAAATGATCCATTCACCGGCGGGCACCTTCCAGCGCAATTGGCCGTCGGGGCCAAGGTTTGCAGTCAGGTTGGTAAGGGTCCGTGGATCAATGGTTTTTCCCTTATCCTTAAGCCTGAACGCCTGGACCCGGATATCATGATAAAAGCTGTCGGTCACTTCCGGCTTGGGCAGCACGGCGTTAAAGACTGACGGTCCGGTAACCCTCAGCTCTGAAAAAACAAGCTTTTTCATTGCATTGTCGCGGGTAACCCAGGGACCCATCATGGTCCAGCCTCCTGCCAGGTTAAAACCGATCTCGATATTCAGCCGTTTGGCCTCCCTCAGCGCATGCCTGAACAGATCGCGCCACTGGTCACCCAGGAACTCAACTCCCAGGATCGCTCCCTGACCGGCATATCCGCCGGTGCAAATCAGGTTAACCCCGCTGATCCCTTTTGCCCGGAACTCCTCCAGGTCGCGGGTGATTCCCTCCTTGTCGACGCGGTTATACAGCCACCACCAGTAAACCCGGGGCCTGGCCGAATCCGGCGGGGTAACAAAGGAACTGCTCGGGGTACGGTATTCCTGAGCATCCAGCCTGACAAAACTTTGAACGCAAAGGACCAGAAGGATAACAGATTTCAGCCTCATGCCTGACAAAATTTTAGGGATCGTTTAAATTAACTAAAGATAATTACTGATTCACGGATTACCTTTGAACGACGATTAATCAGGCCAAAGATTCAAGCTATGCTTATTCAACGCAGAATCCTTTCAGCACTTGTTGCCACGATCCTTTTTTCCACCACACTCGTGGCTCAGGGACCTGCCCGCTTCCAGTCGGAAATTGACCGGTTCAAGGCCGACACAACGGATTACACCCAAACCAGGGATCTTATCCTCTTTACCGGAAGTTCCACCATACGGATGTGGACCTCACTGAAGGAGGATTTCCCTGACAGGAATGTGCTGAACCGGGGGTTTGGGGGCTCCACCATGAGTGAACTGCTCTATTATGCTGATACTTTGATTCTCCGGTATCGTCCCAAAATGATCTTTATCTATGAAGGTGATAATGACCTCGCCGCAGGGGTTACGCCGGATGAGATCATCGGATCAGCCCGGTTGCTGGTGACAAGAATCAGGAAAGAATTGCCGGATGCCACCCTCTGTTTCCTTTCGGCCAAACCGAGTCTGGCCCGTTGGAACCTGCGCGACAAGTATCTAGAATTCAACGGAAAGCTGAGCAGATTGGCAACTGAATATGATAAGGTCCATTATCTTGACACATGGAAACCCATGCTGCAAGCCGACGGAAATGTCATGACCGATATTTTCCTTGAAGACGGGCTGCATATGAACCGGAAGGGGTATAATATCTGGAAGAACACCATTGAAGGCTTTCTGAACCGTTCTACTTAAGGATCACCTTTCTGAATGCAGTTCCTGTTCCGGTCGAAATTTTGACCAGATAAATTCCCGGAGGGAATCCGGTGAGGTCAAAACCGGGATTTGCCGTGGTGGTAATCAGTTTACCCGTCAGATCGCTTACCCTGATCTCCCGGATGTCATTTCCGGATACCCTGAAGAGTCCGGTCCCCGGATTTGGATACACCAGAACTTCAGGCTCCGTAACCTCCGGATCATCAATCCCTGAAACGGAGGGTGTCCAGGTCACTGAAATCGATGAGAAGCTTGGAACATTAGCCGGATTAAGGGTTTGTAAATTTTTCCCCTTCACAAAAGTTATTGTGGCAAGATTACCCTGGGCATGCTTATCCGTAAGCTCCATACGCAAACGGTAAGTCCCGTCGGGAACCGCCACCCGGTTCCAGTTGGTGCCATTCCAGGCGCAGGTGCGGGTGCCATGAGTGCTTTGGGTGGCTCCCGTAGTAGCATCAACCGTATTATAAACGCTGCCGGCTGCCGTGGTACTGGCAATCCAGGTATACAGATAACCCTTACGCTGATTGGCGTAGGCAAGTAAAGTCTTAACGAACTTCCCGGTGCTATCCTCCACCCAAATGGCTTCAATATTCTTCGGGGCATAAGTTCCACCGGTCGTTCCGGTCTTGACTGATACGCTCAAAGTTCCATTAGTCTGGCCCAGTACTGGCAATGAAATCATGCATGCCAGAAGGATACTCCGGATCTTTGTTTTCATTTTTTTAGAAAGTGTTGATTAACTGAAATTGTAACAAATGAAATCGAGAAAAGGATGAAGGAAATGAAAATATCTTGTGTTACAGTCCCTGATAACCTACCTTTAATGGCTGTGAAATCTGTTCCCGAGAATTAATGAAAGCAACCCATTTGCTCGCAGGCATGGGAGCGGCTACTTCAGTGCTCCTCCCTTCATTTAAGACCGATAAAAAGAATCCTCAGCCAAACATTGTATACATACTGGCGGACGACCTGGGATATGGCGACCTTTCATGCCTGAACCCTGAATCCAGGATCCGGACGCCCAACATGGACCGGCTGGCCGCGGAGGGCATAACTTTCATGAATGCCCATTCTCCCTCGGCGGTATCTACCCCAACCCGTTACGGAATCCTCACCGGACAATATTGTTTCCGCACGCCTCTTAAAAGCGGGGTGCTTACAGGTTATTCAGCACCATTGATTGAGCCAGGACGGAAAACGGTGGCCGAACTCCTGAAAAGCAAAGGCTACCAGACGGCTTGCATCGGAAAATGGCATCTGGGATTAGGCTGGCGGTCCAGGGACACCTCCCTTCCGCTCTTTGAAGGAGATGAATGGGCTCCGACCACGGTCAATGTGGATTATTCGGGTATTCTGAAAGATGGCCCCAATGATCATGGCTTTGATTACTCATTCATCATTCCGGCTTCCCTTGATATTGTACCCTATTGTTTCATTGAGAATCAAAAACTTACCGCCCCAATGGCCGGAAGGATCGAAGGATCCGAAAAGCCCAGAGGGGTTTTTTGGAGGGCAGGGGATATTCAGCAGGGCTTCAGGCTGGAAGAGGTGTTGTCAACGATTACGGCGAAAGCCGCCGGGTATATCCAGAAACATTCCCGTAAGCAACCTTTTTTCCTGTATCTCCCTCTGACTTCCCCGCACACCCCATGGTTGCCCGGCAAAGAATTTAAAGGAACATCCGGAGCCGGAACCTACGGCGATTTTGTGGCCCAAACCGACAGCTGCATCGGAGTTATACTGGATGCCCTGAAAAGAGCACGTATGGATTCAAACACCCTTGTGATAGTAACCAGTGATAACGGCTCCAACTGGACCCCCTCGGATATTGCCAGATGGGATCACCGCAGCAATGGTGTTTTCAGGGGCCAGAAGTCGGATGTGTGGGAAGGCGGCCATCATATTCCCTTTATTGTCAGATGGCCGGGAGTGATCCCGGATGGGAGCTGCTCTTCCCAGCTACTCTGCCTGACCGATCTCTTTGCCACTGCCGCGGAACTTACCGGTTACAATCCTGCTGTGGGAGAAGGTCCCGACAGCTACAGCTTTTTGGCCGCCCTCAAAGGTACCCGGCCATCGGTGCCGGTAAGGGAAAGTGTTGTCGTTCAATCCATCAGCGGCATGCCGGCGATCATTGAAGGACCATGGAAGCTCATCGACGGCAGGGGATCAGGAGGGTGGTCGGCTAAGGGTGATCCGCAATCTCCACCCTATCAGCTGTACAATCTGAAGGATGATATTTCTGAGACAAACAACTTATGGGAGGGAAACAAACCGCTGGCCGACAAGCTGCTGTGCAAGCTGAATCTGATCCTGCAGTAAAGCTTATGCCTACCTCCATTCCTTGATTAGCTTCTCTGAAAGCCGGGCTACCTCATTCTGATAGCCGGGTTCCGCGGCCACATTGTTATTTTCCTGCGGATCAATCTTAAGATCATACAGTTCCCTCGCAGCGAACTCTTTCTTTACCTTGTTCAGGTCGTCCCAGAGATACCATTCGACCAGGTGATACCGTTCGGTGGTCATTGAGTAGCCCATGTAAAACTTCCGCTCCCTGCCCTGACCGAGCGCGTGCTGGAACTGCCCGAATGCGTGATCTTTCCAGGGCAAATCCGGGTGATTGAGGAGAGGGACCAGACTGCTCCCCTGCAATTCCGGAACCACCGGAGGTCCGGCCAGATCGCACACCGTAGGATAGAGGTCGACCAGCAGGGTCAGTCGGTCGCACTTCTGTCCCTTACCCTGAATGCCGGGAGCCAAAATCAGCAAGGGAACACGGGTGTCGATCTGGTAATTGGTCTGCTTGCACCAGCCGCCATTTTCCCCGAGTTTCCATCCATGATCGCCCCAGATCACAATGATCGTGTTTTCAGCCAGACCCATCTCTTCGAGACCTTTCATGAGCTTACCCAGACAGGCATCCACATAACTCACGCTGGCGTAATAGCCGTGTTTCAGAAGTCTGGCGATTTCCTCAGGCTGTTTCTCCGCGTTAATGTCCACCCGCCCCTCAAGATCATAGCAGCCGCCGAGTTCATAGGTGCCGCCCGGGGCCATGGGTGGTGAATTTTTGGGATGATAGGGATTTGGCGCCAGGGGCAGGGCATCAGGATCATACATTTCCCAATATTTCCGGGGTGCCACAAAGGGCAGATGAGGCCTGAAATACCCCAGAGCCAGGTAGAATGGTTCGTCCCGGTCCTTCAGCCGTTTCAGCGTTTCCAATGCGAGAACGGTCTGGGCTCCGTCATAGAGCTCCTCATCCCCGCAATCCGCGATTTCGGTTGCCCGACCATAAGCCCATCCACCCGCATAGGCCTTGGGATTTTTCCGCAGGCGCTCCAGATGAACACTGTCGAGTTCCCGGTTGATCTCCTCATCGAAATAAAACGACTCGGCATCCCGGTCGATCATATTTTTGGTAAGGTAGGCCGCAGGGCGCAGATCGGGCTCATCAAATGATACCGAATCGGGCATATGATTATGGAAGATCTTACCAATGGAGACCGTATGATAGCCGTACTTTTTGAAATACTGCGGCATGGTCACCACCTCCGGCCGCTGGACCCTGAACTTTTCACGGAGAGTCCAAACCATCGATTTATCCGGACGGTAGCCGGTCATGACGCTGGCACGTGAGGGAGCGGAAACGGCATCCTGACAGTAGGCTCGCGTGAACAGGACCCCGGCCCTGGCCAGGCGGTCGAGATTGGGCGTCCGGATCTCTTTTACCCCGTAGCATCCAAGCTCAGGCCTGAGATCGTCAATGGAAATAAACAGCACATTGGGCCTGCCGGCTGGCGTACCGGAGTCAGAACCTGCTGCCAGAAGAGGCAATACTGCTGCCCCTGCCGAGAGGATACGTGAAATCATCATACATAGGGTTGAAGGATTAAAGGTAACAATCAAAAAAATGATCCTGATAAACAATTGCGGGAAACCGATTGTATATATCATAAAACTCAAAATGAAAAAATTGTCATTCTTAGCAGTTTCAGCAGTCGTGCTGATGGCTTTCTCTGGTTGTTCGAAACTGGCTGACAGTTTAACTGTTAAGGTTCCGGTTGAAGCCACTATTGACCTCGATGTACCAGCCGGTGGCGGTGACCTTAAAACTCTAGGCGGCAGGGTCTTTTTTGCAACCGACACCTATAATACCGGTACCGATCCAACAGTGCTTGAGTATAAAGACCGTATCAAGGGGATTGCAGCCGATGGCGGAAAAGCCCAAATTTCGCTGGTGCCACCGTTTACTTCGATCACCCTCACCAACACCGTTTTGCAGGTTCGCGATGCAGACACCGGGTTAATTCTCATCGGTTGGAATTTTGAGTCCAAAACGTATCAGAACAATGCCGAGTTAACCCTGGGTACCCCTGTATCCGGCAGTCTTGATGCATTTTCCACGGCACTCGACAATGGAGCCAATTTATTTATTGAGTTTACAGGTGATTCTGGTTCAATGCGTGAGGCATGGATACTGCGTTACACGATCTTGATGACTGTGAGAGCCGGGATATTGTAGGTAGTAACCTGATCGCTGCCTGTTAATTTACCGGCCTTACTGATTACCTTTAGGGAAACATCTGGGCTGTAATGAATAAATTGGCAGTATTAAAAACAATGGCCAGGAGTGGTATGCTAGTTGCCCTCCTGGCCATTTCTTGTTCAAAAAAAGATTTTTCAAGCCTGATCAGCGAGTTCAGGGAGCCGTCGGCAGAGTTCGGCACCATTCCCTTTTTTGTTTGGAACGGCACTGTAACCAAAAGTGAAATTGATCAGTACCTCACTGATTTTAAAGAGGCAGGATGCGGCGGCGTGTTCATCCATGCCAGGCCCGGACTGGTGACCACCTATCTTACCGATGAGTGGTTCGACCTTTTCCGGTATACGCTGAACAAAGGCAAAGAGCTGGGCCTCAATATCTGGATATATGATGAATACAATTTCCCCAGCGGATTCGCCGGAGGGCATGTGCCCGAAAGAATGCCCGAATCTTCGGGTCAGGGACAGGGACTGCAGATGAAAAAAGTTGCGGTGGCACCGCCGGATACCGCCGGCTATTTTCTGGTGCTCAGGGAGGATAACGGGAATTACACCGAAATCATAGACCGTAAAAGCGAGGCCGGCAAACCCGGGACCTATTATCTGTTCACAAAAGCTTATTATTCTAAGGGCGAAAACGATTACTACTTCCATGGCGACTGGTATGGGGGATACACCTATGTCGACCTGCTCGCCCGGGGGGTGACGCAGGAATTTATCCGAACCACCATGGAGGGGTATGAGAAATATGCCGGCGGGGAGTTCGGGAAATCCATGCCCGGCATCTTCACCGATGAGCCCCACCTGAACTCGCCGGGTGGGATCCGCTGGACCCCGGATCTGTTTGAGATATTCGGAAAGCAGTGGGGCTACAGCCTGAAAATGAATCTGCCATCGCTTTTCATGGAAACGGGCGACTGGAAAAGGGTACGGCACAATTATTCCCAGACGATGCTGGAACTCTTCATCGACCGGTGGGCCAGGCCCTATTCTGAATATGCAGCCGGCAAAGGATTGCTCTTGACAGGCCATTACTGGGAACACAACTGGCCTTTCATCCGGCTCGGGCCCGACAACATGGCGATGTATCCCTGGTTTCAGATACCGGGGGTCGACTGCCTTTTCAACCAGTTCAACGAGACCTCCACCAACGCACAGTTCGGGAATGTGCGGAGCGTGAAGGAGGCAGCCAGCGTGGCCAACCAGTACGGACAAACCCGCGTGCTCAGCGAAACTTACGGAGGTGCGGGTTGGGATCTCACCTTTACCGACATGAAGCGCCTCGGCGACTGGGAATATGCGCTGGGCATCAACCTGATGAACCAGCATATGTCGCCCATCACCCTCGAAGGGTATCGCAAATACGATCATCCCCCTTACTTTACCTACCATGAGCCCTGGTGGAAACATTACGGGCACCTCAACCGGTATTTCGCCCGGCTCTCGGCAGCGCTTTCCTCAGGAAAACAGGTCAATGATATCCTGATCATCGAACCCACCACCTCGGCATGGATGTATGATTCTTACGGAACGCCTGATCCGCACGCACGGGAGATCGGGAATTCATTCCAATCCTTTGTCACACAGCTCGAAAAATCGCAGGTGGAATACGACCTGGGGTCCGAAAATATCCTCCGGGAATCAGGATCCGTAAAGGGTGGCAAACTAATCGTCGGCCTCCGCAGCTATTCAAAAGTGATCATCCCGCCCCTGACCGAAAACATGAACCGGTCCACCTTTGATCTGCTTAAAAAATACGTGGAACAGGGCGGCAGCCTCTATCTCTTCTCTTCGCCGGAAAGAATTGAAGGGGCTGTTGATCAGTCTTTTGCGGATCTTATTGCTGCTGGAGGAGATAATATTATTCAGCCGGGCGATTCACTGAATCCCGACTGCATCAGGAGGATTGGCGGCAATGACCTTAAGCTGGTTACATCAGGGGGCAACCTTTATCACCACCGCCGGATCCTGAAGGACGGACAACTCATATTCCTGGCCAACGCCAGTCTGAGCGAAGCTGTCCAGGGCACCTTTTTTGCGGCCGGCAAACAGGCAATTGCCATGGATCCGTTTACCGGACAATTGGAAGCATATCCCGCTGAAAACCGCGGTAAGGACCCATTGGGTTTAAAATTCGCGATTCCCCCGGCTGGCAGCCTGCTGATTTTCATATCAAAACAGGAGATCAGCGGTATTCCGGAACCGGCCGAACCGGCGGGTCTGACTGAGATTCAGGGCACATCGGAAATGAGTGCCGGGCGTCTGCGCCCGAACCCGCTGATGCTGGATTACTGTGAACTGAAACTGGAAGATCAGGCTGCCATGGAGATGCATGTGCTGGATGCCTGCGACCGTGTATTCAGGCATTACGGATTCGAGCGGGGCAATCCCTGGGCCACGTTTGTACAGTTCAATGACAGGCTGGTTGCCAGGGACACCTTCGGACCCAATACCGGTTTCAGCGTTACTTATCACTTTAACGTTCAGGAGGGTGTTGACCGCTCCGGTATGAGGGCAATCGTCGAACGCCCGGATCTCTGGCAGGTCTCGGTCAATGGAAGAGAGGCAGTCCCTCTGCCCGGCCAATGGTGGCTCGACCGCCATTTCGGCGTTTATGATATCAGCCAGCTGGTCATCACAGGCGAAAATCATATGGTCCTTCAGGTTACGCCGATGAAACTGCTGGCCGAGATTGAGCCCGTTTACCTCACTGGAAATTTCTCGGTCATGCCGGCGGAGAAAGGCTGGGAAATATGTCAGGCACCCGCTGTGCTCACCCCGGGGAGCTGGGGAGATCAGGGCATGCCATTCTATCCCTGGGAGGTTGCTTATACGAAATCCTTCAGCATCGCACAGCCCTACGATTATTATGAGGTCAGGCTAAACGACTGGAAAGGGACCATCGCGGAGGTGACGGTTAATGACCAGCCGGCCGGAACCATTGCCTATCCTCCTTACAATCTGGATATTAGCAAACTCATATCAAAAGGGGAAAATAGGATTACCGTCACCGTAACAGGGAGCCTGAAAAACCTTCTCGGACCCCATCACAACAACCCACCCTCCGGGATGGCTATCTCACCCTTCTGGCGCGGTGTCCCACTCAATCCGCCGGGGAAGGATTATCAGATACTGGAATACGGATTAATGCAGGATTTCAGGGTGTACGGAGGGAATCGTACACCTGGACCCGTTTCCAGAGGGACCCCGATTCCGAAATAAAACGGAGATGCGGCGGTTCACTCTGGTATTGGTCATGCATTTCACGGGAAGCAAACGTTACGACCAGGCAATAGGTGTACGAACTATCCACCACTGAGCGGTCAGAACCGGCCGGCGTTCCCACATGCCATGACCCGGCATACCGGGATTCATTCAGAAACCGCCTGAGGGATGCTTCAAAGGTTGCCCTCACACTCTCATTGTCGGGCTCATGGAGCCAGAAAAAAACCATGTGGATAAAGGGATCAGTCATATTTTATTTTTTTTCGGTGTTTACCTCCGCCGTTACCTGCTTTTTCCCGCCAACCTCAATGTCAACGTAAGATATCGGGTTTCCCGCCCCATCAGCAGCTTGTTGTGCCTCCATCATTTGGCCATCCACGAGGATATCCCTGTATGATCCCTGGAAAGAGGCTCTCCAGATAAGGACTTGGTCAGATCGGTTTGCCAGAATCGTCAGTGAGTTGGCCTCGTGATGGACAGACACGAGCCCGGAGAAGATCGGGATGTTTTCCACGGTTGCCGATGCAGTTGCCGGAATAAGCCGTGGCAGGGTGGTCAGCCGGTTTTCCGATGCCGACGGCTCCACGCCCATCATCCCACGCACGATGCCTTCAATTGCTCCGCTGGATGCTTCGGGATACATCCGACGCTTATCTGTAAAGATTTTGCCCAGAAAATTATACGCATCCTGATTATAGCCGTACCGGTAAAACAGCATCGGCAGGTAGGAGAGTACCTCCACCTGTGAGTTTCTCAGCTCCTGAAGGGATCGGTTGATCCTGGATGGATCCTCAATGACATGATACCAGAGTAAAAATTCACTGTTACTGATCCCTCCTGGGTAGAATTTCCGGTCCTTTTGTTTATAAAATCCATAATAGGTCTGGTTTTCATGATCCCACCAAAGGGAATCGATCAACTCACGGTATAACTCAGCCTTTTGCCGGTATGATGCCGCCTCTTCCTTTCTCCCGGTTAGTTCAAGAATATTTCCATAAGTCCGGAACCCATTGTAAATCATGCCGATCAAATCTCCGCTGACCGATATATCATCTTGCTGTTCATCATAGGAAGGAATCCCCCGGGCATAGAAATACTTTTTGGTATCAGGCTTCCGGTTCATGAAGGCGGGACGGTCCATGATCTTGTCGGGCCCGAGCTGCCACCGGTCGACATAATCGGTCAGTGTAAGCCTGAAAAACCGCTCAAATACCGGATCCTCAATGTAGGTGCGGTTACCCGTCCACTCATACAGTTTCCAGCAGGCATCAATGATATCAAAATTCGCATTCAGGTTGTACCAGAAGTCATTGTCCGAGGCATAGTCCACCGGGGCCGGTTCATTATATCGGTTGATCTCCCAGTAGGAGCACCAGTCCTTGCTTTCCGAAATATTCTCCACAAATTTCCGGAACATGTTGAGGTTCTGTTTCCCCTGCCACAGAATCTCCGCACCGATGCTCTGATGGCTCACATCCCGGATACAGAAAGCTTCACGGTTGGGCAATGCGGCCTCATACCAGGGGCCAACAGGATCATTGTCACTTCCGACATATCCGTCCGAGGTCTTTTGAGCCCAGTTAAAAACTGCAACCAGTGCCGTATCCGGAGAAGAAATCCTGATACTGTCAGCAGGCCTGGAAAGCAAATCCACATCAGGTCCCGATGAACAGGAGGTCACCAGCACAAATCCGATCACAGCCAATGGCCACGTCCAAATCCATTTACTCGAAATCAACATATTCAATTTGACTTTTAACGTTTCCCCCAAATATAATCAATCCCCTCAACCCCTTACCCCCTGTCCCCCTTTCCCCCTCACCCCCTTGCATTCAGCATTTTATTTTCGTAACTTCCTTTCGACAACTAATCCCCCCCAATATGGTCAGGTCTGTTAAAATCCGGACTGCCAGCATTATTCTATTGCTGGCGGCAGCTGTTGTTGGCCTCAGAGGTCAGGAAACAGCCATGAAAGCCTATGAAATGCGCATGAACGGTGATCCCGCCGGAGCTATGGCCCTGCTGGATTCCGCGCTGAAAGTCAACCCGGGATCCGCGATTTTGTGGTTCGAAAAGGCACGCACCCACGACTGGACAAAAGCAGCGGGCTGCACAAAATTTTTTCATGTGTATACCAAAATGTCCCCCCGCATGCGGCAAACCAGAAACTGCCTGGCAAAAGCATGCCGCCTGGACCCTGATAATGCCCGATACCATTTTTGGGCCGGTGAGAACAGAGCCTTGCTTGCCCTGGCAGCATTCTACACACCCTGGCGCTGGGTCACGATCCCCTTCATATTTCACAACATGTATGGTGATCTGCGCACTGCAGTTTCACTGGATCCGCAGAATCCGGAATATCGTTTTAAAATGATCACCTATGGCAGAATGGGCGGTCTGGGCGGCAGCCGGAATAAATTCCTCCCCATGGCCGACAGCCTATACAAAATTGATCCCTTCTATGGAGTGGAAGCCTACAAGGAACTGGAGACGAAAAAACATCCGTACGATGCCAGCGCCCAGTATTACGAGCTTGAGCGAAAATACCCCGACCATCCCGAACTGCTGAAAAAGATGGTCCTTTTAAGTCGTCGCGGCAGTGCTAATCACGATAATCCTGTTTATTATTGCAAGAAGCTGATCGAACTGTATCCGCATGATACCTGGGCATTGAATCAGCTGTACAATTCATTGCCAGCTGAACGAAAATCAGAGATCCTCCCTGTCATGGATTCGTATCTGAAGAGTGTTGATAACGATTATGGATTTTACAAGGCAGCCGCCTACCGGGTGCTGGGAATGTACTACGCCTCCGTCCAGTCCACCGAAAAGGCCAATGAATATAATGCCCTCGCCCAAAAATACAATCCCAACAATAACGGTTCCGCCACAAACGACATGAAACCTCCAATCAAACAATAAACCCTCATGCCCACAACCCCTAACCCCCTCACCCCCTCATCCCCTTACCCTCTGATTATCCTTATTTCCCTGTTTCTCGCACTGTCACTTGAGTCACAAGCGCAGTTCCCCCAATGGCAGGGCCCCAATCGAACAGGAGTATTCCCCGATACCGCCCTGCTCAATGAATGGCCGGCCGGCGGACCGGTGGTAAAATTCGCAACCTCCGGACTGGGCAAAAGCTTCTCCTCGGCCGTGGCAACAAGAGACAGGATCTTTACCACCGGGACCCGGGATTCCCTGGAATACCTCACTGCCCTGAGCCCCGACGGCAAGATCCTCTGGCAACAAGCTTATGGTCACTGCTGGACAAAATCAATTCCTGAAGCCCGAACCACACCGGCGGTTGAAAATGACAGGGTCTATGTGATATCCGGACTGGATGAGGCAGTTTGCCTGAATGCACAATCCGGTGATATGATCTGGAAGGTCGACCTCCACGCAACCTTTGAAAGCAGCTGGGATATGTTCGGAGTATCAGAATCCCCCCTGATCTTTAAAAACATGCTGATCGCCACCCCCTGCGGGAAAAACACCACGGTGGTGGCCCTCGATAAAATGACCGGCAAAACCCTTTGGAAATCAGCCTCTCTGGGCATGAACCGGTCGAATGTATCCCCGATGGTTATCCACCATTATGACAAGGATTATATCATCACCGCCACCCAAACCCACCTGATCAGCGTGGATGCCTCAAACGGTGAGATCATGTGGTCATACCATTACAATTTTCTGGATGCCAACGGAGATAATACCACCATCATTGCCAATACCCCAAACTACCGCGACCACTGCCTCTGGGTCTCCAACGGCTGGGATGTGAAATCAGTCAAGCTGGAGATCGCCCCCGACGGCCGTTCTGTGAAGGAACTGTTTGCCGATCACACGTTCGACAATGAAAATCATGGGGTGGTACTCATCGATACCCTCCTGTTCGGCTCCAGTTTTACCGGCCGCCAGATGGGAAAATGGGTCTGCATGAACTGGAATACCGGCGAGATCCTCTGGATCCAGGAGTGGTTCAACAAGGGACCGATCATCTCAGCCGACGGAATGCTCTATTGCTACGAGGAGAAACAGGGAAACATCGCACTGGTAAAAGCCAGTCCGAAAGAATTCAAAGTGATCAGCACTTTCAGGGTTAAAGAGGGTACCGGCCCGCATTGGGCGCATCCAAGTATCTATAATAAAATGCTGATGATCAGGCACGGCGACTACCTGATCGCTTATGACATAGGACGTTCTACCTGATGGAGAAAGCCAAAAAACTATTGTCTGATCAGTTTTACCGCTTCTGTTTTGCCTGTCTGACTGGTTACCAGAAGGAAGTAAATCCCGGTTTCCTTATCCGACAGATCAATCCTCTCTTCATTCATGCCGGTATTCATCCAGGAAGACCAATTCCGGATCCCTTCAATGGTGCGTGGAACCATGGAATCTATCTTAACCCCGTTCCGTTGCTGCTGGTACCCGTCGGCATAATACCATCCGAGCGAGGTAAAAATCGTTATGATCCCACCCGGCAAGTAAAGCCCGCTGACGTTTCCGTCGGCTCCTGCCGTCTGAGTACCAATCACAGTTGCATTGGGGTGATAACTAAGCACCTGGCAGGTATATTCGGCATTGCTTTGCGTCTCCTGGTTGACGAGTATATAAACCTTCCCTGAATAGGGGGCAGGATTCGAAAAAGATCCGAAATCCGTTTGATTGTCCCTGATATAATACCACCCCGGCAGGTAATTGCATAATCTCCCGGACAGGTTCATGAAAAGCGCAGGAGCATACATCCGGGCACTGGCAAAAGGAGCACTGAAAAAATAGGGTACCAGTGACGTAATGGTGCCCTTAGGATAACCCCTGATATCAAAAATGATCGCCGGACAGGTCTTCAGCGAGTCATACATTGCCGGGACATCAGCTGGTTGAAGCAGGCCCATGTTGACATATCCGTAGCCGCACTGAGTAATGGTAAAGGGCACATTGACCGATCCCCGGCGTTTCAGGAGAATCCATTGAGTTGAGTTCATGGTCCGGGTCGTGATCACGGAGTAGGTTTCTCCCGTCCGGTTGGTCAGGGTAAGCTCCATTTCCGTATCCAATCCTCCCCTTAACATGTTGCTGTATATCTCCCGGTACAGAACCGCCTCATTGGAAGCGCATATAAACGGTCTCAATGAATCTTCAATCTGTTTGACAGACCGCCCGTTAACCGCCTCCAATATGTCTCCCGGAAGTACCCCTTCAACGGAATCCGTTACCGTCACAACACATTGTCCCTCCACCCGTTCAATGGCAACCGGAGGATTAAACCATCCATGCCAGAACGACTGAACCAGGAGATCGCTGCTCGACACACCATGACTATCACTCAGGTTGCTCACAAACTTCAGGAACAGCTTGTGGAATTCAATCGCCGTCATGGGTTGCCGGAAGAGGGGAATATATCTCAGCAAAATTGCATCCCAGGGCTCATCCATCAGGTTACGGTTTGGAAAGAAATAGTTGATCACATTCCAGTAATAAAACACCGTGGTGAGCCTGTGCGATACTTTGGTGTAATCAATGCTCATGTCGATCGTGTCCTGTGAAAAATCCAGCCAGCCATAGGCACGGGGATTGGAACCATTATTAAATCGTACCATGCAGGTGAGCTGGTCGGGGTGGATGTTTGAAGTGAACCTGTCCAGGAAATCCCTGACCTCCTGCGAAAACCGGCTGTCATGTATCCATTCATTGTTGACCAGCAAATTTGTATCGGGCAAAGCCGGAGGATTGGTAACCGCTCCATTATTGCCTGCCTGATTAAGGAACCCCATCAGAATGGAATTAAATGAGGCATTATCCCGGGCCGCAATAATGTCGCTAATGTTGTTCGGAAGATACTGGTCCCAGACCCTGAAACATTTGTTCTGGTTAAAGTACTTGACATAACCCCAGGTCTTGCAAAACAGGTATAGCCGGCCGTCAACATCATCTGTACCCTGAGCCCTGAGCTGAGAACATACGAGAATTGGAAAGGCAAGAACAACCCACAGTTTTTTGGAGTTCAGCAATTTCATATGAGTTAGTTTTGCTCATATGATTGCTGTATGCCTCTATTTATTACTGGTTTACAGGTCTTTTGGTTTCCATGGGAAGAACCTCGGGGTTCTGCGGCAGTATTGGATATAAGATTCTCCGAAATCCTTCCGCAACCGCTCCTCCTCTTTTTTGACCACCATCGTAAGCATAAACCGGAGCAACAACAGGACGAGGAATACAGTGGTTAAAGAATTGATGATCAACGCTAATGCAAGATAAACTAGGAGGGTGCCGAAAAGCATCGGGTTCCTGGAGAATTTGTACGGACCTGATGTGACGAGATTTTGGGTTTTCGGACTGATCTCAATATCGGATACCTCAAGGGGTCCACCTTTTCCAACGATATTCTGATAAACAATGGATGAAATGCCAAAGGCAAATCCTGCCACCAGCAGAAATCCCACCAGGAAACCCCGTAGCAGGTCATTTTGAAGGAGCTCAATCCTGAAGAACAGATTGGCCAGGAGGGTCAGGGACAACAAAATCCCCGGCATGATCACCAATACCAGCAAACCACCGACCATGTAACCCAATATCATCCGGTTGGGTCTCATGATAGTTTATGTTTTTATTGTTTCATCAGCTTCACCACCTCGGATTTGCCAGAAACACTTGTCACCTGCAGGAAATAGATCCCCGTGATCTGATCCGAAAGATCGATCCGGGTAACTGCCTGATGAACAATGCCCGATTTCACCACCTGGCTCAGACTGTTCATGATCTCGTAACGTGAGTTGACAGGCACGCCTGAGAGAAAGATGGCTTCATCCGCAGGGTTCGGATAGACCGAAATATTCATCCTTGCCTCGATGGGCTGGGTGGATGAGACAACCGGCGGAACAATATAGCTGTAGCACACATCCTGCTCGCCGTTGAATGTATTGGCCCAGGCCAGATGAGCCCCGGCATTGTCCGACACCATGTCGAAATAGTCCCCGATTTTGTTCTGGTTGGGATATCCTACATGAGAGTCAAACAGGCCGGAGATCCGCTCATTCACTGACCAGGTTTCTCCCTGATCCACAGAATAGGAATAATAGAGCGCTGATGAGTCGGTGGGATCTGGTGAATCCCTGGTATCCAGCCAGACCGCATCGATCCGGCCATCGGGGGCGACAGACATTGTTCCGAACCATTGATAATCGGTGGAAGTTGCATCATCATTGATTCTTACGGGACCGCTCCAGGTATCACCGCCATCGGTGCTCCTCATAAATACCACATCGCACGGATCGCCGTTGGAGGTGCGGGCTACCGATGCGAGAACGTACACGTTATCCCTGCCCGGACCGGCAGAGCGGTCAATATCCACGTTTACCTGTCCCAGTAATCCGCCGGGATTAACCCCGCTCCATCCTACCGGATTGCCGCCGGCAAACACAGTGACCGGGGGAAGCCAGGTGACTGCTGAATCTTTATAGGGTGCATTCATCGACCGGGCTACCACAAGATGGTCCGGCGTGCCATTCGTTCCGGCGATATACAGCTCACCCCGCGTACCCACGGCCATGGTGCACCAATAGGCATACCCATCCGCAACCGTGCAGTTTTCATAACTCTGGTTCTCGTTGGTGGAACGGATAAAAAATCCGGGTGCACAGGTGCTGAAGTAATGAGTCCAGGTAGAATACATATTCCCCCTGCCCGGACCTTCTGTACGATCTATTACCATCCACTGCTTGTCGCCTCCGGCTGCATCCGTGCCACTGTCCCAGGTAACCCCTCCGTCGGTGCTGCCGAAAACCTTACAGAAATAATCCGGATCATTGGTCAGGCTGTTATAAAAGATCTTACCCGAAGCATTGCAGTCAAGTACCGGATCTGACCTGAAAATTCCAGGTTCGATCACCCCGGGAAAAGTCCAGGTATGACCGGCATCCGTGGTATAAGCCCACCCAGCCTGCCTGAAATTGCTCGCAATATTGTCGAACTGCCTCCACCCGATCACCATAATATTAGGATCGGCCGGGCTCACCGCAATGCTGGGCTCGTTGGCTGCATCGCCGACAATATTCTGCCCGTTGGCACTGACGTTTACCTGGGTGGTGAAAACGGTGGTTTTGCCTCCGGATTTCACCCTGCCGTTAAACCGGTAGGCAGATGATGTTTTCTGATTATTCCATTCATTGGGCAAATAGGGATCGTCCAGGACCTCCCGGTGCATGTTCTTGTACTGCTCTGTCAGAGTTCCCCCTGCCTGGGGGATGCCTTGGCGGGGTACCAGGATCATTGCAGGTACCAGTAGGTGTAATAGTCTGATTTTCATAACAAAAAAGGAGGAAATTTAAGATTCCCTCCTTTAAAGTTACGATTTGTATTGAGAAATTACTTTTTATAGATGATGCTGGCCTCCCGGTTGCCTGGCTTATCCTCATACCAGTCGGCATCTTTCGAACCGCCCGACTCAGCCCAGCTGGAGAATTTGAGATGTCCCTTCACCAGATCCTTACGCTCAATCATATAGTCAAAACTGGTGGGAACCTCAAGCATCCATACCAGATTGTCACTGGTCCGGTAATACCATCCCCTGCCTGGGTTGCTGGCATCCTGAGATTTGCCGAAATAATCAGTGTTGGCCAGACTGGTGGGCTCATACCCCGACATATGGATCTCCTTTTCCCGGTTTCCGTCAATGATCAGGAAGGGATTGAACGGAGCCTGTCCCAGTGCTGATAAAGCCATCGGGCTTGAGAATATCACGTTGATCTCCTGAATCTTAGGCTCTGAATATCCTTTATCCGGTTCCACGTTGACACCGGTGCCTGATCCGGCATACGGAAGCACGTCATAAGAATCCTCGAAGGCAATGATCACGGCTTTCTTCTGATTGGCTTCCACCCCATTGGAGAGAACCTTTGCATAATCCCCCTTCAGAATGCTGCCGGTGACACTTTTAATCGCATCCGGCGAAACCGGAAGCTCAATTCCGAAACCGTTCCTGAATGAGGCGCCGATGGCCCGGGTTTTGAGCTTAATGCTCATTTCCCTTACCTTATTCTGAGGATCAGCCTTCTGCTGGAACTGGAAATCAACCACGAGATCATTGAAATCGAAATCTCCCAGTCCCGGCCACAGATCTTCCACCACAAAGCTTCCGAACTGATTCTCTGCCGGATAGAAATAATCAAAAGCAAGCTCCGGATCTTCGGGGTAATCATCAAACGTATCGCTGATACCATCCTTATCCTTGTCGGAAGGAGTGTCCATCGGCGGAACCCTTGAAATATCCACTGCTTTCACCGGATTGGCGGTGATATAAAATACTGCGTCATTGAAATCATCATCCGATCCGCCTTCCCGGTTCATATCTTCAAAACCAAGCAATAACCGGGCACGCTTTGAATCATACACTAGTACCGTATGCTGTTTTAAACTGGCATTTACTTCGCCATTGAAGGAAGGCTCTGAATAATAAACCTTTGATCCATAAACCTTTGATCCGGTCCATCCGTTCGGAAC
>Ga0172368_10002201_pt1 | contig 25244 bp, 21 predicted proteins | sample Lak11m_FD_114540 | JGI IMG/M metagenome (GOLD analysis project Ga0172368, IMG submission 114540) | Freshwater microbial communities from Kabuno Bay, South-Kivu, Congo - kab_022012_11m | ecosystem: Environmental > Aquatic > Freshwater > Lake | place: Democratic Republic of the Congo: South-Kivu...
AGGCGATGAGGTGTTCGGGTGCCGTCACGGCGCATTCGCTGAATATGTTTGTGCGCGTGAAGGGACATTGGTGTTGAAGCCAGCAAACTTATCCTTCGAGCAGGCTGCGGCTGTGCCCTGGGCAGCGCTCGTAGCATTGCAGACATTTCGTTTTGCTGGGGTAATTCATCTTGGCCAAAAAGTATTAATTCAGGGCGCTTCCGGAGGTGTAGGCACCTTTGCCGTTCAAATCGCCAGGGCATTCGGCGCTGAAGTGACAGCCGTATGCAGCACTCGAAACCTGGAATTGGCGCGCTCGATTGGGGCGGATCATGTCATTGATTACACCAAGGAGGATTTCACTCGGAATCCGCACCGCTATGATTTAATTCTCGCCATCAATGGATATCACTCCCTTTCCACATATGAGCGCGCCCTGACCCCTCAGGGGAAATATGTCTGTGGTGGAGGCACCTTGTCTCAGATCTTCCAAGCCATGCTCTTCGGGTCTTTCGTTTCAAGAAAAGGCGGAAAACAATTACGTATGATGGGAACAGCAAAAGTAATCCAGGAGGATTTGATTTTCATCGCCGGCCTTTTGGAAAAAGGCAAGATCACTCCAGTTATTGATCGAAGTTATCCATTTAGTGAGATTGTTGAAGCCTTTCGATATGTGGAAGAAAAACATGCTCAAGGAAAAGTCGTTATTAAAATCTTGGAAAACTAATCTCTATTCTCTCTTACTTTATCTCTTATGCTTTATACTCGTACTATGCCTCCGCTCATACTTGTGGTTGACGATGAACCCAAGGTTGCCCGCCTCGCCAGAGATTATCTGGAGAAAAACGGATTCGGCGTCGTCACCGCCGCGGACGGTCAATCCGCGCTGGCGACTGCTCGCCGCGAAAAACCGGACCTTGTCATCCTGGACCTAATGCTCCCCATTATTGATGGGCGCGAAGTCTGCCGCATTCTGCGCCGCGAAAGCGACGTGCCAATCATCATGCTCACCGCGCTCTCGGAAGAGATTGACCAGGTGACTGGTCTTGAAATCGGCGCGGACGATTACATCACCAAGCCGTTCTCGCCGCGCGCGATGGTGGCACGTGTGCGGGCGCTCCTGCGCCGCACGCGCAGAGAGATCAAATTACCATCCGTCATTCGCATTGGCAGGCTTGAAATCGACTCGGAAAAATATCTCGTCACATTTAACGGCAAACCAATCCGATTCACGCCCAACGAATTCAAACTCCTGCAACAACTTGCCAACCGCCCCGGCCAGACGCTCACCCGTGAGCAACTTTTGGATGACCTGCACGGCGTTGCCTCCAGCATGGACCGCAGTGTGGATTCGCACATCAAAAACCTGCGCAAGAAACTCGAAACAGCCTCCGGCGAACCCATGATTGAAACGATCTACGGCATCGGCTATCGTTTGATCGAAAAATAATCCAGGCTTCCGCATTCACAACAATCAGCCATGAGCAACGATCAACCTGAAACCAATTCATCCCCTCGCAATGAAAGACGCGACTGGACGCGATTCAGCCGGTTCTTCCTTGTCCTTTTATTCAGCATCATACTATTTGTCGGGGGCGGCTCCGCTCTGCTCTACCTGATCTTCAGCAAATATTCCGGCGTCCAGAATATTTGGCTCCTCATTTGCGGCGCTCCCGTTCTTCTGATCATCCTTGTCATCTTTATCGCCGTCACTCTATACACTCGTTTTGGAAAACCAGTGGAACAGATCGTCAGCGCCATCGATTCGATTGCGGGGGGTGATCTCTCGGCGCGCGTGCCTGAAGATAATTCGCCTCAATTCCAACGGATCATCAAAAGTTTCAACAAAATGGTTGCTGAACTCGAACGGGCTGAACAGCAACGCCGCAACCTTACCGCTGATATCGCTCACGAACTCCGCACGCCGCTTCACATCATTCAAGGCAACCTCGAAGGCGTTTTGGATGGCGTCTACGAAGCGACGCCCGAACATATCAACAACACCCTGGATGAAACCAAACTGCTGGCCCGTCTTGTCAACGACTTGCAGACTCTCTCCCTCGCTGAAACGGGGCAACTTCTGCTTCATCCCACCCACTTCCTGCTTGCAGATCTAGTAGCAGACATTTCCTCAAGCTTTACACCCCAGGCTGCCACACAAGGCATACAACTGGATACCTTCATCGAAGACCCCACTTTCGAAATCAATGCCGATTATGACAGACTCAACCAGGTGTTGTCCAACCTGGTATCGAATGCATTGCGTCACACACCCGCGGGTGGACGAATCACAGTTGAAACGGGATCAATCCACGGCGAGAAAAGAAGCGTAAGGATTCTGGTCAAAGATACAGGATCGGGAATCGCATCCGAAGATCTGCTTTTCATCTTCGACCGTTTCTGGCGCAGCGATAAATCACGCACTGAAAGAACACATAGTGGGCTGGGGCTGGCAATCGCGAAACAACTCGTGCATGCCCACAACGGGACAATTGAAGTACAAAGCGTGGTTGGCAAGGGTACAACCTTTACCATCGAATTACCAGATCATCTTCAACAAAACGTAAAACCACCTTCCCAATAACAAACCTGTCAAGGGAGCGACACAACTCTGGCCTCTCCCTTGTTTTTTAAATAAAAGTCATATCCAATTAAGCAAACCAGAATTTCAGACTTTAAATGGCATTGTTATCATCTCGGTAAAGCTGCGCACCTGTTGCGTAATTGCTCTCTCTACCGGCAGACGTTCCATACTTGTGGCGCCGTAAAAGCCATTGATGCCTGGCATGCGTTTCATCGCATCAGCGACATTTTCCGGCTCGTCAAACGGACCGCCATGACAGATCACCAACATATCCTTGCGGACCATGCGAGCAGCATCGGCTATGGTCATTGTAATGTTTATGGCTTCATCCATGGTCATAGCAACTGTTGCGCCAATAGTTCCACCGATAGTCATTCCGACATGAGCAACTACCATATCTGCGCCCGCTTTTACCATGGCCTGAGCCTCATCCGGGTTGAAACAGTAAGGTGTGGTGAGCAGATCCATTTCGCGAGCTAAGCGGACCATCTCCACTTCCTTATCGTATCCTAGCCCTGTGGCTTCCATGTTAGCGCGAATTTTGCCATCAAAAAGACCTACCGTTGGAAAATTCTGAACACCTGAAAAACCAGCTTCTTTCACCTGTCTCAAGAACCGTACCATTGAACGAAAAGGATCTGTTGCGTTTACACCCGCAAGCACCGGTGTGTGTTTAACAACGGGCAATACTTCGCCTGCCATGTCCATCACAATTTCGTTGGCATCGCCATAAGCGAATAATCCGGTCATGGATACTCGCCCAGCCATGCGGTAGCGCCCCGAGTTATAAATAACAATCAGGTCTATTCCGCCAGCCTCTTCACATTTGGCTGATATTCCGGTACCGGCTCCGCCTCCAACAATCGGGATCCCAGCTTCCGCCTTAGCATACAGCTTCTTTAAAATCTCCTTACGTGATATTGCCATAATGACCTCTCCTTGTTAATGAAGCATTTTCAGCAAAGTTTGAGCAAGTAAAGCGGAGAACTCCGGGTCATTGATATTGTTATTCATGACGTGAACCGGAATATCTTTTCTGAGCCCATTTTTTAACGCATTTACGAATGCCTGGTCAGCTTCAGGCCACCAAAACGGTTTACCGGGCGCATCGACTTCCGAGAAACCCAGCATCGGGATGAAAACCTCAACCGGACCAACAGCCTTATTCAATTTTTCAGCAAAGATTTCACCCAACTGCGCATTCTCTTCTACCGTGGTGCGCATCAACGTTACATTTGGATTCCAATGATAGAAAAGACGTCCAGAAATTTTTTCAGGGATGGTTTCCGGTGCCCAGAAATTGCACATATCTATGCAAGCAGGCGTAACGATCTGAGGTGTGCCAGATTTGGCAGCCGCTTCCAGCCGGGTTGGCCCAGAACTTAATACACCTCCACAAATTTCATCCGCCCATTCTGTCGTTGTTATATCCAACACACCGGAAAAATATCCGTTTTCGATTAATTTTTCCATGGTTTTTCCACCGGTACCAGTCGCATGGAAGACGAGCACTTCATATCCATGTTCTTCCATGATCCTGCGGGCATTATCTACCGCTCTGGTGGTATTGCCAAACATTGATGCTGCGATAAGTGGTTTTTCTTCGATTTTCCCTTCGGTCTCGCCAGTCACCATCCCGCTGATTGCGCGAGCAGCATTTATAAAAACTGTGCGACTAATCCGATTTAGCCCCGAAACATCCACGATGGAAGGCATCATCATGATATCGACAGATCCAACATAAGGACTGGTATCTCCGGATGCGACCGTCGAAACCATCAATTTAGGCACCCCGATTGGCAAAGCGCGCATGGCACTTGTTCCCATGGCAGTGCCCCCGCCTCCGCCCATCGAGATGATGCCGTCAAACCTTCCTTTGTCGAAGGCCTTTTTAACTACGATAGAAACCCCGACCGTCATCGCATCAAGAGCTATGCCCCTATCTTTTTGGGCAGCAAGATCAGCCAATTTAACTCCGGCAGCATTCGCGACTTCCATCGCAGTAATTTCAGGCGCAAAGGCCGGTTTGCCGAGCACACCTACATCCACCACAAATGTATTGCAGCCTCGCTTTTCGATCTCTGCTTTCAGGAAAGCGAACTCCAACCCTTTTGTATCCAACGATCCAACGATTGCAACTGTTTTTGGCATTTTTTGCCTAAACCCCAAGATATTTTAGTCGCAGCTCATGATTTTCCAAAAATTTATCCGCGTTCGATTCAAAGACAGTCTTTCCTCCAACGAGAACATAGACTCTTTCGGCCAGCGCTTCAGCAACATGGATATTTTGCTCGACCAGTAAAATTGAAATCTTTTCTTCTCGCAGCACACGGCATGTTTCGATAACGCGATCCACGGCGACAGGCGAAAGACCTTCGGAGGGTTCGTCCAGGAGAATGAGATTTGGATTGGTCACTAATGCCCTGCCAATGGCGAGCATTTGCTGTTCACCACCACTCAATCGCGACCCACTTAACCTGCGCCGGTTAGCGAGTTCTGGAAAAAGGTCAAAAACTCTTTTCGGAGTCCAGGAGGTTTCCATCCCTGTTTTTCGATAGGTCAAGGTTAAGTGTTCTTCAACGGATAATGAAGGAAACAAGCGCCTGCCCTGTGGTACATAACCAATTCCCAAACCTGCAATGGCATGCGGTTTCTTTGCGGAAATTTCCAGGTCTTTCCAGGAAATAGTTCCGGATCTTGAAGGGGTCAGTCCCATGATCGAGCGCAAAAGGGTAGTCTTTCCCATTCCATTTCGACCCAAAACCGCAACACATTCATTTGCAACCACCAGCGAGCAGCCTTGTAATACGTGACTATCGCCGTAATAGGAATGCAAATCGTTAATTTCAAGCTTAATTTGCTGGGAATTTATTGGGTCAGGCATGGGAGCTTCCTAGATATACTTTTTGAACGATTTCACTTGTCTTAATTTCGGCAGGGGTCCCCTCCGCGATTACAGAACCGCGGTCCAATACAGTAATACTATCGGCAAGTTCAAGAACTATTTCCATATCATGTTCAATCAAAATTAAGGTTACATCTCTCGGTAAATTCTTGATCAGACCGGTCAAAATCACACGCTCTGAAGGAGAGAGCCCAGCAGCAGGTTCATCGAGCATGATCAATCGTGGGCGCATGGCAATCGCCATCCCTATTTCGAGCTGGCGTTGCAATCCATGGGAAAGATCAGCAACTCGGCCACCAAGATAATCAATTAATCCGACCTGTTCAGCAACACGGTATGCCCATTCGCGTTCACCTGTATTTTTCTTCCAGGGTCTAATAAAGCTGTATTCCATTTTTCGGTTGGCCACGCCTGCCAAAAAAAGGTTTTGCTCAACGGTGAGCGAAAGAAATAATTGCGATATTTGATAAGTTCGGCCCAAACCAAGCTTTGCTCTTACCTGAACTGACTTCTTTGTAATATCAGTGTCAAAAATTTCAATCTTTCCACCATCTGGCATCAATTCACCAGTAATGAGATTAAAGAGTGTAGTTTTCCCGGCTCCATTGGGACCGATCAGGGCACGTCTTTCTCCAATCGGTACGGACAGGTTAACTGAACGTGTCGCTTGGACGCCGCCGAAACTTTTCGAGACGGACGTTACGAGAAGAGCGTGCTCCTGATCGGCCTTTTGCATATTATTTAATCCTTCAAGATGTATTTTCTATTTGCCAAATGGAACAAAATTGTATTCCGAACCTGCCTTGAGCATTTCTGCCGGTAAGTCAGAGCACTTATCGGGGGGATACTTATTGGTATCAGAAGGTTGCTTCAAATACAGGTCAGGATCATAGGGGCCAAATTGACTTACATTCTCAACAGTCCAAATGCCCTTGTTATAGAGTTTGCCATTGGCATCAAGAGAGACTTCGCGGATATACACGTTTTCAATCGCGGAGTGCCACTTGGGATCCAAAGTTACCGGGCCGCGTGGGTCGTCTGTCATATCAACTTTGAGCATGGCAGAAACAAGTGCCGTCTTATCAGTGATATCACCATTGACTGCATCGATACCGCGAAGGATCACACGCATGGAAGAATAAGCGAACTCAGAAGCTGCAGATGGGTCACGACTCCAGCGCTTGTTGAAAGCTTCCTTGAACTTTAGCCAGGTGGGAGTTGCCATGTCGTCGGTGGTATGATGCGGTGAAAGGGAACCGGCGATATCGACAGGCAAAGCATCCAGGTCGGGTTTTTCAAACGTATTGGACTGACCAATTAATTTGATCTTCTTGTTTATGCCCAGCTCAACAAACTGTTTCGTGAAGTTCACGGCATCGCTGCCACCGCCATTGTAGAGCACAGCATCATAGCCCTGGTCAAGCGGGATGGCTGCAATCATTGATGAGAAGTCAGAAGTAGATCCAGGTGGGAACCACACACTTGTAACTTCTTCACCGCCACCGCGGCAGAAACCACGTTTGAAACCGCCGCCTTCATTCCAAGGGAAGGAATAATCTTCACCGAGCTGGTAAATTTTCTTGTAACCTTGCACTTTGGCAAGCCAATAACCAAAAACATCCATCGATTGTGCGCCAGTCCAGGTAGTTCGCACAATCATTGGATAGAAGGCGCGCATCGTCATATCTTCAGAAGCCGAATACATCGGGATTACGGGAATGTTCTTATCCTTCATGTAATCGCCAACCGCCAGGCCTTCATCGCCTGAAACAAGACCCGTCAGGATATCAACTTTATCTTGTTCAACGAGCTTCTTGGCCTTGGTGACTGCCTGTTCATTATCAAGCTGATCATCCTCGTAGATTACGACAATTTTCTTGCCACCAGCCGTGTAATTGGCTTCTTCAAGCGCCAAAATTGCACCCTGCTTTTGCATTTCACCGAAACCGGAGAAAATTCCGGTGAAGGCGCTAATAAAACCAACTTTGATTTCGCCGGTAGCAGCAGGCGCAGCTGTAGCAGCAGCAGGCGCATCTGTTGGAGCTGGAGCTACTGCAGGCGCACCGCAGGCAGTCAGCATCATGCTGATCACCATCACAAGCGAAACGAGTGAATACAATTTTCTAGTCATCTTTTGTTCCTTCCTTTGCCTGATCGAATAGTTGAATCTTGTAAATCAAATAAATTGGTCAGCCGTGACTACCTTGCATTGTCTGGAATCTCACCTCCTTTTTGTTTAATAATTTTTAGTGATCAATCTATTTTCTTCTTTTTAGGTAAAAAGAATTTCGATAAAAATTTCAACTTATGTCCACTTCGGATAGCATCCAACATTCCCAGAATTCCTGTAGGGGAGAAAAGCACGATCACCAGGAATAGGATTCCAATTACCATGTTGTAACGTTCGGTCATAGAACTGATCAACACATCAAGCCAGATGGCAGTCACAACACCGACCACCGGTCCCCAGAAGTAGGTTGAACCTCCAAGTATGACTGTCAGCAAAACCCAGATGGAGCGGCTTAATTGAAGGGTTGTTGGCATAATGATGCCGCTGTTATAGCAAGCCAGGACACCACCCATGGTTGCATACATCGAAGCTATCAGAAATGCAACCAATTTAATCCAGTAAACCGGGTAGCCCAAGGCAGCCATACGCCGAGGGTTTTCACGAATACCGTTCAGGATCAACCCAAAATGAGAATTTACAATGCGCCACAACAAAAACAGGCCTGATAAGAACAAAACCAAAGCTGCCCAGTAAAAAGTCGAAGTATCGTTAAAGTTAATCCCATAAAGAACGTATGGGCGAATACCTCGAATGCCAGCCCAACCATGCATGATGGATGTATTTTGAGTCGCAAAAGCCCATACAATTTGGCCAAATGCCAGCGTGATCATCATGAAAACGATTTTTTCCGTTCTCATGGCAATTAAGCCAAAGAATAGCGCAATGACGAAGACGACAACAAAAGCAGTCAGGTCCGGCCATGGGAACATGATCCCGTGATCAATATTCATCAATCCGATGACATATCCAGCTAGGCCAAAGAAAGCGGTCTGCGTTAAACTTACCAGACCCCCTTGCCCAATCAAAAACCCCATTGATAAAGAAAGGAATCCAAAATAGATAATCCGTATAAAGGTTGTAATGGTGTACTGCCCGACAAAAAATGGTAGCAGAATTAACAAAAGGATAATAAATCCAATAGCAAAAGGTTCTTTTTTAGCGAGGTTCATATCTTTCTCCCGAAGAGTCCTTGTGGGCGGATGGCAAGGACAATTGCCATAGGAATAAAGATCAGAAAATACGAGTATTGGGGGGCAAATGCCAGACCAAAAGACATAATTTGTCCCAAAATCAATGAACTGACAACAGCGCCCAACAGGCTGCCCATACCACCCAAAATAATTACGACCAGTGAATAAGTAAGGATGGTGGTATCTCCACCGGGGCTTAGTTGCAAATAAGATCCGCCCAGCACGCCAGCCAACCCCGCCAATAATGCCGATATGACAAACACTGCGGAATAAATCACCTGGATATTCACACCCAACGCGCTGACCGTTTCACGGTCATCAACACCTGCTCTCACCGCTGCACCTAATTTGGTTTTATACAAAATAAACCAGAGTGAAAGAGCGATGAATATACTGATTCCCATCAATATGTACCGGAAACCTGGATAGGTAACTCCTAGAATTGTCACCGGAGGATTCAGGTATTTGGGTACGTTTAACGTGATCGGGGTGCGCGCCCAAAAGACAAGGCAGAGATCCGAAATGATCATAGCCAATGCCACTGTAAGAAGTGTCTCTGGCAAATCACCACCCCTGACACGCACAAGCATTAATCGTTCAAAAAGAAAACCAGCCAGAGCAATAGACAACCCACCTGCAACCAGGGCTAAGGGCCAATTTCCTGTTGCTTTTACAATAGAATAGCCAATGTAACCACCGAGCATATAAAAAGCACCATGGCTCAGATTAACCACACGCATTAACCCAAATGCCAGGGTAAGTCCGCTACCAAGCACAAAGAGAATCGCGGCCTGGGTCAGCCCATTCAAGATCAAAAAGACAAATTTAATATCCATTATTTTGTCCCGGAGAACCCTTCTTGATGCTGTAAATTACCGAATAAACCAAGTCGCTCTCGAAATGGGTTTTTACTTTCAAGTTCAAAAAGAACACCTAATTTTCCACCAAATCAATAATGAGCTTAATGTATAACTTTCGAAGTGATTTGATTCCCAAACCCGCACAACCAATTAATGATCATTGTTTCGCTAAAAACCAACTTTTTTACGAGGCACTGCTCTTCCTGTTCGTTGATAACCGGGATGTCATCAACGAACAGGAGATTTAAAGATAATTCTTTGTTTTTAGCCCATTTTCAGCGCTTTGAAAGCCTCTACCTGTCCACGAATTGCGCGTTCGGTGGGGAGGCGTTCGATGCTTGATGCACCAAAAAAGCCTTGAACGCCCGGCATTTTTGCCAGTGCTTTGCCAACATTCTCGGGTTCATCGAATGGGCCACCATGTGCGATTACCAGAATGTCTTTACGAACGGTCCGCCCCGCCTCCGCGATTTCCATCGCGCGGGCAACGGCTTCATCCAACGTGAGTGCCACAGCAGCACCAATCGAACCGGCGGTTGTCAGACCCATATGGGCCACCAGTTGATCAGCGCCAGCTTTAGCCATGGCCTTGGCCTGGTCGGTATCGAAGACGTATGGTGAAGTGAACAAGTCCAGTTCATGGGCCAGTGCTATGACTTCGATTTCCTTATCGTAGCCCATGCCGGTGGCTTCCAGGTTCTGTCGAAAGCTCCCATCGATCAAGCCCACTGTGGGAAAATTCTGGACACCCGAGAAACCGATTTCTTTCAACTGTTTCAAAAACACAGGGAATAATCGAAACGGGTCGGTACCGTTCACACCAGCTAAAACCGGGGTTTTCTTTACGACTGGCAATACTTCGGCAGCCATTTCCACAACGATCGCATTAGCGTCACCGTAAGCCATTAACCCAGCCAACGATCCGCGACCGGCCATGCGATAACGCCCGGAGTTGTAGATGATGATCATATCGGCGCCGCCAGCTTCTGCCATTTTTGCAGAAATTCCAGTACCGGCTCCACAGCCGACGATGGGTCTTCCGGCCGCAACCTGCGCATTCAATCGCTTCAACATTTCCTGACGTGATACAGCCATTTCAATCTCCTTTTATTGATGTAGTAACTTCAAAAGTGTATTTGCACAAAGATCTGCAAATTCAGGATCATTAATATTGTTGTCCGCTTCGATGATTTGGATGCCGGGTTTCAAATTTTGGCGCAGTGTGTCATAGCAGGCACCATCCGCCTGGGGGTCCCAAAAGCGCTCGCCCTGGCTATCCAGCATAGATACACCCTTGAGAGGCAAAATGACGACAACAGGACCTTTGGAAGCATTGGCGGCCGCAGCCAACATGGCTCCCATTTTCTTGTTTTCTTCTACATTGGTTCGCAGCAGAGTCACATTGGGGTTCCATTCATATAAATTTCGCCCTTTGAATTTCTCAGGAACCGTTTCGATACCGCCGAAGTTAGCCATATCGACACAACCAGGCACTAAAATTGTCGGAATTCCTTTTTTCGCAGCTGCCATACAACGATCGGGTCCGGCACTGAAGACGCCCCCGCAAACTTCATCCGCCAGCTCAGTGGTAGTAATATCCAGGGAAGCAACAATATAACCATCGTTGATCAGGCTTTCCATGGTTTTTCCACCAATTCCAGTAGCATGAAAAACCAATACTTCGTATCCGGCTGCTTCTAAAATACCGCGAGCCTGATCTACACACTTGGTGGTATTGCCGAACATCGAAGCTGCAATCAATGGCTTTACCACTGCGGATTTGGGTTTTTCCAACTTGACCATTCCAGCAATGGCGCCGGCGCCATTGCTATAAATAGCCTGGCTGATGCTGTTTATTCCTGCCACATCCACAATCGATGGAATGAAAATAATATCTTTCGAACCAGCGAAAGCAGAGACATCACCACCACCCATTGTAGAAACCATCACCTTGGGAACCCCAACAGGAAGCTCGCGCATGGCGGTTGTGGCTATCGACGTACCACCACTGCCACCCATTCCAATGATCCCGTCCAGTTTTCCATCCGCGTACAACTGGCTCACTACAGCCTTCAGTCCGGCGGCCATGGATTTCATGGCAACATCCTTATGCTGCCCGCTATTAAAATCAGCCAGGTGGCTCCCGCCCTGGCGGGCAACTTCTTCCCGCGATACATCGGGTTTAAAATCTGGCTGTCCCATAACGCCAAAATCAACAACCAGCGTGTTGAGACCTTCTTTTTCTATCAAATCCTTAACAAATAGAAATTCCTTACCTTTTGTATCAAGCGCGCCAACGATCACAACTGTTTTTTTCATAATGATTCTCCTATGATCGGATAGTATTGAATGCTTTTTGGATTCTTGGCAGATAAACGAATTGATGCAAATAATAATATCGAGACTTATTCTCAATATTATTGATAGTTGGCAATAAATTAATTTTATGGAGTTTCGCCCGTTATACCCAGACCTGTTGGAGCGATTTCGAATAGGTATTAAGAACTAGTACTTATGATTTGAAGTTCAATCGATGAGCCAAACTGGCAGCTTCTGTGCGATTTCCCGCCCCCAACTTACCCAGAATACTACTGACATGATTTTTGACAGTGTTTTTGCTCAGGTTTAGCTTGAGAGAAATTTCATCGTTTGTCAATCCCCCCGCGATTAATTCAAGAACTTCAACCTCTCGTTGTGTGAGTGATTCCGCGTTCTGCGCTGATCGCGCAGGTGCTTCCGTGAATAGTTTCGAAGCAATTTCCGGCGAAACCGTTGGTAATCCCGAAAAAGTAGATCTGATTGCATCTGCCAGCCGATTGGCGGAAACATTTTTTAATAGATAACTGGTGGCACCTGCCTGCATTGCCGCACGAACAAGGTCTTCTTCTCCAAAGCTGGATAGGGCAATAATTCGGATCATCGGCAGCGCCTGGTGGATAGCCTCGATAGCAGCCACACCGCCCATTTCTGGCATGATTAAATCCATTAAAACGATATCGGGATTTAATTCCTGACATTGACGGATCGATTCGGATCCAGAAGATGCCTCGCCAACTAATTTTAAATCGGGATAAGCGCTCAGAAAAGTAGTCAAACCCTCCCGCAACATGTCATGGTCATCTACGATGAGAACACGAATTGGTTTAGTTTGATCCATTATGGTTCATCCCTGTCACTTTACTTTTGGCTGGCCAGATCAGGGTCACGATGGTACCTTCCCCAACCTTGCTGGTAATTTCAAAGCTTGCTCCAATTGACATAGCCCGCTCCCGCATAATGCCCAGGCCCAGGCCATCCTGTATTTCCTGATTGACTTCAAACCCTCGTCCATTATCTTGAATTGTAAGGTTCAATACCCCATCTGTCATATTCAAATCGATCTGGACTTTGGTGGCTTTTGCGTGTTTTACAATATTATTCAAGGCTTCCTGTACCAGGCGATAAAAACCAACCTGGACATCCGGATCTAATTTCATTTGTCCTTCAACCAGCACAACAATATCCAGTTTCTTTCGACTCATAACCGCTTGTGACAGTTGAACAATCAGATCTCCCAGAGATGCCCGAATCAATGCCATTGGCCGTAGCTCAAGCAGCAAAGTTCTCATCTCTGCTAAAGCACCTCGAACCAATCGCTGAAGTTTTTCTAAATTGACCAGACTCTCTTCATGATCTTGAATCCACAATACAGGCAAAACATCTGCGATCAGGCTGGCTGTCCAGAGTGTCTGGCTGACTGCGTCATGCAAATCCCTGGCCAGCTTCTGGCGTTCCTTAATTGCTGCTAATTCCTGTCCCTTTTCGAAAGAACGGGCATTCTTAATCGCAATCGCAGCCTGATTTGCAAAAGCCTTCAGGCTATCAGCATGAATGGTCTTGAAGAACCCCTGGGTAGTACTATTTAGGTTGATGAATCCAATCACAACATTTTCAATCAAAATAGGTGTTCCGAGATAGGAACGAACCCATTTACTATGTGGTCTGCCCACCCAATCCGGATCAGAATGAGTATCTGCAATAATCAAGGGTTGTTTGGAACGTGACATCGCTTGCAAGGTGGGCATCTCATCAATTTGGACATCAAGGCCGGTATCCTCGTTGGGTATTTCAAAGCCCGGTCGATTCCAGTAACGCACAATTCGCGCAATTTTTTCATCGCTAAGAATAACGTTGGCTGTATCATGGGGCACAACCCGTTCAATTTCAGATAGGATCCTGTTCAGTACCTCGTCCAACTCCAATGTACTGTTTAATATTTCCGCAATGTCGCGTAATGCTTCTGCCAGTGTTCTTTGTTCGTGTTCTGCTGCCGTACGCTCTTCCACTCGTCTTTCCAGATCAATTTGGGCCTGTATTAACGCTTCCTCCGCCTGTTTACGTTCGGTAATATCCTCATACGTTCCCAGGATACCAACTACATTTCCGATAGAGTCATGCAGTGGGATTTTATTGGTAACCACCCAGATTGTTTTCCCATCTGCATGAGTTTGCTTTTCATAAATTTGGTATTCGGCAGAGTCATTAGCCATTACACGTTGATCGATTTCATAATAAGATAGTGCTTCTTCTTCTGTAAAAGCCAGCTCGCGATCCATTTTCCCGATAATATTTTCAGGATCTCCAACATTGGCATCGAGCGCGAAATTCTTATTGCACCAAATGTAGACCGACTGGCGATTTTTCCAAAAAACTCTTTGGGGGATGTTGTCCATGATCAAACGCAACATTTGCGAAGCTGTAGCGTTTTGCTCTTCATTATTGCTGCCAAAATTTGTTAACAATAAACCTAATGCGCCAGCATCAATTAAATGTTTCTGGCTTTTTTGAATCGATTCATCTTCCAAGGACTCACCTTTATTATTTTCAGGTAGTATTTTTACAGGTCGCTAACATTATAATGTCTTTACTGTTAATTCCGAGATCCGAGATCTCAGCTATAGATGATTCATCCCTTCAATTTGGAGTTAAACAAAAAAGAATATCTCATTGTTCTCACATTCTTTTTTCTCATTTACCTTCAGCAATTCATAAAAAACCCCTAACCTGCGTTCAGTAATTCCCGCAAAATATCCGGCAACACTCCAACATAGGTTATCACCAAACGCTGGCCAGCCCTGGTGGCAGCCATGTAGACTTTGCGGGTATTCTCAAGCATGAGCCGATCTACCTCTTCTTCCGATAGGCGCAGACTCTGCTCGCGCTCAAACAAGCGGTTCAGACCTACTAGAAATACGATTGGGCTTTCCAGCCCGGTGCCAGCATTCAGGGTGGTCACGCGCACACAATCATCAGGTGTTGCATTCTTGGGGTCAACTGCTTTTCCATCTCCAAGATGTCTGTTTATGGACTCAATCAAGGCATCCACCCCATATTCGGCATGCAGGACCAGTAAATTCTGCAAAGGATAGCCGCTTTTGTGCAGCGCTACAATTTCAGCCGTGACGACTCCAACCTCATCCTGTGAGCTGCGCACCGGCAGCAGCACTGGCAAAACACCTGGTGGCATATTCATCAAATCAGGTTCCAGAATGTCTTCATCCGAGTCGTTTTTGGGGATGCGCTTGCGATAAAACAAGGTTGCAAAATTAAGGATTTCGTGCGTCGTTCGGTAAGAGCGCCGCAAATTGTTTGTCCGGCCACGCGCCTCGATGCCAAGCGACTTCCAGGATGCGCCGCGTCCAAGAAATCCCTGGGTAGGGTCGGCAACAATGAAAAGATGACCGCTTTTGGGCTTTACGATCCGCCTTACGATGTCGAACCAGATCGGGGCAAAAAACTGGGCTTCGTCAATCAGGACAACATCGTAGACTGGCAGGCTTACCTTGCCATCATTGACGAAGTTCCACATTCTGCGTGGCACATCCCCCCAGTCAACGCAATTTTTAGCCTTGAGTTGGTTTTGATATTCCATCATCGCATCCCACATTTTGGCGCGTTGTTCCTGGTAAAGGCGGAAGCCTCGTCCCTTGCGCTCGACCTTGAGGTATTCAGCTTTTTGCATGGGAACCTGGTCTTTGAACCAATCCAGTTCAGTATCCAGGCTTTCTGCGGTGATGGTTGTGTCCGAGAGATATTTCTCCCAGACTGCCTGGATAAACATGTCACGTGGAGACTTTGAGAGCGGATCAGTCCATTGGCAATCGTCGCCCTTCGGCCAGTGACGCCGGCAAAAACCGTTGAATGTTTCCCAGGTAATGTTGCGCGGCTGATCGCCACTCAGGCGTTTATAACGGGATTTCAAATCACGGATAAGTGGTCTGTTATGAGTCAGGACAAGAAAACGCTTACTCGGGAACAAAGCATGCAGCAGGCGCAATCGATATAGCAGGATAAGCGTTTTACCGCTGCCAGCCACACCGTTGATGATGCCCACATGGAAATCTTTGGATGCGTTCTGCTGTTCGATGGGCAGTTCCAGATCATTCTTTACCGCTTGTTCTTGCTGACTGTCCAACAGGTAATCTGTCAGTCCGGCTCGCTGTCTATCGCCATCCGGTGTGCGCACCGTCAAGGTGGCAGGAACAACTGACTCGGGCGTGAAATACTGACGAATATACTCAATCCCAAGTTCTCGCAGGCGCTTTCCGGTAAACAACTCCACCCAGGCGGGCTGACTGATTGCCTGGAGCAGCTCCTGGCCAAGCCAGCATGTTTGCTCAGAATTTTCTGGCTGGTTGGCTGCCAGATGTTTGTTTGGGATGTTTGGGAAAAGCACGATAGTGCGAATATGAAGGGCTAATTCAGGGGCCAGTTTTGCCAGAAATGCCTTTAGCACACTTTCCTGTACTTCGCCCAGAACTGTCCGGTCATCCCCCATAAGAAGCATCTGGGCCGTCGGGTGAGAATCTGTATCGGTCTGCGTGCTGACTTTCACCAGCAAGGCTCTATTTTCCGGGTTCAAAACTAAAAAATCAGGCGCTTCCGTATCCCAGGGTGTCAGATGATGCCAGACCCGAAAATCGTCTGGTAGGGCTTTGAAAAATCGAAAGGCTCGCAAGACTTCGGGGGGCAGGCTGCCAACTGGGGATGCAGGAATGATCTGAGCCATACTAAAGGGATACTGTCGTACAGTTATCGAGCAAGCTGCGCAAAAGTTCCACCCAGTCTTGATGGATGGTATCAGCTGGCTGAGCCATAAGGACATTGCTTGAACCGACAATGATCAGTTTGGTGCGGGGACGGGTGATCGCCACATTCAGGCGCTCTGGCTGGAAATAAAAATCCGCCAGATCTGCGGCAAAGGATGCGTTTGATGTTGTCAGCGAAACCAGCACAACTTCGCGCTCCTGGCCCTGCATGCGCTCAACCGTATCCACCACAATCGCGCGCGTGAACTGCTCATCGACCAGGGTCTCGCGTAATTTGCTGCGAATAACACGACCCTGGGCACGATAAGGAACCACCACCCCAATTTGCTCAGGCGCTATCCGGGCAAATAACAGGGACTGGATCAATTCCGTGATAATTTCGGCTTCTTTGTTGCTGCGCGTGGTATTTCCGCGATGATGCAAATCAATAAAAACCGCAGGGTGCTCTGGGTCGAGCACATGATCCCAGACTCCATCCATTTTATGCAGGCCAAGCCTGCGACTGGCGGTTTGTGGATCGGGATATAACCGGCCTTCATAAAATTCGCGGCTGGGCCAGCGCGAAAGCTCATCGTTCATGCGGTAGGTGGTGGTCAGCATGGTTTCTGAGCTTCGCCCGGCCAGGTACCCAAAAATGGAGGTATTCCCGACATGGCTGCCTTTGAGCGATGTGACGGGTGGCAACTGGCGTTCATCGCCAATAAAAATATACTTTTTTCCAGAAAGCATGCCCATGATGGCCAAAGATAGTGTAATCTGCGATGCCTCGTCAAAAATGATGACATCGAACTCAACCCCAGCCAGACGCTTTTTGCTACGCAATGCGAAAGGTGTCGCACCGACCGCATACCCTTTTACCAAATCCCCAAAACCAGACTCGATAAAGTTTTCATAATTTGGCACTTTCAAGTCACCAGTCCGCGATTCCAGACCAATCTTGCAGACAGGCAGCATTGGATCAATATCGTAAATCTTGTTCAGCGCATTGTTGATGGCGCGATGCGTCAGCCCACTGACCAGCACGCGATAGCCGTCGGCTACTAGCATGCGAACCAGTTGGGCCAGTACGTAGGTTTTTCCGGTACCGGGCGGACCCTGAATCAGATGATAGAGATCGGTGCCATATGCCTGGGCAATTGCTTCCGATTGGGTTTCGTTCAAGCCCAGGCCTTGCGCGGTTTCTAAGGCGCGCTCATACCTCGCAAAATCGGTTTGCGGGATACGGTCTCCGCTTAACAACGGCAAAATTATTTCGCGTCCGCGCCAGGTATCAGCGACTTCATCCAAAGCATCCAGATGGAAGTTCCGCAAATCCAACATGCCTTCATCGGCAATCCAACCTGTTGGTTCAGATTGCAAAATGAATGGATTACCGCCAAGCAGAGTTACATCGAGAAGAGTCTCATCATCATATTCAATCAAGGCCCGGGCGGATTCCAATCCATCTGGTGTGCTGCGATGCAGCACCAGGAAATCCCCTTCGCGAAAGCGTGATTCGTTGGTTTGGCAGCGCAGCCGCATTGAATTTTTGTGAAAGCTTTCAACAAATAGACCTTCGATGGCATAGCCACGCATGACTCGCTCGCCCAATGGTAAATCCCACTGACGCTGCAAGTTGGCTAATTGTGTAGCGGATTCGCTGTTGACGAAGTCACGCAATCGATGAAGTAAATCTTGATATTCGCTCATGAATTTTGTTGCGGGGCATAACAATCCCCTCTACAGTTATTCTACGGGGAATGCTGGGGAGTGTCAAACAAATCAGCGCGAATGTGCTTACAAATTCTTTGCAAAGAGACAAGGTAGCCATGCCAATCCACTAGCCCAAATTCGAGCCCTCTTTTGTCCAGTTCCTTATTCATACAGATACCTTTTGATCGGCCTGCTTTATATAAATCGACTACGTTTAGTCCTGACCCTCTATAAATAAAGTTGTTTATTCAAATGACCCGTTCTCTTATGAGCCAATTTAGCAAATGAGTCAAGTCTGTCAGATAACCTGATTCTGGATCATGTCGCCAATAGTTTCCTGGAAACTGACTTGACATCCGTTCGCTTGATAACTCTTTTTGTTTTCTGGTTTACAGCAAACAATCGCCAACTTGCACTCCGTTTTCGGCTTTCTGAGCTTTTCTGTTAGCCGTGTCGTTGTAGTACAAATCTTTCGCAATCGAGGCGTCAGGATGGGCTCTCGATGGGTAACAAAATAAATTTGACTCCACGAACATAATCATCAACTGAGCGGGTACCGAGTGCCCGGTTCCCCAAAGCAATCCTGTCGGCTGAGACCTGGACTCTCGCATCATACAGTTATCCCGATAACACAGTTTCCTATCGTTTGCTTAGGAATCAGACAACAGGCAATCAGGATAATCTCGCATAGGTTATGCAATCGAAAACCTCTTTGAATAGAATGTAGTATTGTTATCCTGAAGCGAACCAGCTTACCTGCCTACCACTTACCTGCAAACGACAAGAAGAAAATAAATTGCCTGGCAACAGGATGACGTGTAATAATTTTTCTATCGATGAAAGACCTGCTGGTGGTGGAATATAACCGTCATTAAGGACAAGAGATTTGAATAAGGACAACTCCGCTTGCCATACCATGCCGATTGGACTCCAACATATATAGGTGATGAAAAGTAAAGTTACACAGGTAATCCAAGTTGCGATTTTGGAGGCTTTTTACCAATTAACTGTAATAATAGAGGGTCAATCCTTATTGGAACCGAATAAATAAAACAACTATTATTTTCACCTTTGGAACCACGAGTAATCTACATAGAAATTTATCATGCATTTCTCTGATCAGGTAAGCAATTCGTGGAAAGGTAACCAAGCAGTAAAGCGATAAGAATAATACTTTCGGCAAATCAGGAACAAAAAATGAATAAAAGATTTAAATGGTAACTGTTGCAATCCTTTCTGAACTTGATATCAAAACGTTCACAAGAGCCAAAGAACCAAGCCTCGATCGATGCAGTCCAAACTTCAAAATACCCTTGACCGGAAAACTCATACGAGTTTTTCAAGAGGCAAAACAACTAAGCGGCATTGATTACTTACCGCTTAGGTATTGCTTACTGCCCGCTTACCATTCCGCTTACCTGTCCGCTTATCTTTACTTTCTACAAAGGCTCACAAGCCGCCAATTGCATCCGTTTGATATTAGGATATAGATTGCGCTGAAATAGCTTTACAGTGCCATTATTTGAAGATTCGATGTTACTCAAGTTTTCTACAAAACCGCCCCCACCATAGTGGTATTCTTTAGTAAAAAATCCAACACTTAGATTTTTATATATGAACTTCCAGACAGGCAGTTATAATTGTAATCATGGAAGAATGGCTGACATCTTATGAGGCAGCACGCCTGGCCGGTTACAACCCGGAATACATACGTGAATTAATTAGGCAGAACAAAATATTAGGTCGCAAGTGGGGACAATCCTGGCAGGTAAATGCGCAATCACTCCAGGAATATTTGAACAACGTAGAAAAGCTCGGTGATCGACGCGGCGCGAAGAAAAAACCATCTCCAAAGAATCGCTAATTAAACAATTCAACCGTTGACAAATCTTTCTTACGCTATATAATTATTGTACTGATACAATAATTACAAAAAACGAATTATTCATTTGCGGCAACATAGAATAGATCTCGACCAGATTCGCCAAACAAACAAAGAAAAAATTCTGCCCTATGAGATAGTTCAGCTGCGTCAATTATCAGGGTGTGATTTCGCTTCATATCTAACTAAAAGGTAACCCCTCGTTTCAAAAAGGTAATCCTATGTCATCAGCGTACCAATAATGGTGGATACCAACCAAAGGCAAGAGATTACATAAGAACAAGGCTGTTAATGGGCTGTTGTTAGCTGATTTCATAAAATCTTCGAAACTACCTGGCTAGCTACAAAGACAGCTCCTAAGGCAGGATCTGGTCGAAGATATAAATTTCTGCCCTTACACCGAATAATCTTCAACTGATTTTTTCCACCAGTACAAACAACCACCAAACAATGATTTTAGGAATTACTTTATGAGCAAACGCGCAGTGATTTATGCCCGAGTTTCGACAGGCATGCAACGAGACAATTATTCTATCCCTACCCAGATTGCAGATTGTATACAATTCGCAGAAAACAAGAGCTACACTTTAATTGGAAGTCAGTATGTCGATTTCCGCACCGGTCATGACTCCGAAGCTGGCATTGGATCAATTCCGGCTTTTGTAGACAACTTTACATCTCGCGAACTTTCCCGTCCCGGGTTGGATGCTGCAATCGCTTTCCTCGAGGTTTATGGTTTCGATGTGATTATTGTGCATGCAATTGACCGCCTCGCCAGAGATCCCTATATCCGCCAGACCCTGGAACGTGAATTTATCGCTAGAGGCGCGCAAATTGAATACGTTCTCGGCAATTACGAAGAGACACTGGAAGGCGAAGCCCGCAAGGATCTGGATGCGAAATTTGCCAAGTGGGAAAACGCCAAGCGTCTGGAACGATGTAATCGAGGTAAAAAATGGAAAGCAGAAAGCGGTAAGTTTGTCTCCGGCATTGTTCCATATGGCTACACAATTAATGCAGAAGCGATAGGGGGATTAGCGGTAATACCCGAACAAGCAGAAATTATTCGGAAAATTTTCCATTTATATGTTAAAGAAAAAACATCCATTCCCGGTATCCTGCGCTATCTAGACAACACAGGATGCAAGGCTGAAGCATGGGCAAAAACAACCGTCAACCGACTTCTGGAAAATTCGACTTATGCCGGCTACTTCTTTTATAACAAGTCAAAACGCATAGACAGAAAGCATCTTGAACCGAGACCACGAAATGAATGGATTCGGATTGAATGCCAACCAATTATTGATCCTGAGCTTTATGAAAAGGCCCAGGCTATAAAAGAAATGAATCGCATCATATCCAGAAAACAACCAAACCGTTTTTATATGTTAAGCGGGATGGTTATTTGCAATGAATGTGAACGACCTTACTTACCTCAAACATTACTTCCCAGCTCTAATCTTGGACAAAAAGGAAGACAACATCGTAAAACCGAAACCCAAAGTTATCGACACAGGCTAAAGGCTGGTCATTGTTTGAATAGACAAATATCGGCGAAATTACTCGAACAAATGGTCTGGGAAAAGACACTTAATATTTTGAAAAATACGGATGGATTGATTAAGGGTTACAGGCAATCATTTGAACAACAGATATTGATATATCAAAAGAGACAGACTCATATCGAGACTCTTGAGCGGAATCTTCTTAAGGTTAAAGCAAAAAAACAAAAATTAATTCTTTCCTATCTCGACTCGGACTTTGAAATGGGCAAGCGAGAATTTCTGGAACAAAAAGCCATCCTGAATAGTGAAGCTAAAGAAATCGAATATGACTTGGCTGCAACTTATCTGGAAGTTAATAACATCATGATGCCTGTGGATCTCGAAATACTAAAGAAATTTGCAGCAGATATTTCCTCAGGCATAGAACCGGTTGAAAAACAATCACCGGTTAGAAAACGAGAAATTCTCCGTATGTTGCATATAACTGTTAGGATTTCCGCCGAAGGTATCGTAAACCTGGATGGTTGGTTTACACAATCAGAAATGCCAAAGAGTGACGAATCGGAAAAAACGTCTTGAAGGAAGGCGAAATACTATTCGAATCAGTCGACACGGTGTAATTGTCGACCAGGCAACGTCAAGGAAGCGCCTTCTCCTTCCTGGTTCTTGAGCGGTGTGGACAAACGACGGGATTTAACTCACCTGATAATTGGATATAGGAGATCGTTGTCATCCCTCGATGATGGTCAAAATAGGATAGTATATGCATCTACTGTTCATCCAGACACTTAAGGAACTGCAGAACAAGATATTTTTTCTTCTGTAAAATAACTGATATAACAAATAGATCGTCCAAGATTGGCTGCAGCAATTGTTGGCGGCCAGATGATACCGTTGGGCCATCGGACCGAAGGATAAGTTATGCGCAGTTCGTCTACATACCAATCCATTCGCAAGAGTTCGGGAACCAGGATAGCGATATCTGCGCGCTGTTTCAAAGCAAAATGAAAGTACCAAAGAGTAAAAATCGCCTGGTCTCCGTCTGCAAAAACGATGGCATTCTGAGGCAAGATTTTCATTGCATGAGATCCAAACTGTTCGGCGCGCAAATCGTGTGAAGCATCCACTTGGGGCCATCTACTTGTTGTTAATGCAATAAACAGAATAAAAAAAAGCAGCGATAGCACAATCTTGATTCCATTGGAATAGTTGACAATCGATTGAAGTAACCCCCCAATACCAAGACCAATCCAGATTGAAACCGAGAGAATTACTGGTAAAAGATACACATACCAGTCAAAGGAAGCATACAAAACAGCGAATGTAGAAAAAATAAGAGCATTAAAAATAGTTATAAAGTAAAGTCTGGAAGGCCTGAAAAAATAAACCAGGCCAATCAGTGCAAGCATGAGACCATGGAGTTCAAATTGTTGAAGCAGGAATATAACCAATGAACGAACGCGTTCGAGGATCACCACGCTGGTAATATTTACCAGACGATCCTGGTATAGCTCACCTGTTATCAGCCAGATGAACTGTCGAAACGTAACTGGATTTCCCCAATTGACAGGTGGATCCGATAGAGCCCGGATCGGCAGGATAAGATAAACGAGCAGCCCAACACTGAGCCAGGCCAAGATACGCGTCAAGACTTTCCAGTTGATCTTCCATCCACTTTCCCTTGCATTTGCCAGCAGAACAGAGGGGATCAAAAAAATTGAAGTTAGGTGATTACCGATCGCCAGACCGAGAACAAGCCCACTCCAACGTTCGAGTCTGGTGAGTGATGGCACCAGCGGGACCCAAAGGGCAAGAAAGATCACCATGGCCGTTAATAGCGTGTGCAATGTATACACCTCAGTGATAACTGCCTGTGACCACAGCAATGGGGATAGACCGAATGAAAAGCCAGCAATCAGACCCGCCATCCAATTCCTGTACACCGGAGAATTTGGCGGCCAGACAAGAATGCCATAAACCAACACTGCTGCCAGCACGGCAGACAACGTTGAAAGCAAGTTCGTTCCAAAAGCAAGCGATCCTAGTGGAAGAAATAAAAAAAATCTGGCCAAAAGCATGTAAACGGGATACCCGGTGGGATGTGGAATTCCGCCTGTGGCAGCGGCGGTAATTAAATCGCCGCCATCCGCCCCATTATTTGCCCAGGTAAGACCAGGTGCAATGGTTCCCAGATAGATGAGAAGCAGTGAGAACGCAAGGAAAATAGGAGGAAATTTATTTCGCACAGACATTCTTTCTCAATAAAAATGGGAGCAGGCTAAGCCTCCTCCCATTTAAGTATATAGATATACTCGCGATACCTTATATTGTGGAATTAATGTCCAAGCACGTAAAAGCCAGAAACGCTGACATCTACACAGGCCTGACCATCCCTATAATACGTAAATAGTGGAGTCCATGCATCATTAGACAGGAAATAAATTAGCTCTTTTCCATCCGGAGCTGCGAAACACAGTCTCACTGTGCCGGTTGTGAAAACCAACTCAACCATCTTGGACAGGTATCCATCCGGTCTTGGTTCAAGAGATCCTAAAACATCAACAGGGGTAGTCAAGCCACATAGTGTAGCGGTACCCCCTACGGAGATAGGACAGTCGCCGATGCCTCTGACTCTTACCCCGCCTGCAATTGGAGGCACAGCTACAGTCCCAGGGCGCTGGCCTGGAGCAGATAAAACAGGCACTATTTTTGCTGGTTGGAAAGAAAACCCGGAGCTGGCCCAAACAGTTTGACTTCTGGCAACAAGAACAATTCCCCCAAGCAAAACCACGATCAGCAAAACCTTGATTATTTTATTCATTGTATTATCCTCTTCTGTCAGGAATAGACTACTTTTATTGTAGTGCAATCACCTACAGTGCAAAAGAGATATTAATCCGGATTTTGTTCGGATTTAGCGCAAAGAAAAGACAATTTCCACATTTACATCTTGCGCCAGGTTGGTTTCGATAAGGATATTGTTCGCTTCGATGGTTGCAGCGGGAATCGCATTCTTCACTGTTGCACCAACAGGTAGACGAATTTGTATTTTGATTGAAATGGCGCGAGTACCAGGTTGTTTTTGAATCTTGAGTGTGTATGATTTTTCTAAATCTCCCGATCGGGTAGAAATCACTCTGGCTGGCAGTGCAAAGGTAAAACCTGTATTTAGCGACTGTTTACCAGGTATAACCAGTAAAGTGCCAAATCCTTGAATGCCATTGATTTTTTCATATTCCATATCAAGCGAATCTATCCGGGCCGGCACAGCCTGCCCAAGTATCATCCAATTCGCTGGAACAGCATGCGGGGTTGCCTTGATCAGACGCGTGCCAACAGCCACGTAAACCCGCAGATAATTATAATAACAGCGATTAATCGCATACCATTTTTCGGCGGGATCTTTCTTTCCTAATGGAACACAGGGAGCACCTGCAGTAGCACGATTTTCATGAAAAACAACCAGAGTACTCGTGGGGTTTGCCAGA
>Ga0172368_10002205_pt1 | contig 25228 bp, 22 predicted proteins | sample Lak11m_FD_114540 | JGI IMG/M metagenome (GOLD analysis project Ga0172368, IMG submission 114540) | Freshwater microbial communities from Kabuno Bay, South-Kivu, Congo - kab_022012_11m | ecosystem: Environmental > Aquatic > Freshwater > Lake | place: Democratic Republic of the Congo: South-Kivu...
CCCAAGGGCTACCAGATCTCGCAATACGACAGCCCGATCGGAGCCAACGGCTGGCTGGATGTCGAGGCCGAGGGCGTCGCTCGGCGTGTGCGGATACTGCGCGTCCATCTCGAGGAGGACACGGGCAAGTTGATGCACCTTCCAGGCGGCGGCAGCGCGGTCGACTACAACAGGGCCGGCGTTCCGCTCATGGAGATCGTCACGGATTTCCCACCCGATCTGCGCTCCGCCTCGGAGGCCCGAGCATACGTTGTAGCCCTCCGGTCCATCCTGACGTATATAGGGGTATCGGACGGACGCATGGAGGAGGGAAGCCTGCGATGTGAACCCAACCTATCCGTGCGTCCGGTCGGATCGGGTGTATTCGGCACCAAAACCGAGATCAAGAACCTGAACTCGTTCCGAGCCGTTCACCGGGGCATCGAGTATGAGATCAGCCGTCAGATCGCGATGCTGCGGCGCGGAGAGCGTGTGGTTCAGGAGACCCGTGGCTGGAGCGACGCCAGGCAAGAAACCGTGCCGCAGAGGACCAAGGAGGAGGAACAGGAGTACCGTTACTTCCCGGAACCCGACCTGGTTCCCCTTCGTCTGGACCCGTCATGGGTGGATCGCGTGGCAGCGGCAATGCCCGAGCTGCCGTCGGCCGCGCGAGCTCGCCTGATCCGGGACTACCGGCTCAGTGACCACGAGGCAGCGTGGATGACGCAGTCGCCTGAGTGTACCGAGTTCTACGTGCGCGCGGTCGAGGCCGGGGCCGCCCCTGGGGAGTGCGCGACGTGGATGATGGGTGACTTCGCGCGCCTGCTGAATGCGACAAGCACGGATGTAGGGCGATCGAGGATCACGCCGCGGGCGCTCGCTGAGCTGCTGGGGCTGGTGTCCGGAGGGCGCATCAGCGGCAAGATGGCCAAGGCGTTCTTCGAGCGGATGTTCGAGACGGGCGCCTCGCCGGAAGATCTGGTCGCTCAGGAGGGAAGTCAGATCACCGACGCCGACGCACTCCGGCACCTGGTTGGCGAGGTCATTGACGAGCACCCGGACGTCTGGCGCGACCTGCTGGCCGGCGACGAGCGGAAGCTGACATTCCTGATGGGCCAGGTCATGAAGGCGTCGCGAGGCAAGGCCAACCCGCAGGAAACCCGCCGCCTGCTGTCTGAGCGTATGGAAAGCGAGAGGTAAGCCTACCATGGTGATGAACCTGCCGACAGCGCCGCTGCGCAGCCGCGGCCCGCGCATGGGCCTGCCCACGTTCGCGGCAGCCATGCTCCTCCTTGGAGCGCCGGCCGCGGCCGATCGTGCATTCGCCGACGCAATTGCCGACGACGTCGTTCGACAGCTCTACGTTGTGTCCGACCGTCACTGGCACAAGGGCGAGTATGCGCATCTGGTCAACGTGAACCGCATGGTCGTCGCCGCAAGGCCGAGCTTCATCGAGCCTTACCTGGACGCGGGCTGGCTGCTCTGGAGCATGGGCCGAGATCAGGAGGCGGAGGCCCTGTACGACCAGGGCATCGCCGCCAACCCAAACTCCTATGCGCTTTACAACGAGAAGGGCTTCTACCTGCTGACCCGCAAGAAGGACACCAAGGGGGGTCTTGCGCTGCTGGAGCAAGCGACCACCAAGAAGGACTGCGCCAAGATCGTGCTCCACACTCTGGCTCACGCCTACGAGAAGGACGGCCAGCTCGCCAAGGCGCTGGCGACCTGGACGCGAGCAGCCGACGACCCACAGAATCCGGGGCGCGCGGCCGCACGCATTAACCGGGACCGGGTTCGTCGGCTCACGGAAGGCAAGTAGGCGGCATGCCGGCGACGTCTGATCGGCGAGTGCGCGCTGCGCCCTGGGAGGCAAGCGAGTGATGTTCGGTCCAGGAAACCCGGTGATCGGCCTCGTGGCAGCTCTGGTGCGGCTGTTCAGCTTCTTGATCCTGCTGGATGTGATCGTGTCATGGGCGTGGATGCTCGGAGTCAAGGGGGCCGCCCCATACGCTCCATGGGTACGCACGCTTCGCAGCCTGACGGATCCGGTTCTGGCCCCGATCCGTCGCCTGCTGCCTCCGCGGAACCTGCAGGGGCTCGATATCAGCCCGATCCTGGCGATCCTGATCCTGCAGTTCCTGGCGGAGGCGCTGGCATCCGTCGCGTGGTAGACGTGCCACCAGTGCGTGTTGTCGGCACAGGCATCCCTGGCGTGGGCCGGACCCGATGAGCGCGTTGGGCGCTCCCGCTCCTTCGCGTGCCGAGCCGCCCGCTGGCGCGCCGAACCGGCGGAGCGGCCCGCTCGTTTGGCTGGGTGTCCTGGCCCTCGGTGCGTTCCTGGCCGGTCTACAGGGCGCCACATCCCCACAGGTGCAGTCTGCCAGCCAGGCGGCTCGGCTCGTGATCGAGGGAACCGGCGCGGTGCGGCAGGCCTACTGGCTGCGCTCGCGGGTCACGCTGAGCGCGAAAGAGGGGTCCATGAGCACCCTCGGGCGCAGGGGACTGGACAGCCTTCAGCGACTGGCTGATCTCCAGCACTCGGACAGAGCCCTCAGGATGCTCGCGCTGGCCAGGCACGCGCTGGGCGATCCGGCATGGCGGCGTCCCCTCAAGGACCTGGCGACTGCAAGTCCGAGACGCACGCGCGCGGAGGTGGATCGTGAGCTGGCGTTCTGGAGGACAGCGCTCGATCCGGCGGCGCGAGATACCGGCGAGATGCTGGCCGCTCGACGGTTCATCAGGTCTCTGCGCCTGCGCTGGTATGAAAACATCGCTCTTGAGGCGCTCTACGAGAGCCATGGGTTGGCGGTTGAGGCCGCTCGGCGACGGACGGATGCGTTGCGCTCCACGGACCTATTGACGGGGCTGGTTGCGGGCGCTGCCCTGCTCGGCATCGGGGGCAGCGTGCTGTGGCTCGTGGCCGCCGTCCTGTGGGTTGTGCGACGGAAGACGATGCGCGATCTTGTCTTGTTCAAGGTGCGCCCGCTGCCGACCGGGGCATCGCACGTTCTGTGCCTTGTCGGCGCTGCGTACTTCGTCGCGCTGATCGCGCTCCGTGCGGTGTCCCCGCTCGTCGGACGGCTGGTGGGCCAGATCGGTGGCTCTGAGGGCGCCCCCACTGCGCGCGCGCTGGCCAACGCCATGTTCGCCATCCTGGCGCTTGCGCCACCCGTAGTCGTCCTGCTCACCAGGGGCAAGCCCTTGGGCCTCAGGCCCGGCGACGTGGGGATCACTGCCCTACGGCCACTACGAGACGTCCCGGCAGGTCTCATCGGCTATGCGGCAGTCGTGCCGCTGCTCGCGCTCTCGCTGGCGGTGTCCGCTGCGCTGTTCGAGCCGTCATCCAGCCGCATTAACCCGGCTATCATGGACTATGCCATGACGAGAAGCCTCACGCACCGGCTCATGCTGCTTGCCCTGGGGGCGGTCATCGCGCCTCTGACCGAGGAGTTCGTCTTCCGCGGGGTCCTGCTCCGCGCCCTGCAGCCCCTGCTCGGCTTCGCCGGCGCCGCCCTGCTCACGTCCGCGCTGTTCGCCATCCTCCACCCCCAACTGCCCATGGGCTTCCTCAGCATCTTCGTGCTGGGAGTGACCTTCTCGGCGCTCTACGGCCTGACTGGCTCGCTGTGGCCTTCGATACTGGCACACGCCATCAACAACGGGGTGGTCCTGGCCTACCTCGCGCTCTACCTCGGCGGCTAGTATGGACGCACGGTTCCTGCAGGTGCATGCCACTCCGCGAGCCGACCGTGATGCCGTGGAGGTGACGCCGGACGGAGTCGTGCGCGTGAAGGTAAGGGCGGCGCCGTCTCACGGCGCAGCCAACGATGCGGTGATCAGCGCGCTTGCTGAGGCCCTTGGCCTTCGCAAGCGGTGCGTCCGCATACGCTCCGGTCTGACATCGAGAACGAAGACCGTAGAGCTGGACGGCCTGGAGGCTCGGGAGGCTATACAGATTCTGCGGGCGCGGCGATCGCCCGGCCCGTGATCGGGTTTCCGCTGGCAACGATCGCCTCGCCGGTGCAGTGGGGGCTGGCGCTGGGAGCAGCGCTCCTGCTTCTGGCTCCGGGGCTCATACCCCCTGTGGCTCGCGCCCTCGGCCGAGCCGCGGGGCTTGCGGCTCGCGGCCGACGCCCGGCCCGGCGAGCCCGTCCGTACCGGCAGGCGCCGACCAGTCCGCGCGGTGTCGGCCCGACCGTCACGGCAGGCCCGTCCGTCTGGGCCGTCGGTGCGGTTGTTGTGCTCGGCGCGGCTGTGCTATCATGGTGGCTGCTGCGGCCACGTTAGCCTGACGCGCGCGGCCCCGCTTGGCAGTCCGGACCAGGCAGATGGGACGCGGAGCCCGCGGACCGGCGCGTCGCCCCCGTAAGGAGCGCACGATGCCCGAGGTGAAGGTCTATGTCACGCTGAAGCCCACGCTGCTCGACGCGCAGGGCAGGGTCGTCCAGAACGCCCTCCACGGGCTCGGATACGACCGGGTCAAACAGGTGCGGATGGGCAAGTACATCGTGCTCGACGTGGACGGTGATCCCGAGCGCGTCGGCAGGGACGTCAAGGAGATGTGCGACCGTCTGCTTGCCAATCCCGTCATCGAGGACTATCGTTTTGAGGTAAGCGAGTGAGGTTCGGCGTAGTCCGGTTCCCCGGGTCCAACTGCGACCAGGACGCCTTCTACGCACTCCGGGACGTCCTGCGCGTGGACGTGGATTACGTCTGGCATGCCGAGACGCGCCTTCGAGGCTACGACTGCATCGTGCTGCCCGGCGGGTTCTCCTACGGCGACTACCTTCGGACCGGAGCGGTGGCCAGGTTCTCGCCGGTGATGGGGGCCGTTCAGGAGCACGCGGCAAGGGGCCGGTATGTGATCGGCATCTGCAACGGGTTCCAGGTGCTCTGCGAGGCGCACCTGCTGCCCGGCGCCCTGATCCGCAACACCGGTCTCAAGTTCCGCTGCCGCCAGGTCCGGCTCCGTGTGGAGACAACCGAGACGCCCTGGACGTGCCTGGCCTCCACTGGGGCGCTGCTTCAGGTGCCGATCGCCCACGGAGAGGGATGCTACGTCGCCGATGACGAGACCGTGGCAATGCTGGAGGCGAGCAGCCGCATCGTCTTCCGCTACACCGATTCGTCCGGCCTCGCCAGCGCGGAGAGCAACCCTAACGGAAGCGCCGCCAACATCGCTGGGATATGCAATGAGCAGCGCAACGTGCTTGGCATGATGCCTCACCCGGAGCGCGCGTCCGAGGCCCTGCTTGGGTCCTCCGACGGCAGGGTGATCTTCGAGAGCGTCATTCGCACCATTCGCGGCAACTGACCGCCGGCACGCAACTTCGGGCGCCACGCCGAGTATGTCCCCAACCGGACGAGCCAGGTTCCGGGCGCCATGTGATACAATGCTCCGCTCTCAGAGTCCTATCCGCAGGCGCTTCGGATCCGCGGGCCGAAAGTGGTCCGCAGTCGCCGCAGACCGAGGCGACCGAGTGCGTCTGCTTGATGCGGAGTGATCCCATGCTAGACGACGAGACCATTCTGCTTACCCCTGCCGGCTACTCGCGCCTCGAAAAGGAGCTCGAGCGACTGCGCACGGTTGAGCGCCGAGAGGTCGCGGAGCGCATACGCGACTCCCAGCGCTCGGGCGAGTTCGCTGAGAACGCCGAATACGAGGAGGCGAAGGCCGAGCAGGCGCTTGTGGAGGGTCGGATCCGTGACCTCCGGCGAACGCTGCAACGGGCCGAGGTGATCGAGGTGGATGCGATTCCCACGGATCAGGTCGGCATCGGCTCGGTTGTCACGGTCCGTGATATGGGTGCGAACGAGGAGTGGACGATCACGCTCGTGGGATCGGTCGAGGCCGACCCGGACCAGGACCTGATCTCCGACGAGTCACCAATGGGTCGCGCGCTCATGGGCAAGAAGGCAGGAGCCAAGGTGACCGTTGACGTTCCGGCAGGCCGCATCCGGTACCGCATCGAACGGATCGCGCGGTGAGCGAAGACAGCGATCAGCGATCGGTAAGGCTCGCGAAACTCGAGGCCCTCCGCAACCGCGGCCTCGATCCCTTTCGCATCGAGCGATTCCCCCGGACGCACACAGCGGGAGCCATCGTCGCCGATGCCGACGCCCTCGACGGGGTTGCGGTTTCCGTTGCAGGGCGGGTGACCGCGCTCCGCGCGATGGGCAAGGCCAGCTTCGTTGACCTCGATGACGAGACGGGGCGCATCCAGATCTATGCCCGCCGTGACGACCTTGGCGAGGACGCTTACCAGGATCTGCGCAACCTCGATATCGGCGACATCGCAGGCGTCACCGGCACGGTCTTTCGCACGCGCACCGGCGAGATCAGCGTCCATGCACACGAATGGACGCTTCTGGCGAAGTGCCTCAGGCCGCTCCCTATCGGGAAGGAGTACGACGGTGCGCGACACGTCGCGCTGTCGGACCCTGAAACCAGGCACCGACGCCGTTATCTAGACTTCATCGTGCATCCTGAAGCGCGGGCACTGCTCGCCAAGCGCGCGCGGATGGTCAGCGCCATACGTCGCTTCCTGGACGACCGAGGCTACGTCGAGACGGAGACACCCGTCCTGCAGACCATAGCCGGCGGCGCGGCCGCTCGCCCCTTTACCACCTACCACAACGCGCTGAGCTCCCACTTCAAACTCCGAATCTCGCTTGAGCTGCCGCTCAAGCGCCTGGTGGTGGGCGGATTCCCTCGTGTCTACGAGATTGGGCGCGTGTTTCGCAACGAGGGTGTCTCTACACGCCACAACCCGGAGTTCACTCTGCTGGAGATGTACGAGGCGTACTCCGATCTCGACGACATGATGGAGACAGTCGAAGAGATGTACGAGGCTGCGTGCATCGCTGTCAATGGCTCGCCGGTGTTTGCCTATGCGCCGCGCGCCTGGAGTGCGGGCTCGGCCGACGCTCCAGCCTCGGAGACCGTCGAGGTCGACGTCTCGCGACGCCCCTGGCGTCGCCTGAGCATGCTCGATGGGATCGCCCAATACGCAGCCGTGAGCAAGCAGGATCTCGCCACGCTCGATGACGCGAGAGCGACATGCCTCCGGCTGGGTCTGGACGCCGAAGCTGAAACGTCTGTGGGCGGTATTGTTGAGAAGATCCACGAGCGCTTTGTGCAGCCGCACCTGATCGAGCCGACGTTCATCACCGACTTTCCGGTCGAGACATCTCCGTTGGCCAAGCGCAGAGCGGACGACCCGGCCCTGACACGTCGCTTCGAAATCTACATGGCGAGCCAGGAGCTGGGCAACGCCTTCTCCGAGATCAACGATCCGCTGGATCAGCGGGATCGGTTTGAGGACCAGATGCGCCAGCGCGCTAAGGGCAACGAGGAAGCCCATCCCATGGACGAGGACTTCGTGTGGGCGCTCGAGTGCGGCATGCCGCCGACGGCGGGACTCGGTGTCGGCATTGATCGTCTGATCATGGTCCTTGCCGGCGCGCCGTCCATCCGGGAGGTCATCGCCTTTCCTCTCGTTCGCACGGGACACGACTGACGCCGGCGGCATCAGGCCGGAGGCATCCCGTTGCAGGCGCCACCGATGGATGCGAGAGGGCATTGACGACTCCTGAGGATCTTGCCCGGGACCGAATGGTCCGCGAACAGATCGAGGCGCGCGGCCTATCCGACGCGCGGGTCCTCGACGCCATGCGCACCGTGCCGAGGCACCTGTTCGTGCCCGAGCCGAGGCGGCGTTCTGCGCACGAGGATGCCCCCCTCCCGATAGACTGCTGCCAGACCATCTCCCAGCCCTACATCGTCGCCCTCATGTCGTCGCTGGCGGCGCTAAAGGGAGATGAAACGGTCCTCGATATCGGAACAGGCTCCGGCTACCAGGCGGCCGTCCTTTCTCTGCTCGCCCACCGTGTCGTGTCGGTCGAGCGGTTCGCGCCGCTCGCCGAGAGCGCGAAAGGCCGGCTTGCTGACCTCGGGTATGCCAACGTGGAGGTACATGTGGCCGACGGCTCGTGCGGGTGGCCGACATCAGCACCGTACGATGCGGCCATCGTTGCCGCGGGTGCGCAGTCGGTTCCGACGCCGCTGACCGACCAGTTGGCTCCGGGAGGCCGCCTCGTCATCCCCGTGGGTGGCGCCGCCGTTCAGACGCTCACAGTCGCGACGCGACACGCGGACGGGCGTGTGACGCTGGCCACGCACGGTTCCGTGGTTTTCGTGCCTCTGATCGGACGGTACGGCTGGCCGGAGTGACCTTGCACAACGTTGCGCGTCCCCAGCCGCCGACCGGAAGGAAGCACGTGTGGTCGCGGAGTAGTAAGCTCCTGTGATGATCGCAAGCGTGCTCCTGGCCCTAACACTCGGCGTCATGCCGGACCAACTGCGCTCGATGGGCTTCGCTCCCGGTTCGCCAACGGCCACACGAAGGTGGCAAGCAGCGTGCCGGAAGAAGCTCTTCGAGCTGATGATGGGGGGCCGCGAGCCCCTGCGTTGCCCGCTCAGGCCGGATGTAGTTCGGCGCGCCGAGGTTCCATACGCCCCGTATGTCCTCGAAGAGGTGACCATCCAGGCCCTTCCCGACCGACGCGCCCACCTCTGGATCGCCGCGCCGCGCGATGCGTCCAGGCGAGGACCCGCCGTCCTAGCCATCCACGGTCACGGCGGAACGGGCGAGCAGATCGTCCGCGGCGAGGGGCTCTACTGGTACGGCAAGGCGCTCGCAGAGACGGGCTACGTCGTCATCGCACCCGATGTGGGCTCCCACGAGCTCCAGCACGCCGATTGGACGCTGATGGGCGAGCGGACGTGGGACTGCCTTCGCGCCCTGGATTACGCCGAGACCCGTCCCGACGTGGACAGGAGCCGAATGGCCGTGTGCGGGCTCTCGCTCGGCGGCGAAACCACGATGTATGTGGCCGCCCTCGATACGCGGCTGAGGGCCGTCGACTCCGCCGGGTGGCTCACGACCGTGCAGAACATGCGCAACGGACACTGCACGTGCTACGACTTCCCCGGATTGGCCCAGAACTTCGACTTTGCGGACATCTTCGGGTGCATTGCGCCGCGTCCCCTCGTCTGTGAGATTGGCGAGAAGGAGCGAGCGCCCGGCGGCTTCCCCGTGTCGGTCGCGAGGCCGGCATTCGAGGAGCTGCAGCGCGTGTACCGCGTGCTGAGTTCCGGCGCAAACGCGCAGTTGACGGTCCACCCCGGAGGCCATGTTTTCGTGGGGTACGACTTCTGGCCCGTACTTCGTAGGTCCATCGGTACACCGCCCCCGTATGCCCGTGCCGCGAACCTGGTAGCGGAGCGCCTGCGGCGCGGGGAGATCAACTCACGGGCTATGGGACGCGCCGTGGGGGTGCTCAGGGGGTGGTGGGCGACCAGAGATGCGCGAACCGGCCTTCTGCCTCGCACGCTGAACGAGCGGGTCTGGGCGCCGAACGACAATGCGGCTGACCTTCTGCCGTTCCTGTTCCTCACCGAGCACTACACCGGTCAGGGATACGGCGACAGGTTGCGCGCGCTCCTCAAGGACGAGGCGCGGCTCACGAACCGGCTTGGCGTGCTCCCGGACTGGCTGTCCTTCGAAACCGGCGCCTGGGTCCACCGCGATGCCGACCTCACCAGGCTCATCTTCTGTGCCGCCGAGTACTGCAAGGATGGCCTCATGCCGATGACCGAAGCGATGGGTCGCGGCCCCTGGACCGAGCGCATGGTCGAGCTCATGGACGCTATCTGCGAGCGCGCCCCGGTCGTAACCGACCACGGCCGATTGCCGGCCGCCGATACTGAGGTCAACGGTGACGTGCTGCAGGTCCTTGGTCGGCTGCACGCCCTCACGCGAAACGAGCGTTACCTCGACCTTCTGCTGACCATCGCCGACGCCTACTGCCTGGAAGTCATCCCTCGGAACGGCGGAATACCCGCCCACCGATGGGACTTCGCCAGGCATGTGCCTCTGTCCGACACGTTCAGTCTGAACGATCACGGCAACGAGATCGTCCTGGGTCTGGTCGAGGCCTTCATTGCGGCGAAGCAGGCCGCGCCCGAACATGCCGAGCGGTATCGCCCGGCACTCGACCTCATGTTCGAGCGCCTCTTTGAGAAGTGCCGCAACGCGGACGGGCTCTGGGTAAGCGTAGTGACCGCCTCGACCGGTGCAGTAGCGAACGGCGCAACGCCCGACACGTGGGGATACGCGCTCTGCGGGGCGGCCGCCTACGCCGACGCCACCGGCGACGCCGCCCTGCGCATCCAGGTCGAAACGGCCCTTGGCGCTCTGAGGAAGCCGCGCTACCTGGCCTGGAACGGCGCGGATAGCTACGCCGATTCCATCGAAGGGGGCATCCTTCTGCGCCATCGCTTCGCCTCGGCCGATCTGGATGCCTGGTTCGACGCGGTCATGCCTGTCTTCCTCGCGAACCAGCGGGACAACGGCATCGTCGAGGGTTGGTACGGCGATGGGAACTTCGCCAGGACGGCCCTGATGGCCGCGCTGATGTGTTCCCAGGGCGCCTACTGCTTGCCGTGGCAGGAGGGCCTCGCGTGCGGTGGGACTCCCACAAGGGACGGCGTCTGCGTAACGATCCGCACGGATCGAGCTTGGCGAGGCCGCATGCGGTTCGATACGCAGCGACACCGCGAGACGCTGCACCTGACCACCGACTATCCCCGCCTGAACAAATGGCCGGAGTGGTTCACTGTGAGCCCTGCTGCCCGGTACCGAGTAAGCACGCAAGACGGAAGTACGGAAGTAGTCGAGGGCCGGGCGCTGGCCGACGGGCTGGAGCTTGTCCTGCGCCCCGGCGAAGCGCGGACGCTTCGCATCTCGCCCGAGCTGCGCCGCCGCGCAAGGGAACATACGCCACGGTAACGCGTCGAATATAGGCGCCCGACACAATGGCGCATTACTAAACTGACGACAGTTCCGGTACAATCACGACCTGTTTCCGGAGCCTATTGTCCTGCAGTGACGGCCAGATGACGCATTGGATGGCGGCCCACGACGGCCGAACTTGATTCCATGAGCGATCCGGACCATAGCACGAGTGCTGGGCACGGCCGATCGGCCCGAGATTCCGTCTCGGAGGGGCTCGCCGCCGGGCTCTCCTTGTTGACGCGCGAGCCTCTGCTCACACCCGATGAGGAGCGCACCCTGGCGGAAGCGGTGCGCCGCGGCGACGCCGATGCCCGCCGACGGCTGGTCGAGGCCAATATGCGCCTCGTGATCAACATCGCGCGTCGGTACTTCTGCCCGGACGTTCCATTCGAAGACCTGGTGCAGGAGGGCGCGATCGGGCTGATGACGGCCTGCGAGCGCTTCGATCCGAACAGAGGATACCGGTTCAGCACATACGCCACACACTGGATCCGACAGGCGATCAGCCGCGCCATTGACACGAAGGCTCGTGCAATCCGCATCCCGGCCTATGTATCGGATACCGTGCGCAAGATCGAGCGCTGTCGGGCGGAGTTGATGCGCGAGATGGGGCAAGACCCCCCGCTCGACGTTCTGGCCCAGCGCGTGGGGATACCTGTGCGCAGGCTGATTGGCTACATACGAGCCACGCAAGACCCGCTCTCGCTGGATGCCATCACGAGCCGCGAAGATCGCGCGAACCTGTGGGGCACGATCGACGATGCAGCCGCTCTCGATCCCGAGGACACCGTGATTGACGGCGAGCTCCAGCGCGAGATCGGCGAGATACTGGACAGCCTGACGGAGCGGGAACGAGCAGTTATGAGGCGGCGCTTCGGCTTCGATGGCGAGGACGGGTGCCCCCTGCAGGATATTGGGTCGGAGTTCGGCATCTCCCGCGAGCGCGTCCGACAGATCGAAGCGACTGCGCTCCGGCGCCTCCGTGCTGCTGCCCGAAGGAGGCGGCTCCAGGAGTACCTCGCTCGTTAGCCGTCGGCCACCTGCCCGCGACGTCTCAGCACCTGACGCAACTGGCTCAGTTCTGCCAAACCCATGGCGTGGGCGATGGCTATGTATGCGACGATCCCGGCCCCGCCTCCGACGGCGAGCTCGAGCAGACCGCATACCTTAACGGACGGCGTGAAGCCGACGGCGATCAGGACGACGTGAAGGGCGCGCAGTCCACCCCACGAGGCGGCCGCAGCGGCGGCCGACGCCACGCCGATCTGTGCAAGCGCCTTACCGAGCCTCGCCATGTCGATCCCAGGTGCGCGGGACTGCATGGGGCCATCGGCGGCCGCATGCTCACCTGAGGCGCCCCCCGCATCCTCTTGTGCCGACAAGCGGCGCCCACGCACTCGACGATGGAGAACCACCAGCATAGCGACGCAGTTCAGCGCCGCCGCGACGCTGGTAGCCAGCGCCAGGCCCGCGAAGCCCATTCCGAGAGTTCGCATGAACAGGAGGTTCAGCGGGACGAAGATCACCGTGACGACCGTGCCGATGATGACCGGCGTCCGGGTGTCCTGCATTGCGTAGAAGCCCCTTGCGAGCACCGTCTGGCTCGACCAGGCGAAGAGGCCCAGCGCGTAGTAGGACAACGCCACGGACGTCTCGACGGTATTGGCTTCCACGAACTTCCCCTGCTGAAGCAGAACCGCGATCAGCGGCTTCCCGAGGACCAGCAACAGGGCCGTCGCTGGAACCGTCAGGAAGAGAACGAACCTGATGCCCATGCCGACGGTGTCCGACAGACGCCGCCAGTCCGCGAGCGCAGCCTGGGCCGCCATCGTGGGGAATATGGCGATCGAGAGCGACTGCCCGAAGATGGCCAGCGGCGCCTGCATCAGCACGTTCGCTCGCGTCAGCGCCGACATGGGCCCCTCGCCCAGCGTGGAAGCGAAGATCTTGTTAAGCTGGATGCTGACCTGGGGAAGCGCCAGACCGAGGATGACGGGCAGCATCAGCTTCCACACCTTGGCGACGTCCGGGTCACGCCACGCGAACGACACCCTGAAGCGCGCGCCCTCGGCTCGCATCCCCCACGCCTGCAAGAAGAAGTTGCCCGCGACTGCGCCCGCCAGCGCTCCCCAGCACAAGCCGGCGGTGCCGATGCGGTCGACAAGCAGGAGCCCTCCCGCGATGATCGCCAGGTTGTACACATTGGGTCCCATTCCGGGCAGAAGGAACCGGCCTCGGGCCTGTTGGGCTCCCATCATCAGCCCGCCAAGGAAGAAGCAGAACTGGGCGGGCAGGACGATCCGGGTCAGCGGCACGATGCGGTCTATCATCTCCGGCCCGAAGCCGAACGCCAGCAAGCTGACCAGCGGGCGGGTGAACACAAACCCCACCGCAATGAAGACCGACACGACCACCGCCATCACGCACGCGACTGTCGAGAAGAGCTGCCAGGCGCGCTCCTCGTCGCCACGCGCCAGCATCTCCGTGAACACCGGGATGAAGGCCGAGGAAAGCGCGCCGCCCGCGATCAGGAAGAAGAGCGCGTCCGGCAACTGGAAGGCCGCCATGTAGACGTCGGACCCGGCGCCCTGTCCGAGCTTGCCGGAGATGATCGCCTCACGAAGGAGCCCGAGCACGCGGCTCAGCAGAATGGACGCCATCATGATCCCCGCCGCGCCTGCCAGGCGGCGGGTTGTTGGCTGAGCCATGCCTGCGCCTGAGCTGACAGGCGGGAGGTCTTCAGCCATTCCTGTCGCTCGTCGCATCGTGCGGAGCCGTGTCCGCCATGGGCCAGGGCCGACCGGGCGCCGGCGTGACCGATCCGAGCACTACGGGACGCGATGCCCCCGTGGCGGACGGCACATTTGAAGCCCGGCCATGAAGCGTCTCATATGCCAGGATCGCGAAGGCCACGGCCTCCTTCGCCTCATCGGGGATGCCAAAGTCCGCGTGCGTCGCGATTCGCGCAGGCGCCAGTTCTGACGCGAGGCGACTTCGCAGCGTGAGGTTCCGTGCGCCGCCGCCACCCAGGACGACCATATCGAGAGCGCCTCTGGGTAGCAGCCAGCGCCGATACGCATCGGCGATGGACTGAACAGTCAGTTCGGTTGCGGTGGCCACGGTGTCCTCGTCACTGAGCCCCCGGCTGCGGCACAGTGGAAGCAGGCGGTCCATCGTGAAATGCCGTCCGAACATCTCGCGTCCCGTGCTCTTTGGCGGCGCAAGGGCGAAGAAGGGCTCTTCCGCCATCAGTGTCGCCACGATATCCTCGCTCGGGTGACCGCACGCGGCCATCTCGCCATTCACGTCGTAGGTTCGATCCCCTCCGGTTAGGATGCCCACCGCGCCGTCAATAACCATATTCCCAGGCCCGGTGTCGAACGCGATCACGTCTCCGGTCTCGGCCTCCGCGGGCAGGTAGGTGACGTTCGCGATGCCGCCGAGGTTCTGCACGGCGCGCCCGCCGGGCACTTCGGAGAAGAGCACGAAGTCGGCGAACGGCACGAGAGGGGCCCCCTGCCCGCCTGCGGCCAGGTCCGCTGAGCGGAAATCCGAGATGACCGGGACGCCGACCGCCTGCGCCAGGGCAGCGGGGGAACCGATCTGCATGGTGCCTCGCCATGCCCCGTCGGCGATCTGCAAGGCCGACGGCTGATGCCAGATGGTCTGCCCGTGGCAGGCAACAGCAGCGACGTCCCCAAGCGACGCGCCCGCCGCAGCTGCAACTTCGCTCGCGGCGCGTGCGTACTCATGTGCGAGGGCCGTGTTGAGGACGCAAATCCGATCGCTGCGCGCGGTCGCTGGATCGCACGCACGGAGGATTTCCTCGCGCAGGCTGGAGCTGAACACGGTGTGGCGATGAGCGATCAGGCGTACGCGAGTGCGCCGGCCCTGGCCGGACAGGGACACCAATGCGGCATCAACGCCGTCAGCCGATGTCCCGGACATGAGGCCCACGATGAGCACGTCAGTCCGTCCCCAGTCCGCCCAGGGCTCGCGAGGCGTCTGCTATAATGCGACCCGTGTATCTCACTGGTGTTGGAGGTAGTAAGGTGCCGACCTACGGGTATGAGTGTACGCGATGTGGGGCCGAGTTCGAAGTGCTCCAGCGTATCACCGACGAACCTCTCAGCGAGCACGCCGGCTGCGGGGGCTCGCTGAGGCGGCGCGTATTCCCTGTGGGGATCGTCTTCAAGGGACCGGGGTTCCACGTGAACGACTACGCCCGGAAGGGCAACGGCAAGGGCACGTCTCCGGACAAGTCGTCCGAGACCAAAGCAGGTTCACCGGCGTCGTCCGCGACCTCGGAGACGTCTCCCGCGAAGAGCGAGACCAAGCCCGCCGAAACCGCCGCGAAGTAGTCCTCGATCTGCGCGTCGCTGGTTCAGGGTCTGGGCACGTCGTGGGGCGCGCCCGCTGCCCTTCTAGACCTCGAGGCGGTCGCGCAGATAACGCCGGCTGATGGCGGCCGACTCGAGGTGCGGGAGCGCAGTGCGATCTTGCTCCGCCACGATCCACTCCGCGCCGACATCTCGGGCGGCCCCCATTGCGCCCAGGAGATCTACTTCGCCGGCTCCCAGTTCGAGGAACTCGACCTGTCCGCCCGGCAGCCGTCGCCCATCCTTGAAGTGGAAGTAGCCGGCGCGTGTCGCATGCGCCTTGATGAACTCCACGGGGGAGGCGCCGCCGACGGTAACCCAGAAGACGTCTATGTTGAACTTGACGACCTCAGGATCCGTCTCCGACGACAGTATGGTCATGCCGTTGGTGCCGCCGATATCCTCGAACTCCCAGGCATGGTTATGGTAGTTGAAGGTGATGCCCTCATCCCTCAACCGAGCGCCGATCTCGTTGAACCTCCGGGCCGTCTCCACGTAGCCGCCGATGCTCTTCGTGTCCGAAACGCCTGAGCACATCATGTGCCGAACATCCATGGCCTTGCAGAACGCGATGTTGGCCGCCAGCCGCGCTTCGTCGGCGTAGTCGCCGTAGCCGAAGTGCGCGCCGCAGACGACCAGTCCGTTCTCCCGCAGCAAGCGCCGCGTCTCAGCTTCGCCATGCGCAGCGAACAGGTTGCCTGCCTCGATCGCATCGAAGCCCGATTTCCTCACGTCGGCGATAACGCCGGGCCAATCTGTCCGGTTCCTCTCGCCAAACACGATCAGTTGTATGGCCGCTCTTGCGTCCAATGCTCACCAACCTCCGATTCTGGCCGGACGCCACAGGAAACCGCGCCCGGCGTTCAGGAGTCTGCCCGCTTGTCCACAGAGCCCTACGCGACAGCGACGGCAGGCCACCGGCTCGGCACGACGCTCAGTGCCGACCGAAGCCTGCCGCCGGTCCTCTGTGAGCTCCCCAGCGTCCCTGGCTCGAGACCGACGGGACGCCGCTGTCTGGCGTCAGCGAATGAAGTGGAAGGCGCCCTACTTTCCGATCTTGAACATCTTGGTGCCGCACGTGACGCAGGTGCCTGTCATCGCCGGCTTGCCATTCTTCATCGTGATCGCCGTCGGGTTCACCATCTGCTTCTTCGCCTTGCACTTGACACAGTAGGCTTCCATGGAACCACGCCCTCCTTCGTGAGGATGAGATGTACTGAGGTATACGACGCTCGAGGCTCGATTCCTTCACGCTTGAGCGCGCGTACGGTCTTTTTTCGACGATTTTCACGAGTAAATGAGGTAGCGCGCCCTTCGTCGGTGGTACGCACGCAGATCAGACGACCAGGCGCGCTCCAGTTCGGCCGGTTCTGCACCGCCCTTGAGGGCCGCCAGCGTGCGTCGATTCACCAGTAGCCTTGCGTAACGATCCACCATCCAGTCGCCAGGATGTACGCGAAGCAGCGCCGCCGCAATCTCAAGTCCCGTTCGCACGGGTCGGAACTGGGAGCGGTTCGTGATCGCCACGTTCAGTCCGGAGCAGAGGACGCCCTGATGCACACTGGACGCCGGCTTGAACCTGACAGGAACGAACACAACGCCCGGCAGCTTCCGCTCGTTCAGTTCGCGTGCGAGCGCCCTGCCGTTCATCCATGGAGCGCCGAAGTGCTCGAACGGAGTATCGGTGCCTCTGCCGACGCTGATGTTTGTCGTCTCAAGGAGACCGATCCCCGGGTAGAGGATGGCCTGGTTGAGGCAGCGCATGTTCGGCGAGGGATTGGTCCAGACCAGCCCTGTCCTATCATAGTAGTCGCCACGGCGCCAGCCGCGGCACTCCACGACGATCAGGCCGGCGCCGATCTTGCGCTCCACATTGAACATCCTGGCGAGTTCGCCGACGGTCATGCCGTGACGAACCGGCAGGGGATGCCACGCGATGAACGATAAGCTGTCCGCATCGGCGACGGGCCCCTCGACGTGGTACCCCGTGATGGGATTCGGGCGGTCGAGGACCACGTAGTGGATGCCGGCGCGAGCGCACGCCTCCAGGCAGAGCCCCAGCGTGCTGATATACGTATAGTAGCGGCAGCCGATGTCCTGGATGTCGAACACCAGGGCATCCAGCGTCCTGAGAACCTCCAGATCGGGACTCAGGGACCTGCCGTAGAGGCTGTAGAGCGGCAGACCCGTCTGCGGGTCGGCGCCGTCCTGGACCTTCTCGTCGCGGTCGCCGCGAAGCCCGTGCTCCGGGCTGAACAAGGCCGCGAGCTTCACGTCGGGAGACGAGTGGAGCACGTCCAACGTGGACCTGAGGTCCGCCGTCAGGCCCGTGTGGTTCGTGACCAGTCCGACCCGCTGCCCCTTGATGGGCTTGAGACCCTCCTGAAGGAGTACATCAACGCCGCAGAGCACGTTCATTGCTTCTTCGCCTCCAATGGTAGACGGCCAGCATCACGAAAGGGGCCGGACGCAACCAGTCCAGCCATTCGGACGGCGGTTGACGCGCTGGAGCCCAGGAGATGCAGGTCCTCGAAGGCGCGCGGGCGGACGCGCGCGATCTGCACTCCCTCGCGAATGGCCACGGTCACAACGCCGACGACTGCGACCCGCGACAGCAACCCCGGTGTTGGGATCGCTGTCTCGGCGTCCTCGACGCCGCAGTCCTTCCTGCCTGTCAGAACAACCTCCACGCGCGCCCCGCTGTCTGTGGCAAGCAGGAAGCCCGTCGGAGTGTGCGCCGTCACTACTCCTGAAGCCCGCAGCACCCCCGGGGCCATCAGCCGGCCTGGGCTCTGGCCGCGACTTCCGGCAACGGTCCAGACCGCACCCTCCTTCTCCACGGGCGGGGTGAGCATGTCAATGAGGCGGACGGCCTCCGCCCGGATGACCTTCTCACCGTCGAGGGTGGCCATCGCCCCCGATACGGCGACTACGTCCCCGGCCAGTAACGGCAACATGGGCGCAGCCGGAAGCACCACCTCGACGGCGGACGGAGATTGCGGCGTCAGGAGGAATGCCCGACCCGGGAAGCGGTCGGAGCCGCCAACCACAACTGCGCTGGACAGCCTCGCCGGGGCGCCATCCCGCGCCTCCAGCAGCGCGCCTACGCCCGGGGCGAAGGGCGCCGCCGAGCTCCCGAGGAGGACGGTGACGGAGGCAGTCCTCCCTCTCTCGATAGCGACGGTGTGGATCCGTGGCGAGTACCCAGGTCCCGCCACCGTGACACGACCGGCCCCCTGCGGGACATCAATGAACGCGAAGAAGCCCGTTCCGTCCGAGCGTGCCGCCCTCCGTGCCGGACCCGATAGCGTGATGGCAGCTCCGTCTACCGGTAGCAGCGAGTTGGCGTCGAGCACGAAGCCCTTCACATGACCGGTCGTCGGCGTCGTCTTCCAGGGAAGGGCCGGTGGAACGGCAGGGCGCGCGAACGGGCCTCTGCCCGCCTGCGACAGCGCGCTGTAGAAGGCTTCGCTGTAGCGCTCGCCCCTGCCGTCCGGCGTCGCGTTGGTTCCGGCGTAGCAGTAGAGCAGAACGCCTCCCTTGGGCCTGTTCCCGCTCTTGCTGGCCGCGCGGATCGCGGAGATCTGCTTCATGCTGTCGGGAACCGTGTTGAGCCACACTCCGCTGCTGGGTACTGCGTGGCGCGCGTACTGGTGATCCTTGGCCCAGTCGAGCCAGAGGCGGAACCACTGGGGGTACCGGGCCTCCGAGTAATATGACATCATGCAGTTGAGGTCTAGAATCCCCTCCTCCATCCAGGCCCGCCAATCCTGGAAGACGCGCGTCATGGCCGCGCTCTTCGTGCGCCATTGGTCCATGTTGGTCGGCCCCTGCCCCCAGGTGATTGTCGCCGCCGACACGGCGACCCGCGGCTTGATTGCGGTTGCCATGGCGTAGACCTTGCGCACGAGTGCGGTGACCTGATCGCGGCGCCACTGCTGCCAGAGAGGGTCCGTCGGAGCCGGCTTGCCGCTCCGACCCGAGCGTGCGTTGAAGCGAGCCACGCTGACCGGGTTGTAGCCCCAGTTGGCCCCTCCGTACCGGACGAAGTCGAAGTGAATGCCGTCAACGTCGTAGTGCCGCAAGACGTCGAGGTATATGCGGAAGGTATGGTCCGCCGCATCCGGGTTGCCGGGATCCACCTTGGTGGCCTCGCCGTCGTACTCCTCGCCCTTGTCTGAGATGCTCAGCCATTCCGGGTGCGACACCGCGACGTGGAGCGGATTGCCGCGGCTGCGGCCCACGGCGCACGTGTTGATCCACGCGTGTACCTGTATACGGGGCCTACCGGCATGTGCCTGCTGTATGAGATACGCGAGACCGTCAAAGCGCTGCGGGTTGTCCGAGGCCCAGGGCTCGTAGTGCGAGACGTAGTAGGCGTCTCCGCCCTTACGGACCTGGACGAAAACCGCGTTGCAGTTCGCAGTTCTGAGGCGGCGCAGCATCGTGTCCACCTCATCGCGGCTCTTGATCGCCGGACTGAAAGCGTCGGCCCAGAACGCTCTGAGCTCCTGCGCCTGGGAATGCGCCGCCAGCAGGATCGCCGCAGCGGCAACCGCAAGCGCCTGTGCTCCCAGGTGCGACCTCGTTCTCATGGTAGGTCTCCCATTACGAGCGGACTTCTCCCCTTGCGCGTGCTGAGCCGCTCATGTATAATGCGCGAAGCTGGAGCTTCGGCTCGAAGCGCTTCACAATCCTGATCTGGCGGGCCACTTGACGCAGAGGTTCATATGGACACGCTGGCGCAGAAGGACGCATCACCGAAGGCCACTTCGCCCGGCACACAGCCAACGTGGTGTGCCGACCGCGACACCATCGCACGCGCGCAGCACGGCGAGCGGCACGCGATGGACCAGTTGCTTCGTAAGTACCGCCGGCTGGTGTACGCCAAGGCTCGCGGCCTCGCGCCACGCCGGTCTGACGTGGACGACCTGATGCAGATAGGCATGATCGGGCTCTGGCACGCGATCACTGAGTTCCGTCACGAGCGAGCGATCTCCTTCCGCGCTTTTGCCGGAGTCTGCATTCGCAGGCAGCTGATCTCGGCCGTCAAGGCGGCGTTTCGTGAGAGCCGATTGGCGCAGGCCGGTGATGGTGATCTTGAGGGACTCTGTGACGGCAGCAGCTCCGGCGCAAGAGGGAGTCCCTGGGCGTTGGAGGGTCCAACCGATCCCGAGCGCGTGCTGCTGGCACGGGAGACGATGGGCGAGATGTGCGCTGCGCTCGAGCTGTTGCTCACGGAACGTGAGTGGTCTGTCCTCATCCAGCATCAGGCCGGGCGCTCCTATCGCGACATAGCGTGCGACCTCGGCTGCACTGAGAAGGCCGTGGACAACGCGCTGGGCAGGATCCGCCGTAAGGTGGGCTCGGTTGCGAATGCTCCGGCCGACCTGTGCGCGTGGGTCATCACCCGTGACACAGACGCCGCCCCGCGACGACGCGCCGCGGGAACATGCAAGAACGTGGGGACCGTCCGCCGGAGGCTGGGCGGCACTCCTAGAAAGAGGAACAATGGACTTCGCGCTGCTCAAGCGACTGTGTGAGACTCCCGGCATCCCCGGTCACGAGGACGCCATGCGGAAGCTGGTGATCGCCGAACTGAAGCCGCACGTGACCGGCATCAGCGTTGACGTGATGGGCAATGTGCTCGCGGCCAAGAAGGGGGCCGGCGGCCCGCGCGTCATGCTGGCCGCCCATATGGACGAGATCGGCTTCGTTGTGAAGCACATAGACGACAAGGGATTCCTGCGGCTTCAGCCGATCGGCGGCTGGGATGCGCGCACGCTCTTTTCACAGCGCGTGTATGTGCATTCTTGCTCGGGCGAGGTCCTGCTTGGCGCGCTGATGCCGGCTGCCAAGCCGATCCATATGCTCACCCCCGAGGAGGCCGGTAAGTCGCCCAAGATCGAGGAGTTCTTCGTGGACCTTGGCATGCAGGGCGACACCGTGAAGTCCAAGGTGGAGATCGGCGATCCTGTTACCATGGCACGCACGGCGGAGCGCGTCGGGGATAACGTTCTGAGCAAGACGCTGGATGCGCGCGTGGCGGTCTACGTGATGATCGAGGCCGTCCGACGCGTCGGCCGGCATCAGTGCGACATCCTCGCGGTCGCGACCACGCAGGAGGAAGTCGGGCTGCGCGGGGCTACCACAGCCGCCTTCGCGCAGGAGCCGGACATCGGCATCGCGATCGACTCGACGATCGCAAATGACTACCCCGGAGCGGAGGAACACAACCGGGTCTCCAGGCTTGGGGGTGGCCCCGCCATCAAGATCATGGACTCGTCGCTGCTGTGCCATCCGAAGCTCGTGCGGCATTTCCGGGACGTCGCCGACAAGCATGAAATCCCCTACCAGCTCGAGATACTGCCCCGAGGCGGTACCGACGCAGGGGCCATCCAGCGTTCGCGCGGCGGAGTTCCGAGCTTCACGCTCTCGGTTCCGAGCCGGTATGTGCACACAGTGAACGAGATGGCGTCCGTGGCGGACATAGACGCTGCGGCGACGCTGCTGGCCCGCTATCTGGAAGAGGCGCACACGCGTTCCTATGGCTACGACGAACCCGCCGCCTAGCCGCGCCTTGCGGGTTCGAGCGCCATGCAACGGGAGGCCCGGCGCCGCCGCCGAGTGTGTTCATTGAGCGCGTCGCGGAGCGTGGCGATCCTCGGGGCGGGCAGTTGGGGCACCGCCCTGACGACAGTACTCGTCGGCGCGGCGCGTGTGCGCCTCTGGGCCCGCTCTCCTGAGCTGGCGTCGGAACTCCGGCGCCGCCGCGTGAACTCGCGGTACCTCCCGGGCATCCCCCTGCCCGATCATGTCGAGCCGACCAGCGAACTCGCCTACGCTCTCAGGGACGCGGACACGGTTGTGTACGCGGTGGCGTCGTGCGGTATGGCGGACGTCGCGGCCATGGCCGCCCCACTGGTCCGTCCCCATGCACTGCTGGTGAACGCCGCGAAGGGCCTCGAAGAGGGCACGGGACGCCGCATGTCCGAGGTAATACAGGCCTCTCTCGCCGGACTCCCGGCGCGCGAAGCCGACGTGGTAGCGATCTCAGGACCCAACCTGGCCGCGGAAGTGGCGCGCGGCCTACCCACCGCAACGGTAGCGGCGTCCCTCTCGCCGGCCGCACAGGCCGCCTGCAGGGAGCTGTGGATGGGCCCGACACTGCGGGTCTACACGAGCCCCGACATCGTAGGGGTCGAGCTGGCCGGCGCCATGAAGAACGTCATCGCCATCGGGGCCGGGGTCTGTGAGGGCATGGGGTTCGGCGACAACAGCCGGGCCGCCCTCATGACCCGGGGGCTAGCCGAGATCACTCGGCTTGGCGTTGCCCTGGGCGCTGAGAGTCGGACGTTCCTCGGCCTTGCCGGCGTCGGCGATCTGATCGCGACCGGCGGGAGCCGCCTCTCGCGGAACTACCGGGTGGGGCTCGGGCTGGGTCAGGGCCGTCCGCTGGCGGAGATCGTGGCCGAGCTAGGGCAGGTCGCAGAGGGGGTGCCCACGACTCGTGCCATCTGCCGCCTTGCCGAGCGCGTCGGCATTGAGATGCCGGTGAGCCGCGCGATCCACTCGGTCCTGTTCAGCGGCGCTCCGGTCACGGATGCGATCGGGGAGCTCATGCGGCGCCCGCCGCAGGCCGAGGGCGTATAGCCTTGTCGGTCAGTCCGCAGGTGCGTCGCCGGGGTCGGCAGGAGTCGGGCGGTCGAGCGCAGACGAGTACATCCGTAGCCCTCGTGTGGCGATCAACGACCCCGATATGCTGCCGACCAGCAGCAACAGCACCCTCACAACGAGGTCGGCGAAGCCCGCGGCGAGCGTCAGAAACGTGGGCTCCGCGCCCGGGCGTGCTGCCGCGGCACGTCCCAAGCCGGGATCCTGGAACAGCCGGTAGGTCAGGAACAGCACGACCACTATGACAGCCAGACCCAGTACGAACGCGAACGCCCCAAGCGTCCTACCCAATGCGTCGTTCCTGCCCATCCGTGCCATGTCGTCCGCCGTCGCTCCGTTCCGTACGCCGGCACTATTCTAGCATAGCGCCGGCGCGCCCACTGGGGCGCACACGTTATGTTGCATGCACGTGCGATCTCTGAGCCCAGCGCGAGTGCTCGTGGACCAGATTCACGCGAAGCAGCAGGTCGCCGTCGGCCAGGATATCGCCGGACGGGCCGTCGGCCGCAACCCGGTGGCCTTCGTCAAGCACAATGGCTCGCGCGGCGAGGAGCGGCACGATGTCCAGGTCATGGGTGGCGGTGACAACGGTCTTGCCCGCCGCGCTGAGCTCACCGATCAGGTGGACAAGCCAGTGCTGGCTGCGCGGATCGAGTCCGGTGGTCGGTTCATCAAGCAGCAGGACCTCCGGGTTGATCGCGAGGACGGCGCCGATCGCGACCCGCTTCTTCTCACCGCCGGAGAGGCGGAACGGCGGCCGATCCAGTAGCGGCCCGAGCCCCAGCATGCCTGCCAGGTCCGCAACTCGCCGGCGGACCTCGCCGAGGGGCAGATCCAACTGCAGGGGACCGAAGGCAAGCTCATCCGCCACTGTGGGGCAGAAAAGCTGCGCATCGGAGTTCTGAAACACGATCCCGACGCGCCGACGGAACACCGCCGCTGAGACGGGGTCTGCCAGACGCGCCTCCGTCAGGGGCTCGCCGAACGCACGAACCGAACCCGACGAGGGATGGATCAGCCCCGCAAGCAGACGTAGAACCGTGGACTTGCCGCTCCCGTTAGCGCCGAGAAGCGCAACACGGTCGCCGCCCGCGATGTAGAATGCAACCCCGCCGGCGGCGGGCGTGCCGTCCGGGTAGGCGAATGAAGCCTCCTGTACTTCGAACACCGGGGGCGGGCCTGGCGGCTCTCCGCCCGCGGACGCTGGACCCGTCATCCGAGGGCGCGGTCCACACCGATGATCACGATGACGCCGCACATGCACAGTACCCCGGACACAAGGTCGGACCTGGAGAGCCGCCGAAGGCCAGTCGTCCGGGGCCGACCGGTCCAGCCCCGCGCCAGCATCGCGTCGTGGACCTCACCGGCAAGCAGCATGGCCCGACCGAAGAGCGCTCCGATCGCGCTTCCGACGAGTCCGCGGGCTGCGCCCGCCGTCATGCGCCCGACCGTCCGGCTGCGCCGTGCGGCGAACGCCTCATCGGCAACCCGAACGAGGACGGCTATGTACCGGTACGTCATCGCAAGGACCGCCATGGCGATCGGCGGGGCAGCATAGGCCCTGAGCGCCGCGAGCAACTCGTGCCACGGCGTGCTCAGCGTGAGCAGTTGCGCGATCATCACGGCGGCAAGCACTCGCGTGAAGAGAGAGAGGCCGGCGTGAACGCCGGTCGTCGTCACCTCAAGCCATGGGCTCGGCCCAAGCGACGCCAGGACGGGGCCGTCGGTGACGGCACGGAGCAAGAGCGGGGCCGAGACAGGAAGCGCGAAGACCGCACACAGTCCGACGCTCCGACACACGAGGGACACGGTCCGCAACCGGGAGAGGGCCGCGATGGGAACGAGCGCCGCGCACAGCAACGCCGAGGAGCCGGCATGGTGCAGCAGGGCAGCGACCACGAGCATGAGAAACGCGAGTCCCAGCTTCACACGCGCGTCAATGGACTGAAGCGCCCCGGGGAGGCGAGCAGACTGCTCTGCGAGCATCTGGTTCGCCAGCGACTGCAGCAGTTCCCGCGCTGTCCGGCTGAGGTACGTTGTGCGCGGCGGGTTTGAGATGCGTTCCTGCGGAGGGCCCGAGGTCTTGAGCCACTCGGGCAGCTGCCCCTCCCCCACAGTCGGCTTCGGTGTGCCCCCGCCATCCGACGCTCCCGGCCCCTCCTCGGAACGTGCCGTCAGCCTGCCGAGCAGCCACATCAGCGCCACCACCAGCGCGACGCCGGTGACGCCCGACAGCACATAGAAGGCGGGACCCCGATCGCTCAGGTAGTCCGGCAGCAGATGGAAGCCGATCGCGCCGTGGCGCTCCGCCTCGGTGAAACCCGCCGGGGCGTAACC
>Ga0172368_10002207_pt1 | contig 25219 bp, 21 predicted proteins | sample Lak11m_FD_114540 | JGI IMG/M metagenome (GOLD analysis project Ga0172368, IMG submission 114540) | Freshwater microbial communities from Kabuno Bay, South-Kivu, Congo - kab_022012_11m | ecosystem: Environmental > Aquatic > Freshwater > Lake | place: Democratic Republic of the Congo: South-Kivu...
AAACCGCCATTTTGGGCCAATTGACCGCCGTTCATTATCCGCTTCGCCTTTCAATTGCTCGCTTCTGCTCCTCTCTGCGCGTCTCAGCTCGCTTTGCGAACGGTATCCGCGCCTGGGCGGCCCTGTTTTCGGGTTTCAGGCTGCCTTCTCCCGCCAATTGTAATCGATCCAGCTGAAACGAGTGCTTGCCGCGTATGATTCTGCGCGCTGTACAAGCGTACGTTAGAATGCAATGCTCTAGCCGCAAGCGTTCTTCTGGCGTGGGCAATTGGCGGCAATACTCCCAAAAGCGCTTCAGGAACACATTCAACGCCTTACAAAGCAGAACGATGACCGGCGGCAGCTTTTTGTAAGGTCGTCCTTCATACACCCAGCTCAGCATCATTCCCCGCGCCAGCCAGTTGAACTGTTGGGCATCCTCACACACCAATGCTTTCATGACCGGGAAAGCGGTCTCTGCATGGTAAAAGGTGGGTTAGCGCAGCGGATCCAGCCAGTAGTTGTACGCATCGCCCTCGGCCGTCCAGCCGGTCAGCCCGCTGGATTGCGAGCGCACTTTCCACCAGACATGCCCGCCCGAGCAAGACGGGCCTTTGATCACTTCCACGCGTTCACCCGGCGCGATGGCGCCCAGCCTTTCGGCGCTGGTGTAGGGCATTTTCCGCACATTGTTGCGCTGGGATTGGGCGCGGCTGACCTCGGCAATCACGCCAACCTGCAGGCGGCTCAGATGGTAGCCTTCGCAGGCCAGCCAGGCTTTGCCGTCCACGCCGCCGCCAGGCACAGACGAGCCGCCCTGCGCACCACGCCCGGCGGTGGTGATCTCCAGGGTGGTGCGTAAAAGCTCTGGGCTGGTATGAGCCTGCGGCGGTTTGGCGCTGTCAGGTGATGCTGCGCTGACTGTTCCCGCGCCGCAGCCAAGGGTGAAAAAAGACACCAGCAGCGGCAGCCCGGCCAGCTCAGCCGAAAGGCGCAACTCGTCACCCGCCTGCACCTGCTCCAGGCCCTGCGAGAACTGCGCGAGCTGCCCGCCCCCCGCCGTGCGGCTGGATTGGAGCTGCAGCGCCATCTTGCGGCTGCTGTTCAAAATCAGGGCCGCGCCGTTGGGCGCCGGCTGCCCCACCGGGATGTACAGCGTGCCGATGACCAGCACCGCCGCCGCGCGATCACTGCGCCACTCCTGATCCGCCGTAAATGCACTGCCCAGGTAGCCCGCGCAGGCATCCGGCAGGAGGGGCGAAAAACTTTCGGCTGCCAGAGTGGCCGCGCCCGCGCCAAAGTAAAGCGCGGGAGTCCAGCCCAGGCTGTTGTGACGCAGCACCAGCAGCCAGGCTCCGTTGGGGTCCGTACCCACCAGCTGCACTTCCTCTGCCAGCGCCACTGCTGGCACGGGCAGCCTGGCCTCGGCCGCGCCCGGTACAGCCGATAAAACAGCCGGGCTGGCAAAGCGCAGCCTGGGCAGCTCGGGATACAAACGCGGCAGAGGCGTCTGGGTTGGCGTGGGGCTTGCCTTGCTGAACGCTGGGGCGCCGGACGGGGGCGGCGTGGCGCTGGCAGGCGCGCCAGGAAGCACAAAGCGCACGCGCGGCAGGCCGCCTGACACACAGCCTGCCAGCAGCAGGCTGCCCATCACCAGCAAGCAGATCGCCTGCCGCGCCGCGCTCACTCGTCAAACTCCCGTACCATGCCATAACGCCCGCAGTGGTAGTGCTCGGGATGCAGGAATTGAAAACCGCTCATTCCTTCGCGCTGGATGGCCTGTTTCAGGTCGCCGCGCATCAGGGGAATATAAAGCCGCGCGCAAACAAACAGCGGGCGGTGTTCAAAACGGCTGGGGTCGAGCACCAGGCGCGGCACCCCCTCGTCAAAGTCACCCGTCCAGCCTGAACGCTCTTCGTCCATCGCCGGCAAGATGCCCTCGAGCGAGTGAAAGATAAAATAGGGCTTTTGCGCCAGGGCCGCGCCATGCGCATCCACCAACCGGACGGGGAACTCCTCGCCGCGCGTGCCAAACGACTGCACGAGGCGCAGCAGGCGTTCGGAAAAAAGCGTGAAACCGTAGCTGTCGAGCAGGTAATCCGGCAGCTCCAGCCTGGCGGGCGCGCGGTAAACCGGGCGCAGCGCCAAACCATAGGGCGCGCTCTGCATGGGGCTGAAGACCGGCACGCCATCGACCGGCTCGGGCACCGGCGTGCCCAGGCTGAGCAAGCGCGCCTGGACCGCTTTGCCGCGTTTGTAAAAAACGTTTTTGCGGTAGATCCAATACATATTCACCTCGCTGTGATTTCCTCTCCTGCCCATCATTTCACCCGCCCCGCGCCATTTCCAAACTGGCTGCGCAATTCAGCAAGCAGCTTTTGCAGTTCGCTGCGGCTTTTTGCCACCCCCCATCCCTCAGCCGCTGCCCGCGTTTCCAGCCCGTCGAGTTTCGCGCCCACTCCATTGCTGTATACGCCATGCGGGCCGTTATGATACGGCAGCCCCAGAGCCGCGGCGTCTTCTGCCATGCGAGGCAGGGCGACGCCGTTTTCAGCGCTGTTAAAGTCCCATCCGCCGGTGCGTTTAAAAAAGGAATGGCCTTCATATTCCATCGGAATCAGATGGTGGGCCTGCCATTCGAAAGCATTTTCGCGCGCCCAACCGGGAATGTATGAGCTGGCCAACAGACGGCTGCGCAGCACCTGGCGGCAGGCGTTATGCACCCACCAGCGTCCCGCCCCCACCGCGAAGGTATGCGCCTGGCGCACCATCAGATTGTACATCCTGCGCGGACCGGAACGCGCTTCAATCGCGGTGATGCGCCCCACTCCGCCGGCGGCTGAAGTCAACTCGTCGCCAGCATGCAGGTCGCCGGCAGGCACCCAGGCTCCGTGCACGTAAAAGGGGTGTTCGGGTGTGGTCACGATCGTCTCGTTACCCACCGTCAGGTTTAGCAGCATTGGGTCGTTGTGAGTCAGCAGCGCTTCGACCGGAAAGTAACCCTGGGAACGGCCGCGCTCATCCAAAGCAAGGACAAGCTGGCCGGGGCGGACACGCTCGATGGGTATAAACCCATCGGGTGTGACCACTGGTGTGCCCGCGCCAAAGCTGCACGGCTGCTGGAGGGCAGCCAATCTGCGCACGGCATCATCCGACAGTTTGCCGCTGGCCTGCAGCTCGCGCAAATCGCGCGCGCCCGCCTCGCTGACCCCATCCAGTCGCGTGACTCCCCTGCGCAGCTCTGCCGCGCTGCCCGCATCGCGCAGCACGGCCAGCGCCGCCTCGTCGCCGTAGCGCAAACTGCCCAGCAGGTCATCGGCCTCGTCCAGCTTGTTTGCCGTGCGGGCGGCTGCGGCCGCTTTGCCGCCCTGGCTGAGGGCAACCGCCTCGCCAATCCCCACCAGCCCAAGCAGGCCCATCCAGCGCCAATTCCCCAAACTTTGGCCCGTCACCAGGTCGCAGCCGGTGGCGGCTTCGCCCAATGCCTTCACATCCCCAACGATGGGGATGAAATCGATGCCAATTGAGGTAGCCACCGCTTCGGTGGAGGGCTTGCCGCCTTTGCAATCCGAAGGCGGAACGTAAGCGACCATCGCGCCGGAGGGTAAACCGGTCACCGCGCTGGGCGGGGCCGCCGGTTTCGGGTAGATTGTCACCACAAATTTGTCGGGCTGCAGGAAAAGCCAGCCAAGTTTTCCCGTGGAAGTGCGCGACGCCAGCCAGTCGATCTTGCCGGTGTCGCTCCACAGACGGCAGTCGATGATATCGACCTGGTCGCCTTCGGGCAGCCGTTCGAGGAAGTTGGCGTTGTCGCGCAGGATCTCGGGTGTGGCGCGCAGGATATGCCCGTCAGGCGCAACCACGCTGCCGCGCCCGCAGGTTTGCATGTGGCTGGTGCGGCTGCCAGTGAAAATCAACGGCGCGGGCGAACCATCGGCCAGCCTGGGGCCGGGGGTGAGTGTGCGCGTGATCACAGCCCCGTTCACCTTGCTGCCCGACCCGTAATTGCGCACGACCACGGTTGGCAGCGCGGCCGGCCCAGATTGCGCGGGCGGGAAGCAGCCGCAGAGCAGCCCCTGGAGCAGCACCAGGAGCAAAACAAGGTTTAGGCAGCGCGCGCGCCGGTTCATGGGCGCGCCTTCGATTCAACTGACATCTGACCAGCTTCCATGCGCACGCTTTGCACATAGCGGCGCGGCAGCAAGTGATAGAGACTGCTGGCTAATCGGCTTTGCAGGTCATCTTTGTACTGGTCAGTGACGTCTTTCTCGCCCAGCCAGATCGAGTCGACCCGCGCCAACAGGCTGTCATTCTGGACATAAAAGCTGCCCGCTGCGCGCAACTCTTGCTGGATGCCTTTGACGAGGATCAGCTTAGCGCGCGCTTGAAACCCTTGTGGGGTCAACTCAACCTGGATCGCCGTGATGTCCTGTCCCTTCGCATCCGCGTTCAGGCGCTCCACCAGCATCGCGCTGGTGATCACATCCTGCACCGCGACCATGCCCATTGGGGTTGGGGGGCGAAGACCAACCCCAGTTGGGGTTGCGGAAAGGTGGATGCTTCCGGCTGGGGGCGCAGGCGCAATCCCAGTCCCTGTAGGGGAAGGGGAGCGCGAGGCATCTCCTGCCGCAGCTTCAGAGAGCGGCGCAGCTTCTGTGAGGGCAGCGAGGAGATGGGTAGTCGCGGTCGGGGCCATGGCGGGCAGGGCAGCCGCGGATGGAGGAACATCGGATCGATCCAGTTCGGGCGCAGCGGCAGGTGCGGCCCGCTCCGATGTGGGAATGCCAGCCTGGCGCCCGCGCGGTTCCAGCGTGCGCACCACCGAAACCACCACCGTGCTATCGACGCGGCGCATGGCATCCGTAGTCGCCGCCTGGGCGGTCTGGACGCGCTCCTCATAGGCAGCTTTCTCCTGGCGCAAGTCATCCGGCAGGAGCGCGCCAGGCTGGCAGCCGGTCAGCAGCCAGGGCAGCAGCGCGGCGGTCAGGCCAATCACGGTCAGTATCAGGGCCAGAGATCGGTTCATGTTTCCTCCTCGTGGTTGCAGCGCCTAATTCGTCTTCCATACGCACCTGTCGGGTACATTGAAAATCGTCGCCAAAAACACCAGCGGCTCTTTGCTGTCCGTTCGCAGCGCATAACCCAGTTCGTCGCCGGGCTGCAGGTAATCGGGCAGGGTAAAAACCACATCCTTGAGCGAAAACTGGCCGCGCTCGACGATTTGACGGCGGCTGCTTTCTACCGGCTTGCCGTTCACCGTCAGCCCCAGGCTCGAGGCGGGAAAATCGCCGTAGGACGAGCGGAACAGGTCGATGACCACCGCCACCTGCGCCTTGCCTGGGCCGGGAAATTTCCAGCGGCTGTTCAAGTTGTACTGGTTGGTCAGCGGAACGGCGCAATTCGGCGGTTCGCGCTGAAACACGGCCAGTTTTTTCATAGCTGCAGTATTGCCGTTATAGCCGGTGTAGGAGGTGGGCATCCAGCCCACGCTGCCGTTCCAAACCACGCGCAGGTGGCTGCTGGTTGCATTGCGCCCCATCACATACACGGTTGTACCCGCCGGAATATCGACCGGGGCGACTTTTTCAGCCCGGTTTGGCGAAGCAAACAGCCCGCTGGCGTGGTTCAACGCGGTGTCGGGAAGATTGTAGAACATCGCGCCACCCTGCTGTTCTTCTGCGGTGGGGGCAGGCGCCTGGGCGGGCCGGGTCGATTGAGCGGACGCCGCCGCCTGGGTGGGCACCGCCGCTTCGGTTTCGATCACCACCACCTCACAGCCAGAAGATAGCAGCATGACAAGGATCACCTCGATCGCCAGCATCCACTTCGCAAATACGCTTCGGTTCATGTCGGCCTCCATTCTTGGGTAATTACGGCAAGGTGCAGCCCGATTGGCTGAACAGTCCGGCGGCCTTTTCCAATGCGCCGGCCTGACTGGAGCGGCGGATATCGCCGTACTGGTAGGCGTTGGCGCCGCCGTATTCTGCGCGGTTCCAGTAATTCAGCGCGTGGTACTGGTAGGAGAGATCGCGCAGAAAAATGCTGTAGCTCAGCAGCAGCGCCAGCAGCGCCGCGCAGACGGCCACGGCCGGCAGGCGGCGCGTGAACAGCACACCCAGGCTGGCCCAGGCGGAGCGCCAGGGGTCGCGCAGCCTCAGCAGCGCGATCGAGATCATCCCGGCTGCCAGGCTGAACGCACCCAGCGCCAGCCAGACCGAGAACAGGTGGCCTGGGCTGTTGAACTCATCAAAACGCCAGCTGTCCATCCAGCAGTACAGGTCCAGGCTGGAGGAGAGCCCTTCATAGGCCCATTTTCCGGTCGAGAAGTAAGAGAAACCCTCGATCAACTGTTCCAGGCGCGGATTGCGCAGCAACCCGGAAAAGAGGACAATAAAAACCACTGCGAAGCTGAGATACAAATAGCCGCGCCCCGAGCCCCCAGCCGCGCACGAGATGAGCAAGCCCAGGCTGATCGAGGTGATACAGCACAGCACCAGGGTGAACAACACCAGCCAGCTTGCCTGGCTGAAAAACAGGCCAGGCAGTTGAAAACGCAGCAGTATCTCCAGCGCGCTGAAACTTTCGCCAATGCGCGGCGAAGGGAAGCCTGGCAGAGCCTGCGAATAGACCAGCACGATGAACAGCAGCAGCACCACCGGCGCCAGGACGCCCACCGCCAGGGCCAGCCAGGCCCACTTGGACAGGTAATAGGCCGAGGTGGAGAGGCCCTTGAGCCGCTCGTGGGCAAAAATGCGCCACTCCTTTGAAACCTCGGTGTAGCTGGTGATCATCCCTAGCAGCGATGTGACCAGGGCAATCACATAAACCGACTGTCTGGCCTGGTTGAGCGCCAGGGCGCGCTCAGCGGCATCAAACGGTTTGATAAAGGCGCTGCCCGGCAGGGTGAAGAAGAGCACCCCGCTGAAGCCGGCCAGCAGCACCAGCAGCAGCCCAAGAGGGTCGTTCCAGCGCACGCGCGTGTAGCGCACGAACAGGCAGGCAAATTGAGCCTTCCAACCGCGCCAGGCCGGTTGGGGCGCGGGCGCCGCGCTCTTGTGCCGGGGGGCCGGGCGGGCAGTGTAATTGGCGCGCGCTTCGGGGCGGGTGGGCGTCTTTTCAAAAATGTACGCCCAGGCATAGAAATCGTTGCCGTCTCCGCCGGTGCGCAGGGGGGCGCCCAGTTCGGTCAGCAGTTCTTGCTGCGCCTGCCCGGGCTGCCCAGCCTTGCGCAAGCGCGAATTTTCGACATACAGCACCTGGTCGCACAGGTCGAGGGTGCTGAGTGTGTGCGTGATGACAATAACGGTCTTGCGGTGGGCGTGGGCGTACTCCGCCAACATGCGCATCAGCCCGCTTTCGGCGTCACAGTCGAGATTGCTGGTCGGCTCATCCAGCAGCAGGATGGGCGGGTTGGTGAGTAGTTCCGCACAGACGTTGGCGCGCTTCTTTTCGCCGCTGCTCAGCACCTTGAGCGGCTTTTTGCGGCGCGGATCGCCCGCCGGAAAACCAAAAGAGCAGAGCAGATCTTCGACGCGTGCGTCCCGCTCAGCGGCGCTGGATTCTGGCAGTCGCAGCCGGGCGAGGAACCGCAGCGCCTCCTCGAGCAGCAGCCCGTCATGCAGCACATCATCCACTGGTACGTAACCGATGCGCTGCAGCCAGAGCTCGGGGTTGCCGTAGATGTCCTCTCCGTTGATGCGCACTTCGCCCTCCTCGGGGCGCTGGCCCGCCAGGGCCTTCATCAGGGTGCTTTTCCCGGCCCCGTTTGGCCCGATGATCGCCAGCAGTTCGCCCGGCCGCGCCTCGAACGAAGCGCGGTTGAGGATCACCTTGCCCCGGCGGGCCACGGTCAGGTTCTGGACGGTGAGCGTGTAAAGTGTATCCATCTCTGCCTCCTTGCGCTGCCAATTGCGCGTCTGCTAGTGGATGTTTTCCTGCTTGACCAGGCTGCAGGGCTCGACGTATCCCAGGAAGACCTTGTAAGCGCCCAACTGGTCGCCTTCCCCCTCGGCGCCTTCGCTGATCACGCCCTCGGCCCAGCGTTCAGTCCACTCCACTGTGACGATGCCCTTGGATCCGGCCGGGATGATCACGGAGAGAGGGCAAAGCGCTTTTTGCTGCGTGCCCTCCGGGTCAACCGGGGAGAGCTTGTACAATTCGGCGATCTTCTGGCGCACCTTCTCCGCCGAGACGTCCTGGCTGGTCAGGCGCTCGACAATCTGGTTATGGTAGGTCTTGTGCAGGTCCAGCTGCACCTGCAGGTCGGCCGCGCCCTTGCTGTTGTCCAGACCGGGATAGCTGTCATACGAAATGACCTTGCTGGCCACCTCGCCGGGCCGGTCGAGGATGTGCTTAACAACGAACTGGATTTCGCTGTTGCCGCAGGCGCTGGAAGCAAGCGCGAGGAGCAAAAGGGCTAAAGCCATGCCAACACGGATGAAAGCAGATGTCAAAGTTTTCATGTTTTCCTCCAGATGTACGCGAGTGATCCAGTCCGTCGACTCAAGAGCTGCCGCGCGGTTGTTACAGCAACTTTATGGCATTTCCCTCCGCGTTGAAATCCAGGAAAACTGGATGGTTCCAAAAATCCCTGAAAGAGCCTTTTATAAAAAGAATCTCCAACTTCCGCCAATGCCAATGGATAGACAAGGTTCACATACAAGCACAGCGCCAGGGAACAGGGCATGGAAGTCCATCGGTCTGATGTTGCGCATCGCAGTTCCTTTCAAATCATTTCCACCGACACGCAGTGTACCTCCCGACAGATTGCGAAAAAAATCCAGAAAATCTGGCCAAAATTGGGAGACTGGTTTGGGGTGATGTATGCTACAATCTTGTTCAGAAAGCCCCCGCGGTTCCAATCAGCATCTCCACGGCGGCCCCACGGCTCTTTACCAGGTGAATCCATCGCGCCGCATTCGCGTAATAACGGACTGGCATCTTTTACCACCCCCTTCGCCAGCAGCCGTCCGCGAACAGACGGCAGGCTGGCCTTTCGTTATGTAGGATGAAGGGAGGCAGCGATGGAAAAGCACATGGGTTGGAATGTGTGGGTGATGGAACCGGATTGGCACGCGGGGCTGCTGATGGCAGGGCTGCTGCAGCGCGACTGCCGGGTTAAGGACTGCCAGTTTTTTGCTTCGCCCCAGGGGCTGCAGGATGCGATTTCCCGGCGGCCCTCCAGGGTGGAGAAGGATTTGATTTTTATTGCCGCGGAGTACCATCCGCATGTTCCCGATTTGGAATTGCTGCTGCTGGCACTGAGATTCGCGCTTCCCAATGCGCTGATCCTCTGCCTGGCCAACCAGCCTGCCCCAGATCTGGCGATGGCGGCGCTGCGGGGTGGAGCGCAAGGCTTGCTGCTGAAAAGCGAAGCCGCCTTTGGGCTGCTGACCGCTGCGCTGCGCGCCGTGCACGGGCAGTTCTTGCACACGCCGGGGCTGGCGCGGTGTATGCCTGCGCGCGGCCAACTGCGTGATGTGCAGGTGCGCACGGTGCCAGCCTGGAAAAGCCAGCTTTCCCCTCGGCTCAGCCAGGCCTTTGAGCTGCGCGTAGTGCAGGGGATGCAGGCGCGCACAGCCGCGCGGCGCATGGTGGTGCAGACCTGCGCAGTTGAAAAGTATGTGTCCGACGCCTATCGCAAGCTCGATTTTTGCCCAGGCGTGGATACGCATGACTTTGAGGGCATTTGCACCGAGAAGTTGTCCAAAGAGGAGCGCGGGCTGCTCTTTTATACCGGTCTACCGCGCCTCGAGCAGGCCCCGCGGCGGATTAAGGTTCAGCCTGGCCGGTCGAGTTTGAATGGAGGGTATGAAAGATGAGTTGCCCCGCCTTGTCTACGTTTGATAACGAGCTGACGGGCTTGGTGGTCCTGGCCCGTGCAGACCATCCGCGCGCGGCCTGGGCAAGAATGTCACGCGGCGCATGTACTTCAGCCGGGTTAGCGAGATACAGCGCAGCCAGACCGGTGTATCCTCTCAAAAAAATTGGGTGTAATATGTTTTCGGCGGGCATAGCCCGCCGAAAACATATTACACCCCAACTTATTGAGAAAATACTATCCATCCGTCCGATAGATGGTAAAACATCCAGTTTTTTTGGACAGTTCAAAAAAAAATTTTCTGCTATACTTGTTTTTGTAAAGCAAATTCAAACCATCATGCGGGAAAACGGTTCGCGCGGGTGACAATTTGCAGATTTTTTATAACAAGCTAAATCAAGATCAGGGAGGGGTCGATGATGGATAATCCCATACCGCAAGAACTGCGCGCGGATCATCTATTTCTGATCATGGGCGGCAATCCGCTGCCCAACTGGGTGGCAGCGCGGCTGCTGCTCAAGCCGGGCGGGCAGGTGTACCTGGTTTGCTCCGCGGGAACGCCAAACGGTGATCGCGGCACCTATAGCACGGCTCAAAGGCTTTCCCAGGTTTTGCAGTCGAATGGATATTTGCCGGCCAAACTTCTCCAGGTCCAAAACGAAGCGAACGCCGCGGAGATATTCAATGCGGTAAAAAAAGCGGCCGCGGCCATTCAAGGCGGCCAGATCAACTGCCATTACACCGGCGGAACCAAAGCCATGAGTGTGCATACCTACCGCGCAGTTGCCGCCCGAAACGGCGCGGGTTTGCCACCTTTCCACTTTACCTATCTGGACGCGCGCCGCCAAAAGATGATTTTCGATCCGATCCTCGGGCGCAATGACTCACTTTTTTTTGAAGTCGGCCTGGCAAAGGACGCGGAGATCGATTTCAAGACTTTGCTGCAGCTTCATGAGAACCATACCATTAAGTCACAGGACCTGTTGGAACCGCCGCAAAATCGCAAAGACCTGGCCAAAGAACTGCATCAGATCTGCATGCAGGCAGGGGGATTGAAAGGTTACTCAGGCTGGCGCATGGGCTGCCTCAAAAATGGCGCAAAATTTAAAGATGAACCAGAACTGGCTCAACTGCGCCTGGATGAGACGTTGCAAGGGGGGCTTGTGCCGCTGTGCCAAAAGGTTGCCGCCCTGGCTGGCTTGCCCACCGCGGGCCTGACGCTGGGCCGTGCGGCGCAAGGGCTGGGCTGTCCCAACAGCACGGAATTTGCCAAATGGCTGGATGGCCCCTGGTTAGAAGACTACACCTATGATTGCATCCAGCAGGCCCAAACCGGCCTAGATCTTTCGTCTTTGACAAAAGACATCAAAATCCATATTCCTACCTCAAGCTATGATTTTCAGCTCGATGTATCCTGCATGCGCGGCTATCAGCTCTACGCGCTGTCGTGCTTCAGCGGCGGGGAGCGCGGCACGTTCAAAGAACATCTGATCGAAGTGGTCACGCGCGCGCGCCAGATTGGCGGCGACGCTGCGCGGGCTGCCCTGGTTTGTTACTGCCCACAAAGCCGCGACCTGCAACTAGAGATGAGCGACCAGTTGGATGCTCCAGGTCAGGTAAAGGTGTTTGGGGCCAGTGAATTACGTAATTTACCCGCCAGTTTGCGGGATTGGTTCCAGAATTAATTGGGGAGGGGAACGCATGAACTATATTTTGACAGTGCTCGATACAGTATCAATTCAGAAATATATCTTTTCCACCAACAAGCTGCAGGAGATGATCGGCGCGTCTGAACTGGTGGAAGTGGCCACGCAGGAATGGGTCTATGAATGCCTGTTTGACCTGTTTAAGGAAAACCACAACCTCACCTCGCGGGCGGGCGGACTGGATGAGCAGCGCGTAATCGAAAATGAGGCGCTGGGCCTGCAGGCCGAGTTGATTTATGCAGGCGGGGGCAACACGCTGCTGCTTTTCCGCGATATGGATTGCGCGCGCGCCTTTACCGCCAGGCTGACCCGCCGCGCGCTGATCGAGGCCCCGGGGCTGCAAATCGCCGTGGCGCATCTGCCGTTTGAGTGGTCTGAGGGCAGCCTGGGCGCAAAGATGATCGATCTGATCGAAAAGCGCCTGGCCCAGCGCAAGTTAGTTCGGTCCGATGCCCAGCCTCTGGGCGCGCTGGGCGTGACCATGCCCTGCCAGTCCACCGGCGGGCCGGCTGCCTGGCTCAGCGCGGAGACACCGCCGCGGCGCATCTCGCGCGAGACGGCCGCCAAACTGGGGCTGGTGGATCGTCACAATGCCCGATTGCGGCGGACTTTCGGCCAGCAGTTGGAAGGAGTGTATGATTTTCCGCAAGACTTCGATCAATTGGTCCCTTTCGAGCGCTCCGAAAGTTACCTGGCCGTGGTGCACGCCGATGGCAACGGCATGGGTCGCCGTGTGCGCTCGATTGCTATGCAAGCCGGGAATAATCGAACCTTTATCAATAACATGCGCGCTTTTTCGACATCGGTACGCGCCGCTTCCACCGCGGCTCTGGGCGCGGCCGTTGTGGCTCTGGCGCGCATGAACCCCGACGATCTGAGCCCGCGCGGCAAGCGCTTGCCGCTGCGCCCGTTGATTTCCGGCGGCGACGATGTGACTTTTGTCTGCCGCGGGGACCTGGGTGTTTCGCTGGCGGCGCTGTTTCTAGAACACTATGAACAGGCCGTCTTAGAGGGCTTGCCGCGCAAAACCGACGCCCCCAACGAGCCAATTCACCCGCATGCCTGCGCGGGCATCAGCATCGTTAAGCTGCACTTCCCCTTCTCGCTGGCCTATGAGCTGGCCGAATGCCTGTGCAGCGAGGCCAAGCAAGAAATCCCTGCCGGCGAAGATTTTTCCGTTCTCGACTGGCACTTTTCTTCGACCGGAATCAGCGGCTCTCTGGAGGATATCCGCCGTGCATATACCAGCGCGAGCGGGGCCAGGCTGAATCTGCGCCCGCTGCGCTTGCGCCCACAGCCATACGATGTGGATGGCCGCGCCTGGCTGGAGCGCGTGGAGCCGCTGGTGGCGGAGTTTCACAAGAAGTGGAGCGGCGCGCGCAACAAGGTCAAAGACTTGCATGAAGCGCTGCGCGAAGGGCCAGAGGAAGTGAAAGAGTTCCTGCATACCTATCAATTGGCCAGCCTGCCCGCACTCATCCCGGGCGTCAACACCTATGTTGATACTGGGTGGGGAGACCGCTGCGGCTATTTCGACGCCCTGGAACTAATGGATCATTTCACCCGCGTGGGTTAGGGAAAGGCAAACATGTCTCAGAAAACGATTTCAGATCATTCAGCCAGGTTGTTCATACACTTGAAGAGCGCCGCCGCCTTCTCTTCTGGCGCTGGTTTGCCCGGGGTGGCCGACCTGGACGTGGTGCAGGATGAGATTGGCCTGCCTTTCATTCGCGGTAAAACGCTCAAAGGACTGCTGGCCGAAGAGTGCGAAAATATCCTTTACAGCCTTCGTTTGCAATCGAAAGCTCAGGATTGGTTGCAGGTTAAAAGACACCTGTTTGGCGCTCCAGGCAGTGGATTGGAAGACGGCGGCATCTTGCATGTCGGGGATGCCTGCCTGCCCGCCGCGTTGAAGCTGCTGCTGAAGCACCAGCTGGAGAAGAAGGGCCCAGATGTTTTTTCAACCCAGGATATTGCCGCTGGCCTGACCGGGGTTCGCCGGCAGACCGCCATGAACGATTGGGGCGGTCCACAAGCCGACACGCTGCGCGCCACCCGCGTGGCGGTGCGAGGTCTGGTTTTTGAAGCCGCGATCAGCGCCAGCCAGAAATTGGAAGACCCCGATTGGATGCTGCTGTGCGCATCGGTTTTGGCGCTGCGCCACGCAGGGAGCGGGCGCAACCGCGGGCGCGGATGGCTTTGGGCTGAACTGGATGGCGAACGCGGCAAAACTTATTTTGAAATGTTCCGCCGCCGGATAACCGGAGTGGGAACGCAGGAGGTGGCCCAATGATTGCACTACAGCTTTCAATGCGGCTTGTCGAGCCGGTGCTCGCCACCGGCATCGAGGGCGACCCCAACTCGGCGGTGTCATTATCCTACATCCCGGGCAGCGCCATTCGTGGGGCGGTGATTGAACGTTACCGCCAATCTCGGAAAGATAAGCAGTTGGACGCGGCGCAAGAAGCGGAACAGCGCCTTTTCTTTGACGGCCGGACGCGCTTTCTAAACGCTCACCCCCTGGTGCAGGTGGATTCGCGATCCGCGCGCGGGCTGCCAGCCCCGCTTGCCTGGCGCAAGGAGAAGGGCCAGAACGATCGAAAGATATTTGATTTCAGCGTGGCTGCCCCACCCATTCAACAAACCAAGTCAGTGACTGGGTTCTACACAATCGATGGCGGCAGCGCTTACTTCGCGGACCAGCCCATGCAGGTCAGTGTGCATACCCAGCGCGATGCGCAAGCTGGACGTCCTGTTTCTGGCAGCGGTGCGGTGTTCCGTTTCCAGGCCCTGGCTGCCGGGCGGCGGTTTCAATCGGTCATCCTCTTTCAGAATGAAGCCGATTTGACCCTGGTGCAAAATTTGTTGGAGCGCGGCGACCTGCTGCTGGGCGGCGCGCGCGCGGCGGGTTATGGGCGCGTGCAGGTGGAAGCGATGGAGCGCCTTCCAGAGGATTGGCGTGAGCCAGGTTATGACGCGATGGTAGGCTTGCAACCCTATGACAACCTCTCATTGGTCGCGATGCACTGTCTGAGCGATATCTTGCTGCGCGACGAAAATGGACAGTACACGCTTGATCCGCTGCCTGCACTGAAGAAACACCTGGGAAGTGGGCTGACTTGTCTGGGGCAGCCATCTGAGTCTGAGAACGGCGAGGAGCGCATCTTCCGCAAGAACCACTGGGTGGGCGGGTTTAACCGCAAAGCCGCGCTGCCGCTTGCCCAGGCGAGTGCTTTGGCAGCGGGAAGTGTCTTTGTCTTGCGCGCCGATGAGCCCATCAGCGGCCAGGCTTTGCTGGACCTGGAAGAGCGCGGAATTGGAGAGCGCAAGGCTGAAGGGTTTGGACGCATCGCGTTTTTTGCCCTGACGGATGACGTAGAGGATGACGGGCAAAGCTCAATCGGGTTGAAGCCCATGATCACGCAGGTTGACGAAAAAAAAGAAGCCAGCGACGCGCCGGATGATGAAAGCGCGGAACGCGCTGTGCTTGAAATGGACGACGCAGCGCGCGCTATGACCTTGAAACTCCTGCGCCGCCTGCTGGAAAATAGAATCGAAAAGAAGCTTCAAAAGTGCGTCAACGCCGTCACTTTTTTGCGCTCCGCACGTCACAGCAACCACGCCATCGCGCGCTGGCGGGTGTTGGTGCGCGCTTGTCTGGCCGCAAAAACGCCGCAGCGCTTGAACAAACATCTAGAGAACGAAGTAAAGAAGAATTCCCCGGCCTGGCGTGCATTTCAGCGCACCCGGATTGAATTAAATGGCGTAGAGTGGCGGCTCTCGGATTGGTTGGAAAAAGCCTTAAGCACTGATGAGAATGTGCCGTGGATGTGGATCGGCGGAAAGCCTGTCGAAGAACTGGGCGCAGGTGAGCACCGTCTCAGCTGCGTACCGGCCGACCATGACAGCGTCACATATACCTTGCTCTTGATCGATGGTCTTCTGGCGAAATTGGCTCACCAGGAAGGGGAAAATTAAACATGGCTGAGACGACACGTCCTGTTCACCGCAATATTTGTGAGCGCATTGTTGTCACGGGCACGTTGGTGCTTACATCACCGGCCCAGTTTGGCAGCGGCGACACGGCCCCTGGTGTGGATATGGCTCTGATGGAAGATGAAAGTGATGGTTCCCCGCTCTTGCCCGGGACGTCGATCGCCGGCGCACTGCGCAGTTATTTGACCGAGCGTGAGTTGGGCTATGCTGCTCTGCCGTCAAATAATTTGAAAAAATCTGATTCCAGGCATGGCGCCGCAGCGGAACGCCTGCTGGGCGGCAGCCGCGAGGACCCTGAAGGCGCGCAAAGCCCGTTGATTGTCCACGATGCGTTAGGCACAATCATCGCGCGCGAACTGCGCGACGGCGTGGCGATTGATCCGACAACACGCACGGCCAAAGATGAGAAACGCTATAACATGGAGGTTTTGCCTGCCGGGACACGCTTCGAGCTGCGCTTTGAGCTGCTGGTCTCTGAGCCAAAAGCTGACCGTGAGGTCTTGATCCAGTCGCTGATCACCGCACTTCATGGCCTGGAAAGCGGTGAAATCACCCTGGGACGGCGCAAACGGCGCGGGTTTGGCGAGTGCCGGGTGGAGAATTGGCGCATGTGGGATTTCCCCCTGGACAGTCCGCAAGGATTGCTGGCCTGGCTGGCGCAAGATCATCCGGAATGGATGGCGAACGAACTTCGGGCTACCGAATTCGCATCTATTCAATCCGCGTTTGGCGGCAAAGTTGTCTTGCTCCCCGATGCGCGCTCCCAGTTGGACCTGCGGGCTGAATTTTCGCTGGAAAGTTCTCTGCTGATCCGCTCCGGTTTTGGCGAGGCAGATCTAGGATCCGATGTGACCCATCTGCATTCAATGCGTGCAAACCCGGGTGGCGGTGAAAGCCGGCAGCCTGTTCTTCCTGGCACCAGCCTGGGAGGCGCTTTGCGCGCCCGCGCTCGGCGGATCTTGCTGACACTCAACCCGGAAAGGGTTGACGCGGCAAAGGGTATGCTGGACAGCCTGTTTGGGCCTGAAGATGTCGAGAGCGGTGCTGTTGCCACCGCCAGCCGCCTGGAGACCCGCGAAAGTGTGATCCGCGGCGGGAAAAGGGCGGTGCAAAACCGAATTCGCATCGACCGCTTTACGGGCGGGGCCTATGAAACGGCGTTATTTAATGAAGAAGCGCTATTTGGCGCGGGAAAGGCTCGCGTGGAGTTGACGATCAAAGTGCGCAACCCGTCCGATGGAGAAGTGGGTCTGCTGCTGCTCTTGCTGAAAGACTTGTGGGCAGGGGATTTGCGACTGGGTGGTGGATCCAATATTGGGCGCGGTCAGTTCAAAGGGGTGAGCGCGCGTTTATCTCTGGCTGACCAGCGTTGGGAGTTTCATCAGCAGGAGGGGGGCAAGCTGGCCTTTAGCGCCGGGCAGCCCGCGGGCCTGGAGCAGTACGTCGCCAGCCTTGTGAAGGAGATCGTATCATGAAGACAGTCGACACGTTGGTGGTAGCGCGCACGGATCAATTGAGTGTGGGCGGACTGGCGTCCGGTCCGTTGGCCTGGTTAGAGGAGATCATCGCGAAATTCTCTGAGCTTAAGTTATGCTGGCTGCTGGCGCATGCCGAAGATGAGGTCGTGTGGGGACGGGTTGAAAACGGCAAACTGTTGCTCTCGCGTCCTGGTGACTTGCGCCCGGCCACGCTGCTGGAATGCCGCCTTTTCTCGCAAGCAGGCGAATTGTTGGTCTGGCGCGCGGACGGCGCTTGGGAAGCGCGTCTGGTTAAGGAAGATTCCAACGATAAAGCAGTGAAATGGATTGATGAATATCAAATCCTGTGGGGGAGCCGGGTTGATAGTACGGCAACCCATGTTCCAGAGGGTTTTACACCCTTGATCGAGGTTGAGCAAAACGGGATGCGTCACCGTGTACCGTGTGCAGTTTCCGACGCCGACCTTGCCAATGCCCGTTTACGTCTTCAAGTGCGCCATTACCTGGACAATGATCGTGACAATGGCGAGACCAGCATTGTCTTGAGCCGGCTGGTCAAGGTTGGCATCTTTTCGGACAAAGACTTGGTGGAGGTGCCCCAATGGCAGAACTGAAACAGTCACAAACCATTCAACCTGACCGGCAGGCGCTTGCGCCATATAACTTCGTGCCTTTGCCGGAGAAGGTCATCTTATTGGGTTTCGACCATCTCCCTGACCAGGACGAATATCATAAAACGCTGCTGAGCGGGCACATCGACTGCAAGCTGACCACAGCATCTCCGATCTATACCCGCGGTCTGGTTCCTCCCGAAGAGTTTACTCCATTGGGGGGTGGAAAAAATCGTCCGGAGTTTTTCTATATCAATTCCGAAAATGAGCCAGAGCTTCCAGGCAGCAGCCTGCGCGGACTCATTCGCGGTCTGGTTGAAATCGCTTCGTTTAGCAAAGTCAGTTGGGTTTCCAACAGCCGCCTGATTTACCGTGCGGTCGGCGACACCACCACCCACGGCACGCGCTACCGCGACCGCTTGATGCGTGACGACGGCAACAAACAGTATACCCCGTTGATGCGTGGTGGTTACATGCACAGGCGCGGTTCAGATTGGGTCATCCAACCGGCGCGCGTGATCGATGGCACAACCTTTGCTGTGATCAAGATCGATGATGGCTTCTTTTCCAAGCTGCGCACGATCGCTAACACCAAGAACTGCCGTGAAATTTTTATCCAGGTCGGCCCTTACGAATACCAGGAAATTCGCGGCGGTTTCATCAAGGTGCGCCAGGCGCGCGTGCGGCACGCCCTGGCTTCGCCCGCTGCCGGGCATATTCAGGGCGCGTGGGTGAAAAGCGGGCCGATGGCTAGTAAACGCAATGAGCCAGTGATTTATCCTGAGGACCCCGAAGCCAGGGCATTGAAGTTGAGCGATGAGCTGATCGACGCTTACCGCGACCAGATCAGTGGCGAGCAAAAAAACCTATTGGGTGACAACGGCGTTTTGGCCGAGGGGCACCCCGTGTTTTACAGCCTGGATAAAGATGACCGTGTGGAGGCCATCGGACATTGCCGGATGCTGCGCATCCCTTACCCCTTCACCCCTCTAGAGTTTGTGCCACCTCGAAAAAGAAAAGAAGAAGATCTGGATATAGCGGAAGCGATTTTTGGCTTTACCCGCCAGCTGAAGCAAAAGGAAGCGGAGCTGAAAAAGCGCGCTTATGCGGGTAGAGTGTTCTTTTCAAACGCGCGCCTGGAAAAAGGTCAAAAAGATCTCTGGCTTGCGCCGCAGAAGACGATCACTCCGCGCATTTTGGGAGGTCCCAAACCGACTACGTTCCAGCATTACCTGATCCAAACCCAGCCAGACCGCTATATGGTCGGGCGGACGCGCGACAATCAGCCCAAATTTGAGCTGCGTCTGACGGATTATACCGGGGCTGGGGAGACGCTGCTGCGCGGCTCAAAGCAATATTGGCACAAAGGCGATGTGCCCCTGTCGCAATTAGAATGGACCCGTTCGCAAGTTTCCAGGCGCGAGACCGATAATGACAAGATTCAGACGCAGATTCAACCGCTGCGCTCCGGGCTGACCTTCCAGTTCCGCATCGATTTTGAAAACTTATACTCCCCTGAACTGGGCGCGCTGCTCTGGGTATTGCAAACCGCCGCGGATCCAAGCTATCGACTGAAATTTGGCATGGGCAAACCCTATGGCATGGGCGCGGTGGCCATCCAACCCACCCTGTACCTGGGCAATCGCAAACAGCGGTATTCCACATTGTTTGAAGACGGTGCATTTGCCTTTGTTGAGTCGCCAGATGAAAAGATGGCAGGCAAGGCGGTGGCAGATTTTGAACGTTTTGTCTTGCAAGCGTTGGGCAGCGCACGCGAGCGCAACCTGGCGGATTTGGAACGCATTGGCGAACTACTGGCGCTGCTTTCCTGGCCTGGCCCCGCTCCAGAGCAGACACGCTACCTGGAAATCACCCATATTCAACCCGACGGCCGCCGGGTGAACGAATACCGTGAGCGCCCCGTGCTGCCGCAGGCCTCCACTGTGTTGAAATCTGCCCCGGCTGCCCAAGTTCGGCAGACGCCGGTCGTCAACAGGCCCCCCGAACAGTCAAAGACGGTGCCGCCCGGGTATTATCGGGGCACAGTGAAGGTGTTTGGCCTGGGCAACAATCAGGATTACGGTTTTATTCGTTATCTCAATGCCTCCGGTCAGGAAATCGAGGTGTACGTCAACCGCCGCGGTTTGAAACAGGGCCTCGCTGGCCTGGAAAAAGGTCAGCGTGTAATCTTCACAATTCGTGCGGGCATGCGCGGTGACCAGGCGTATGATGTGAGTATCGAAAATTAGTTTGTAATGTGTGGGCGGTTCGCTGCGAACCGCCCACATCGCGAGTTTGTCGCCGTAACTGGGAGGTTGGAGTGGCCCTTACCGCGTTCCGTCTGCGTAATTTTATGGCCTATGAGGACACCGGCTGGATTGAAATTAAGCCGGTTGTCTTACTGTTTGGTGAAAATTCAAGTGGAAAAAGCGCTATTGTGCGCGCCTTGCGTTTTCTGAAGCAGAGCATGGAAGATGTTCCAGAGGGAACTTCGTTTATTTACAATATCCGCGATGGGATTGACCTGGGGAACTTTGACGTGATTGCCCAAGGTCCAGATAAAGAAAGATACCACCGTCCATATTCTCAACAAGGAGAAGGAGAACCTGGCCCGCTCACGGTATCTTTTGCTTTCAGATTTTCTCTCACTGATGGGCAAATCCGCAGTCTTTTGGCTGGATTAAGAGAAAATCCACAAGAGCTTTTTGTTGATTTACATTTGAAATATGTTTTGGATAAGAGCCAAAATTCCAAAAAGACAATCCTGGAAGAATTATCAAGAGAATTTCCTACGGATCAAGATGACCCTTCCTTACCATATCAAATTTTTCATGCAGAACAAATTTATAACGAAAAAGATGGAAAACTTGAACCACAGTGGTGGTATGACAGCCATTTCTTTTACAGCCATGAAATTGAATCTTTCGACAACATTTGGCCCTATATCAACTTGAAATTAAAGGGTGGTTTCATTCCCAACTATATGATCGATGGTTACATATCTCTTGAAGATGTAGCCAAAGATTATCAACTGGTCAATGCTTTGCAGTTGTTTTTCAGGGATGAACTGAAATCATTCCTCGCGGGAATTAAATATCTGCCACCGCTGCGGCGCGCCCCTCAGCGTGAGTATGTCCTTAATGATGTTTTAACCCTTGAGCTTAAACGCCAGGGATTGGATGCTTTTCGGCAGTTCCTCGCTCACGAAATTACAGGTCCAGATATCGCGAAGATCAATTATTGGATTGACCAATTGGGTCTTGGAAACCGGGTTGAGGTTATTGATCGTGACCAGCGGGATGACTTCTCACCGACGGTAAAAATTGAACTGTTTGAGCAAGAAAACTCAGTCAATGGAGTGAATGTAGTTGATATGGGGGTTGGCGTGTCTCAAATCTTGCCAATCATTGTAGTGAGTGTGTTAGCTGAAAGCGGCTCTCTTGTGATGATTGAACAACCGGAGCTGCATCTGCATCCGCGGTTGCAAGTGAAATTAGGTGAGTTTTTCGCTCAACGGTCCAGGGCGGGCGTACATTTTTTGATAGAGACCCACAGTGAACATCTTTTCTTACGTTTCAGAAACCTGGTTGCAAAAGCCACCTTGACAACGCTTACCGGCGAAACTCAAAAGTTCGATTCAGGAGAGGTATTACCTTTTGGCACGGACGAGATCAATGCGTATTTTGTTTGCCGCGAAACCCCTAAAAGCTATTTGTATCAAATTCATTTCAAACCAAATGGTTATCTCGACCTTAAGAACTTAAACGGTCCTCGAAACCATGTTTATAACAAAGCAGTCGATGAGTTTTCATCTTTCTTTGTCGATGATGGGAATGAAGTGATGGATTTAGCAGATATCTATTTGAAACTACGCCAGATCAAACCAGCGGGGGCGAAATGAGCCCAGTTTTGGCTTTTGATCCGAATGTGATCGTCGCCGCCATGAATGAGGACGCCAATTGCGAACTTGCTTTAAGGCATATGACGGCCAGAAAAACCATGCTGGTGCTCGGGGATAGTCAAGTTGGTAAAATTCAACAACAATTATCCTCATATCGAAAAGACCCTAGATCCTATAATTCGCTCTGTGTCAACGCATTTTATTTAAATTTTTTCCCTGCAAATGCAGAGCCCGAATTTCTTCCTATATATGATGATAATGATGCCAGCCCAGATTTTCAACGCGAAGATGACTGGCTGAAAAAAGAGAATGGGTTCTCTCGCCCGGTTGAACCGGAGCTCATCCATGTCGCCCGTCTGGCAACCGATTCTCATTATATGTTAGTGGTGGGCTCTCCACTTCCTTATGATGGCTTGGAACCGCGCGAAACGAATAAAATTGACAAGATCGATTTACTCCACCATCATTTTCCTAGAGTGAAAATTTTTACCGCTGATAAAGCGGTAGAATTAATCAGAATCTTGGAATTAAACAGCGACCGTAAACTCGCCAGCAAATCAGAATTAGAAATGTTCTTACTCACCCATAGGGTAGAAACAGAAAGACTGGAGTTTAAACAGCCGAAAACGTCAAATTTAAATGGCAATATCATTTTGGAAGCGATGGAATCTGTTTGCGGAATGCTTAATAAGAACGGCGGTTTCGTTATTGTAGGAGTGGATAATGATGGGAATTTGAAAGGGTTTAATGCAGGTACATGCTCAAATGATCAGTTGGAAGCCATGTTTCTTAGCCAGTTACAATATTTTGAATCTAAACCCAATCGCTGGGTTGATATCCGTATTGTAAATCTTGATAGTGGTAAAAAAGTAGTGGTTCTTTATGTCGAAGCGCACCAGGAAGGACACTATAAACTGCATGGGACGAAATATTTTGCCGAATTCACTCGCGTGGGTTCATCCGATCAAAGAACCTGGTATGAGGATATAAGCGAAACACGTATCCCCAGTGCCCATCCAGCCGCGCCATATTTTTGGTATAACGAAAATACTTTGAAGGAGGATGATCCCAACCATGATGGAACAGTGACAGTTGAAGTCATAAAAATTCAAAACAATGGGATTGTGGTAAAATTTAAAAATAATTTAACGGTGTTTATATACAAAGATTTTTGCAAATGGGCAGGTAACGGACGAGCTGGGTGTAGGTATCAAGTGGGGGATAAGATACAAGTAAAAGTAACATGGTATGAGTATGGTTGCGATAAGAAAAGCGGCCGTACTTTATGCCAGGTAGTTGCTTTTAATCAAATCGCCTCTTGCGCGCCGGATCCCAGACTTCCTGCAAGTTGAGGATTTTAGCCACCTCATTCGCGGGCGACGGGCTGATCTGGATGGGGCGCAGGCGCAGAACCGCAGGGGAGTAGCTCAACCAGCCGTGCAGGTCTGCAGGACCATGACGGCAATGATAGGATGATGGGAGGGCAGATGGATCCGCGGCGGGGAAGATGGCCACTTCCCGGCAGACGGCGCGTCTGACATTGATTTCAATGAGAGTGGCTATGCAATACCTGACCCCAGCGGATCATATATGGCACTTTTATACCCGGTGCGCTGTTTGAGAAAGTGGATGAGGACAAAGTCATGCGCCAGGCATCAGAATCGGGTGTCAGGTTGGTGGAGGTGCCTTTTGTGCCCTGGGCAGCCTGGTTCCCGGGGATCGCGCCTCTGCTTCAGCGAGATCCGGATGAATATAAAGGAGATCGCCTGGGTTGGCTGGACGAAGGAGACCGACAGCGCTGCAGGCAGGTTGGAGCAGGGCTGTCTTTGCGCCAATGCGAGGTTTTGCGTGTATTTTCGCAAGATCTGACCCGCAAACAGGCTTCGCTCTAGCTGGTCATCGCGGCCAGTTGTCTGGAGCTCAGCCCAAAAGGGTTGCACTCCAGGGGAGTGACCCGGCGCAATGAGGGGGAAGGCAGCGCCGAATCAGTTTTTTTAACGCTTTAGCGTATAGGAAGGTCAAAAGCTATTGGAATCGGGCTGCGAGCCAGAAATGCGTTGATTTATACGAAAAAAAGGCATAGCCCTCCTCCACTTGAAGAGATGAGATCGTTCTCAGCGATCTGCCAGAATAGCATGCCTGCCGGAATGAGCGGGGCAGCGGAAAGCCTGCCTGTCCAGTCAACGTATAACGAAATTCGGACAGCTGACCGCTGAGAGCTTCCTTCCACCAAACATTCAGTTTTCCTGTATTGTTTCAATACCCCATTCAAACCATAATTGAAAGTGCCAGGGGAAAACAGCGCTGCACCGCCAGCCACTCCCCGAAGACTTTCGCTTGTGAATGGAGGATGAGACAATGGACTGGAGCTTGCATTCCACACTTCGCGCTGCTCAGCGCAATCTGTCGAAAGAGGATGTTGCCTACATCCTGTGCTACGGCCAGCGTTTTCACCGCGCCGGCGCGCTGATTATCTTTTTACGCCGCCGTGATATTCCCGCCTGGGATCGCGTTTTGGATGACTATGCCCGCCTTGAGGGCACGGCCCTGGTGCTCAGCCGTGATGGGCGCGTGCTGGTGACGGTCTGGCGCAACCCGCGTGGGTTGAAGCGCATCCGCGCCCGGCGCGTTTCGGTCACGCGCCGTCGTGATGGGCCAGAATGGGAGGAAGCATGGGGGCGCTGAGCGACCTGCTGTCGCGCTGGGGTGTCGGAGCAAAGCGGTCCGAAACGCCGCTGGCATGGGTCGCGCCAGACTGTTTCGTGCCGACTGGCCGGCTGGTGGTTTTCACCGATGGCGTGCTCCCCCCGCTTGGTCTGCGATCGGCCTGGCCGCGGTCGCCTGGGGTGGTAAGCGCCATTTGTGGGTTGTGGGCGCAGCGCTGGCGGCCGCTCACCTGCAGCGAGGTATGCGGTCGCTTGCCTGGCCCTGAGCCTGCTGCAAGCCTGGCGCGAATACCGCCGCCTCTCGCGCAAAGCGCTGGGGGCGCTGACCCCGGCCAGCGCCCATCGGATTACTCAGATCGAGCGCGGCCAGGTCAGTCCGTCGGCACAGATCCACGCTCGGCCTGGCTCCCGCCCTGCTCTGGCAAACCGCAGAGGTGGGGCAGACGATCTGAACAACCGTTATTCTCCAGCCAGCGATAGCAGCCCCCACCCCTTGAGCGGGGCTTTTTTATTGTGGGCGGGGGTGGGAAGTTGATCGACAGTCTTCCCAATCTGGAAAGTTTCAATCCCCTTGAGCGGGGCTTTTTTATTGTGGGACATATCACCCAACACCCGACAATGTATTATGTTGATTGTTTCAATCCCCTTGAGCGGGGCTTTTTTATTGTGGGTCGCAGCGCGAATAGACGCCGATGTCTCTTCGCTCGTGCAAGTTTCAATCCCCTTGAGCGGGGCTTTTTTATTGTGGGTCGGGTAAACAGCAATGTTAATTTGCCCGCAACTCGTTTCAATCCCCTTGAGCGGGGCTTTTTTATTGTGGGACGCAGTATCTGAAATCAAGAAATAAGGAATGAGGAAAAAGTTTCAATCCCCTTGAGCGGGGCTTTTTTATTGTGGGAATAGTGCCTGAAAAACCTCTCGTTTACGCTTCCCAACACGATTATACCTCTTTTTTGCGCGCAATTGTACCAACCCCGCGAACCATCCGATAATGAACGAAAAAACCGCCATTTTGGGCCAATTGACCGCCGTTCATTATCCGCTTCGCCTTTCAATTGCTCG
>Ga0172368_10002208_pt1 | contig 25216 bp, 23 predicted proteins | sample Lak11m_FD_114540 | JGI IMG/M metagenome (GOLD analysis project Ga0172368, IMG submission 114540) | Freshwater microbial communities from Kabuno Bay, South-Kivu, Congo - kab_022012_11m | ecosystem: Environmental > Aquatic > Freshwater > Lake | place: Democratic Republic of the Congo: South-Kivu...
GAAGTAAGAATTCCAAAATCATATGATTCATCTTGATGTTTTACTACCACAAAAAAACGATTCCCCGCTTTCTCAATTGGAAATGCAGAAATAAATGAATCCGAACCATTTGCATTAACTACTCCCTTCTTTTTTGCATTTTCATATACTGTTATTGCCGAACTTTTTACCGTTGCAGTAAAAGTCTGTTTTGTTTCGAGGGTGATTTTAAAATCTGTTGATGTTGAATCAACTCCTATCGTGGTCGTGGTTGCCTCAGGCGCAACTTCATCATTTTTCACTGTTGGTGTTGTTGGAACAAATAAAAAATACGCACCCACACCCACTAAAAACCCAATAACTGCACTAAAAATAAGCTTTTTCTGCATATATCTAGAATTATACTGATTTTTTAAAGTATCACAAATAAAAATCCCCACGTTTGTGGGGATTTTTATTTCAACTTTATTTTTTCTGTCGTCCTTCAATGATTGTTTGAGCAACATTGTTTGGAACTTCATCGTAGTGTGAGAATTCCATATTGAAGCTTCCGCGTCCTTGCGTGAATGATCGAAGATTGGTTACATATCCAAACATTTCAGCAAGTGGTACCATTGCATCCACAATGCGAAGGTTTCCCCTCTCGCCCATTGCAGAAATTTTTCCTCTTCGTGAACTCAAGTCTCCAGTCACATCTCCCAAGAAATCAGATGGCGCGATAACCTGAACTTTCATTACTGGCTCAAGGAGTACAAGTTTTGCAAGTTTCGTTGCTTCTTGTAATGCCATCGACGCCGCAATTTTGAACGCAAATTCTGATGAGTCAACTTCGTGGAATGATCCATCATACAACGTAACTTTAAGGTCAACGAGCTGGTATCCCGCAAGCACGCCGCGTTCCAACGCTTCTTTCACACCTTTTTCAGTTGGCGCAATATATTCCTGTGGAATAACACCTCCTTTAATTTCATCAACAAATTCAAATCCTGCACCACGCTCCATTGGATCAACTTTTAATTTCACGTGACCGTACTGACCCTTACCCCCAGACTGACGAATATATTTTCCTTCTGCCTCTGCGTGATTTTTAATTGTTTCTTTATACGCAACCTGTGGTCGTCCTACATTTGCCTCAACTTTGAATTCGCGGCGCATACGTTCAACAAGCACATCCAAGTGAAGCTCTCCCATACCACCGATAATTGTTTCTCCGGTTTCTGCATTTCCCGAAACTTTAAATGTTGGATCTTCTTCACCAAGTTTGCGAAGCGCAATACCCATTTTTTCTTGGTCCGCCTTTGTCTTTGGTTCAATGCGAACAAAGATAACTGGCTCTGGAAATGTAATACGTTCCAAAATAATTGGATTCTCTGGATTCGTAAGTGTGTCTCCGGTTGTGGTGTTTTTAAGTCCGACAAGCGCTCCCAAATCACCCGCATGAATCTCATCTACTTCTTCACGATGGTTCGCGTGCATACGCATAATACGTCCAATACGCTCCTGTGAATTCTTACTGGTATTCATGATATAGCTTCCCTTTTTCATTGTTCCGGAATACACGCGGAAAAATGTAAGCGATCCAACGAATGGATCGGTTGCCACTTTGAATGCGAGTGCCGCAAGTGGTTCGCTATCATCTGGTTTTCGTATCTCTTCCGCATGAGTATCGGGATGAATTCCTTTTGTTGGAGGAATATCGAGCGGTGATGGCATATAATCAATTACGGCATCAAGCATTAATTGAACACCTTTATTTTTAAGTGCCGAACCACACAACACAGGAATAAGTTTCACTGCAAGTGTTGCCTTGCGAAGCGCTTTTTTAAGCTCTGCAAGTGTTGGCTCTTCTCCATTTAAGAATTTTTCAATTAATACATCATCAGTCTCACAAATCTTTTCAACCGCTTCGCGATGCATTTTCTCTACTTTTGCTTTATATTCTTCGGGAATCGGAATCTCAATAATTTTTTCTCCTTTTTCTCCTTCAGAGCTATACGCTTTAAGTGTTAATACATCAATAACCCCTTTAAAATTTTCTTCTAAACCAATTGGATATTGAATAGGAAGTGCATTTGGAGTTAACCGTTCAAGAATTGAAGCAAAACTATTATCAAAACTTGCTCCCATACGATCGAGCTTGTTTATAAAACACATTCGAGGAACATTATAATCATCAGCATATCTCCAGTTTGTTTCTGACTGAGGCTCAACACCAGACACACCATCAAACACCACTACCGCACCATCAAGTACGCGGAGTGATCGCTTCACCTCGATAGTAAAATCAATGTGCCCCGGAGTATCAATAAGGTTAATTCGATGTTCGTGTGCTTTTCGTTCTTCTTCCGGATAATATGTTGGAGACCAAAAACAGGTTGTTGCCGCAGCAGTAATAGTAATTCCACGCTCCCGCTCCTGATCCATCCAGTCCATAGTTGCCTCTCCCTCATGCACTTCACCGATTTTGTGAGAAACACCGGTATAATACAAAATACGCTCAGAAACGGTTGTTTTCCCCGCATCGATGTGTGCGATAATTCCGACATCGCGAGTTCTCTCAATTGGATATTGTCGTGACATAAAATGGTTAATTTATTTTTTTATTAGTTTAAAAATGAGAACGAGAACGGATATTTGGTCTGTGATATGCAGAGCCGAAGTACCGTTCTCGTAATAGTGTCTATTATGATCCTGATCTGATGAGTGACGCGAATGCTCGGTTTGCTTCTGCCATTCGGTGCGTGTCTAGTTTCTTCTTAATAGCTGCTCCTTCGTTCTTTGATGCCGCAATCAATTCATCTGCTAAACGATCTGCCATCGGCTTTCCTTTTTTGCTTCGCGCTGCATTGATAATCCAATGGGTTGCGAGGAAAAATTTTCGTTCTGGACGCACTTCACGAGGAATCTGGTAGTTTGCTCCACCAATACGCTTTGAAACAATTTCTAAAAGTGGAGTTGCATTTTCAAGTGCCTTTTCAAATACATTAATCGGTTCGTCCTTCGTAATTTCCTTCACTCGATTCAATGCATTATATACCACCTTTTCTGCAACACTCTTTTTCCCATCCTCCATCAGATAATTAATAAATCGTGCGACATCGGCTCGGCTATGTTTTACGTCAGATCCTGGATCTCTTTTTACAACGTTAGATTTTTTTCTCATATAGTTTATTTAGCTGCTTTCTTGTATTTCGCACCATATTTCGAACGTTGCTGTTTTCTCTTGTCTACTCCTGCGGTGTCGAGTACTCCACGAACAATGTGATATCGAACACCGGGAAGGTCTTTTACGCGTCCTCCACGAATCATTACCACTGAGTGTTCCTGTAAATTGTGTCCTTCTCCAGGGATATACGCGGTAACTTCCATTCCATTGGTCAAACGAATACGCGCAACCTTTCGGAGTGCGGAGTTTGGCTTTTTTGGAGTAGTAGTAAATACCTTCAAACATACCCCACGTTTAAACGGCGACGGAGAACCCTTAGGACGGTTCTTTAAATAATTAAAATAGGTAGTCAAACCAGGCGACTTATCTTTCTTTGTCTTTGAAGTCCTCCCTTTTTTGATTAACTGTCCAATAGTCGGCATTTGAATATTTCTTTAAATCAAAACCAAGTATAGATGAATACAGTAAAATGGTCAAGGACTACGAATATCATTTTTCAGCAACCATCTCTGCACAATAAAATTATCTTCGGTAAGTAAAAAAGAAAATAAAAGGCACAGTGCGAACTCAACCTTAACGGGATTCAAACAGCGCACTATGCCTATTTCTTTTTTCTTTCCTCAGTAATTTTTAGATTGTGCTCCGATATGTTGCTTACAAAATGACATTCTCCGTGGGGAAAAAGATAACACCAGATTAAAATAGATTTACCCCTAACAATAATTGAGCAAGTCCTAAGATTGGCCGAGAAAGCACATCGGTTCCAAACACAATAAAGAAAAGGAGAATGTACCACCCATACTGTTCCAAAAATTGTTCAATTTTATTTGCATTATTAGGAAGTAAAAAGAATAAGATTTTTGATCCATCAAGCGGTGGAATCGGAATAAGGTTAAACAAGGCAAGTGAAATATTAGTAATTACAATAAGCGCGAACAATGTCCCAACAGAACCACCGACAAACCGAAACAAAATTGCAAATATGATCGCAAGCACAAAGTTGCTCGCAGGACCTGCAAGTGCTAATAACGCTGCATCTCTTCGAGGTTTTTTCAATAACATTGGATTATATGGAACCGGTTTTGCCCAGCCAAACACCGGGCCGTTAAATCCTTTAATAAAAAATGACGGAAGTAATAACGCAAGCGGAAGCAAAATAGAACCAAATGGATCAATATGCTTCAATGGATTCAATGTTAATCGCCCCATTTTTCGCGCAGTTGGATCCCCTAATTTTTCTGCAACAAATCCATGAGACACCTCGTGGACCACAATTGAAAAAATAAGAACAATAAGTTGAAATATAGTGATTAAAATACTCATACACTGATATTGTACCTGATATTAGGGAAAAAATTAAATCAAATAAAGTGATACGAATAGATACAGAAGCAGAAATCACATTCTACAGTTTTGATCTTGATAAAAGGACCTACAAAGAAGTTGTTCAGTAGTTTACTTAAAATATCCCAAAAATATCAACGACTGCCCACCGAACAACGAGCAGACACATTGCCTGTGCGGAGACTAAATCTCTAAAGTCTCCGCACAGGCAATGTGTCTGCGAATCCGAAGTTTACCCAATTAGAGATTACACAAAATTAAATTTTTAGATTAATTGGCAAGATTTTTTAATTAATATATTTAAGAGAAATGTAATACTAGACGTCATCTCTAAACAGGGTTGACTGAAAAATAGAAATAATTTACACTGACCTAGTTATGCGAGCCTGTGAAAAGTGCACAAAATCATATGAGATGGGAGGAACCCGCGTAAAGTTACGTGGAAAATATAATCCAACCAACTGGAGCAAAAAGAAGGCGAACCTTCAAATGACTTCGCTTTTAGTAAAAGGGAAGAAATCACTTGTTTGTACAAAATGTCTCCGGACACTCTCAAAGGTAAAATAGAAAAAATAAAAATTCCTACATTGTTAGGAATTTTTTATTAGACACAAAAAAATTATTAAAATATCTTTTTTATTTTTTATTTGTGAGGTATTATAAATATATATGGGGGAATTATGTACGTGTCTTATTGTTTACAATGCATTTGGTAGTGGGCAAAATGCAACTGCCGATGAATTTGAAGCAACAAACAATGACAGAAGTGAAGTTGAATATATTCGTAATGTCATAAAAGAACTTGGATATAATGTCCGAGTAATGGGAGTGCGCAGGTTTACTGCGCCAACGGTGCAAAAAATTCAGGATATCAATCCTGATTTTATTTTTAATCTTTGCGAAGCTTTCAATGAGGAGAGCGTCGGAGAATCGTATATCGCTGGTTTTTTTGAACTATTAAAAGTTCCTTATACTGGCTCTCCTCCACTTGCTCTTGCGCTTGCATTGAATAAAAAGAGAACAAAACAAGTTCTTAAATCTGCAGGAATACCCGTTCCTTACGGCATCGTCGTCGATCTAAATGAAACTCCAAACCTTGAAGATCTCACCCCTCCATATATTGTGAAACCAATTCGTGAAGATGGAAGTGCCGGAATAACATATAAATCAGTTACCTCGGACAACGACGAGGTGGTTACACTTGTAGAAAAAATTCACAAAGAATACGAACAAGCCGCAATTGTTGAAGAATATATTGAAGGGAGAGAACTCACCGTCCCAATTATCGGCGACAAACACCCACAAATACTTGCAATCGGTGAAATGGATTTTTCTTCGATCCCACAAAAAGAGCCAAAAATCATCACCTATCAAGGAAAATGGGATGTACACGCCACACTTGATCATCATTATCCCGCAGCACTTGATTTGGCACTTCAAAAACGAATTGAACGAATTGCACTTAAGGCATTTAAAGAAATCGGCGCGCGTGATTATGCGCGTGTCGATATTCGCCTTGCCGAAAACCGACGGCCATATGTTATTGAGGTAAACACTAATCCACTTATTTCCCCTGAAGCAGGATTTGCAACCGCAGCAGAAATTTCTGGAATGAAATATAAAGATGTTATACAAAAAATCATCGAAGAAACATTAAAAAGAGCAAAATAAATAATCCCGCCCCGCATTGCGGGGCGGGATTTCGTTTACAATGTTTAATCCTCTAAAAACTTTTCGCTAATAGAAAGTTTCCCAACTCTCCCCACTTTCGGACAATCAAGTCTTGCATCAGCGCCAACAGGAAGCGTAAGTGAAGGAACATCATGTCCAAAATCAACTCCATAAAGAATCGGAAAATCAAATCCTTCAGTTGCTTTTAGTATTACATCTTCAATAGTGAGAGATTTTTCGCGATCGGACCACGAAGCGTCATCATCATCAATTGGATAAAGATTGGTAATCTTTCCAACCACGATCCCTTCGATTTTTTTAAATACCTTTGCAACACGAAGACGCCAAAGATAATTATCAATTCCCTCAATTGTTTCATCCACTTCTTCGATAAAAAGAATCTTCCCATCCCATTTCGGTTCATACGGAGTTCCCATTAAACTCAACATAATATTCAAATTTCCCCCAATAAGTTTTCCTTCTGCGCGCCCTGGCTTTAATACCTTCCATTCAGTAAACCCAGAAAGGTTTCCCGCGTCTCCCTTCATTAAAGTGCTCTTGAAATTCTTAAGCGTGAATTTCCCTCCTTTTGTATCCTTGTCTAAGCCTTGAATCATTGGACCGTGAAATGTAACAAGTCCTGTTCTTTCGTTAATTGCAGTAAGCAATGTGGTAATGTCGGAATATCCAACAAAAATCTTTGGATTTTTTTTAATAACGTCCCAATCAATATCAGGAAGGAGCTGGATTGATGCATATCCCCCACTCGTGCAAAAAATCGCCTTCACTTCATCATCAAGAAACATAGTGTGAAAATCCTCCAAACGATCCTCGCGAGTTCCCGCAAGATACCCTCCGTGCACCTCAAGTGCTTTTGGACCTAATTTGGGCTTAAAACCAAGAGATTCCAAAATCAGCATCCCATTTGAGAGAGCCTTTTTTGAGGTTACCGCAGTAGAAGGTGAAATTACCCCTACCACATCCCCTGGACGAAGTTTTGGTGGTTTTATGACGGCCTTAGGTTCCATAGTACTCACTAATGTATGTGGTTTCCTCTTTAACGTCAAAATTGACCAGGACGACGATTTATTGTGAAACTTTCACTCCATAAATGAAAAACTCCATCTATTTCTAGATCGAGATTTTCATATCCTACCCATAAAGGCTATCCGGCATTGTATCAGGTGGGTTCCATCAATAATAGAACTCCGAACGAATCAGCAATTCTATAATAATCCGAATCCCTAATGTACGATATTTGATCAGAAACCTTTAAAAGTAGGACTACCTTCAGTATAGCAGATTAACTCAAAGCTCAAAATGCAAAAATGAAGTTCAAAATTCAAAAGCTTTTATCTTCTCCATCTCATACTTTTGAGTTTCAATTTTGAGATTTGCGTTTTGATTTTTTAGTTAAAATAAAACCGCATAAGCGGTTTTATTCAAGTATTCCATCCAAATTTACATCATAAAGAATCTTTTCATTAAGATGTGTATATTGCACAATTTCCTCCTCCTTAAACCACACCTTGATTTCTCGTTCCGCTTCTTCCACGACATCAGAACAATGAACTAGATTTCGCACACACCTCCCATCAACTCCCGCAAGTGCATATGAGTCAATTGTATAGTCACTTCGAATCGTTCCGACATCTGACGTTAATGGTTCCGTTCCTCCTACCAGTTTTTTTATGATATCAACCGCTCTATTTCCCTGAAATACCATCGCAAGCACTGGGCTTGCAGTTAAAAATTTTACATTTCCCTCAAGAATATCCTTCCCATATTCCATTGCCTGCTTTTCGGGAGTAATTCCTTTTGACTGCATCTCGCTTATAGTACGCGTGCCCACCTTAAGAAACCACGCCTCATCCTTGTTGTAATGTGTAATACATTGTTCCCGCGTCGGAATAATAAATTTTGCGGCAACCATTTTAAGACCAGTTCGCTCAAATCTCTGAATAAGCTCCCCCATCAGACTACGCTGGACCGCATCTGGTTTTAATATGACTAATGTACGTTCGTTTTTCATTGCGTTTATTCTATATTCAAAATAAAAAAATGTGAAGAAAAGCCTCACTCTTAAAAGAGAGCGAGGCAAAATCAACAGCCGAAACAACATTCAGTGCGAAGAGCGCAATAGCTCACTCTTCACAAACATGCGAGCTCCCCTTGGCCATATATTACCCCGACGAAGCGCGCGCAATCTCCATTTTAGGCTAGGCAACCACTGAATGTTAGCCGAAGCAACAATGTTTATATCTAAATAAACATTGATAATGTTTGGATACATAGTATCCAAAAACCCCGATCCGCCGTTTAATTGGTGAGAAATTAAAAATTTTTTGATCGCAAGCGCCTCATTAATTGAAAACGCATTACGTTCTCCAGTTTCAACATAAACCTCGTGAATATTCATGTTCCTGGAGAATAATAATGATGTAATGGTTCCTCGAAATGCGGGGATAATTTCATCTGCTTTCTGTAATATATATTTATTAAAATAAACATCGCAAAAAAAACATTTTGTCGCTCCCGGCGCGAAATATTCTTTCTCAAAGGCAGGAGTCGAAACATTGATTTCTTTCAAGATCGAAAGATGTTTGAGCTCTACTGAAAGTGCCATGACGGACCTCTTTAATTGTTAAGAGTTATATTGTAAACCCGTTTAACACAAAAGTCGATTTCTAACAATTTGACCCGCCCATCATTCTCCTATTTTGCTCACAAATAATATTTGAACTAATCTCTATTTCTCTTCTTTATTTCCAATCGCAATTCTCGTAACTGTTCTACAGAAACTTCGGACGGGGCATTCATCATCAAATCACTTCCATCCCCCGTTTTTGGAAACGCAATAACCTCTCGGATGTTTGGTTCCTGTTCCAAAATCATCATTACTCGATCCATTCCCCACGCAATTCCTCCATGTGGTGGAGCACCGAAATCAAATGCCTCTAACATATGTCCAAAATTTTTAAGAATTCTTTCTTCCTCAAACCCCATAATCTTAAACACAGATTTCAATGCTTCAGCTCTATGATTGCGAATACTTCCCCCACCAATTTCCCAACCGTTCAACACAATATCATATTGAGTGGTGAGAATATCTCCAATATTTTTTCCTTCAAGCAAGTCATTCATAAACTCTGGTTTTGGTGCTGAAAATGGATTATGCGTAAATGTCCATCCTCCATCGTCTGTCTTTTCAAAAAATGGAAAATCAATTACCCAACAAAACGCAAGAAGGTTTGGATCGTTTTTATCCTCTCGCATATCAGGCCTGTCAGTTCCATATTTTTCCTGTGCCTCTTTATATGAAATCCTAGGAAAAGGAATTTGTTGGATTTTTTTCTCGGGATACAACTCCGTTACTAGCTTTATTAAAAGCGCCTCGTTCACTGCCATCACGTCTTCTCGATCGACAAAACTCATCTCAATATCAAGCTGCGTAAATTCTGGTTGACGATCTCCTCGAGTATCTTCATCACGAAAACATCGCGCAAGCTGAAAATATCGATCAAATCCTGCAACCATACACAACTGTTTATATTGCTGTGGAGATTGCGGAAGTGCATAAAATGTTCCTTCGTGAATACGTGATGGGACTAAATAGTCACGAGCGCCCTCGGGAGTTGATTTGGTTAATATTGGAGTTTCTACTTCTACAAAGTTTTCCCCAATAAGATAATTTCGAATCAATTGGAATACTTTAGTTCGATTGCGAAGATTTTTTTGGAGTCGAGGACGACGAACATCAATATATCGATATTTCATTCGTACCTCCTCACCAACTTCTCGTCCATCTGCATTTACTTCAAATGGTGGCGTCTTTGCTTCGTTTAAAATCGTGAGCCCAGTTGCAAGTATCTCAAATGCACCTGAGGCAATTTTATTATTAATAAGTCCTTCAGGACGCTTCTGAACTGTTCCCTTTAATTCAATGACCCACTCAGAACGCAACGCACTTGCTTGTTCGTGCAAATCTTTATTGTTTGGCAAAAACACCACCTGTGCCGGCCCCGTCCAATCACGAATATCAATAAATATTAATTTCCCATGATCGCGACGAACATCAACCCATCCTTTGATAGCAATCTCCTCTCCGACATATGTACCAATATCCTTAATAAGTGTTCGCTCCATATTACATTTAGAATATCAACTTACACAACAAAAATCAAAATACAATCAATTTCCACAACTGGCCGAAGTCCGACTTCGGCCAGTTGCTATTTTTCTTTGTAGACATTTATTTTGCCATCACCAAGCAATTCAACCGTCACCGTTCCATCTCGATCAGTACGAAAAATATTTGCATCAATGCTTGAAAGTCGAGAAAGCACTTCCTGCGTTGGATGTCCGTATGAATTCTTCCCCACTTCAATAACCGCGACGTCGGGTTTTGTAACATGGAGAAATTGGTCAAGCGAAGAAAATTTTGACCCGTGGTGCCCGACCTTCAAAATATCAACTGTGCCATTTATTGTTCTAATAATATTTGCCTCCGCCATCTTTCCACTATCTCCAACGAATAAAGAGCGAGTTCCCTTTTCAATAAATTCCAGCACAAGTGATGATTCATTTGTTTCCTTTTTATTCAATAAAGAAAGGTTTGGAGAGAGGGTATTTATTATTGAATCGCCCGTTTTTATTCTATCGCCACTACCAATAGAAATAATCTGAATATTTTTTTCTTCGATTATTTTTTTTGTCAGTTTCCACAACTCACTTGCTCCATCTCTTCCCGAATACACAACAGCGCCAATTCGGTAAGTGTTTAATAAAGACTGAATTCCACCCATATGATCAGATTCAGGGTGTGAAACAAACAATAAATCTATTGAACGATTACCAATAGGAAGCACGCGAGAAAGCGCGTCAAGCACCATTCCGTTTGGCGGTCCCGCATCAATCAACATCACTACTCCAGAACCAAACGTAATAAGTTCCGCATCTCCCTGTCCAACATTAAGGAATGATATCTTGCTCGCTGATGTTTCGATTGAGGAAATAATAAGTATTCCAAAAATGCAATCCGCAATAAATACAGTAATAAATAAAAATGAGAAATATTTTTTATTGTTCCTCCACAATGTGTATGCGATTTCGTACATTCTTTTTCTGTAAGTATATCCAAATAAAAGCAATAAGTAATGCATAATAAAGAACAAATACAATTGGACCCATCTTCCACTCAATAATTGGAATCGAACCAAATAGACGGATAAAGAAGAGCTCAAATTTTAATAAAACTCCAACAAGAAAAAGTGGGACCTCTGCAACGGTGGTTGAAAAGAGTGAAATCCCGGCAGCAATAAACCCAAACGCCATAGTAAATGGAATGAACTCCATTACTGCAAGCGTAGCAATAATGCCGACAAATGAAAGTGTCCCAAACTGCATCGCAATAATAGGAAGCGTCATAAGCTGCGCAGATAAAGAATCAACAAAAATTTTTGTATATTTATTACTTGAAATATTGAATAATTCAAAAAGTGCCGGTGAACAATATGCAATGGCAAGAAACGCTGCAAATGAAAGTTGGAACCCAATGTCAAAAATAAGGACAAATGGATTAATGAGTATCATTCCTACCGCCGCGATAATAATTGCCTGACGAATGTCATACATTCTTCCAACCTCGCCCGCTACCATTCCAACACACCCAAGAATCGCAGCGCGCACCAACGAACTCTCTGCTCCAGCAAAAAATGTAAACAAAAAAATTGAAATTACTGTCGCAATTACTGCATATCTTCGTTTCAACAAATGAACAAACATCGCCATTAGCACAGAAACGACAATCATTATATTGTATCCAGAAAGCGCAACAAGGTGTGTTGTTCCACTTTTTTTGAATGCCTCAACCAACTCATCAGGAAACTCTCCTTTTGCACCAATGGTAAGTCCCGCAAGAAATGTCGCCTCATCTCGTGGAAGAACGGTCAAAAATGTATTCATTATCCGCTGTTTTGTGCCAATCATCACATTCTTTATTTGAGAACCTTTCCACTCTCCCGTTATAGTAAATTTCGGATATGAAATAGTTCCATATAACTTTTCCTTCAAGAAATAATTCATAGAACTTTCTTCTGGCGGTACAACCTTCCCTTCTCCACGAACACAATTACCATATAAAATTTGCTCTCCGTCTCTCACACGAAGTCTCACGTCTCCAATAAACGGCTTTAAAATATGAAGTGTCGCCTCACGAGATGACGCAGAAAATCTTGATTCACTTTTAACATATCCTTCAAATTGAATAATTTTATTGTAGGGAACTTCAACTGAACGAAAATGTTCATATCGAACGCCAACATACCACCCACCAACCAAGACAAATAATGCACAAATTCCAAGTCCTCTTATCCATCTGTCGTATGTTAGATACCACTGCATAAAACAAAAAATAACACAAAGCAGCGTTGCAAAAGTAATAAAAAAAGGCGGAACTCCTAAGAGCGCCGCCGCGACACCGACAAGAAACGCGAACCCACCATAGAAACAGAAATCGTGGGGAAGCATTTTTGTCTATATCTTATTCGCCAACAACTCTGATATGAACCAAGCCCTGAGAAAATGTAAAATCTTCAAATCGCGCTCCGGGGACATTAAACCAATCAGCCATCGATTTCTTTTTTAAAACAAAGTTCCCCACCCTCTCAACAAATGACGCGGGGACCCTAAAAATCCCATATCGTGCTGAATTAATAGCAACTACCAATTTTTCATTCTCAATCGAAACTGATGCGCTTACCACGAGCCCACCTTTTATTGGACGCAACATTCTTCCTGAAAAATCTGCACTTCCTTGATTAATTTTTACTGACGCTTTATCCAAGAACCAAGAGACATTTTTCGAGGCAAGCGCACCCTCGATAAATCCATTGAGCTCCTCTTCCGAGTATGTCGCATCAATTATCATTCCTTCTTCTAATTTTCCGCGTCCTAAAATTTCAAGCGCCTCCCACTTTGTAGGTTCCAAATTCGCCACTGTTGGAGTTGACGTTGTTTCTTGTGCAAACACTTTTTTTGTCCTTGCCTCAGTAACAAGAACAGAACCCGCAAGAAGCAGAGTTGAAAAAAGCATTATACCAAGCGGTTTTTGTATATTCCGCATATATTTATATCTATTCTACACTAAATACCAAAAAAGATAAAGTATTAAATAATTATTCCACCTCCAATCATAATTCCATTTTCTTTATAAAAAACAGCAGATTGCCCCTCTGCAACAAATTTTTGTGGAGTATTGAAAAATAATTTTGCACTCATAATTTTTGTTCCGTGACACACAAAAGAGATTTTTGCATTAAAAAGTGGTTGACGATACCGAACTCGTGCCCTTACCGGAAATTCAACCGTATATTCCCCTTCGTTTTCCAAAATCGATTCATCAATAACGATTCCAGTGATATCAATTTCTTTTTTTGTAAGCGCTTCATGTTCTCCACCTTCCGCAACATACAAGATATTATTTTTTATATCTTTTTTTGCAATGTAAAATGGCTTTCGCATGTTTCCTTTTATCGGTAATAACTCAATATCAAAATGTCGTTGTCCGATTGTATAAAATCGAACACCTTTATGATACCCAACAAGTTCTCCATCAATTGTTCGCACTTCCCCATGTTCTTCTTTGATAAAGGTGGTCAAAAAATCTTTCATATCAACCATTCCAAGGAAACACACACCTTGGGAATCTTTCTTTTCTGCGGTCGGAAGCCCAATCTTCTTTGCAATCGCTCGTACCTCTGGTTTTGTGATATCCCCCAAAGGAAACAAAGAATGTCTCAATTGCTCTTGTGTAAGTGTCCACAAAAAATATGATTGATCCTTGTTCTTATCTTCTGCTATTTGTAAATTGAAAATTGAAAATTGAAAATTGCGCCGAAGACGTACATAGTGTCCCGTCGCCACATAATCGGCCCCAAGCTTTAACGCTCTCTCTAAAAACAGGCCAAACTTAATTTCCTTATTGCACATCACATCAGGATTTGGTGTCAGCCCTGCCTTATACCCCTCAATCATATAATCAACTACGCGCTGTTTATATTCTTCTTCAAAATCAAATACATAAAATGGAATTTCTAAGTGTTCTGCTACACGTCGCGCGTCTTCTGCATCGCGCTCTGCACAACCGTCAATGTTATAACAACGCAAAAATACCCCCACGACATCATAGCTCTGCTCCTTTAATAAATGCGCAGCAACCGAGGAGTCCACACCCCCCGAAAGTCCCACAAACACTTTGTTTTTCTTTGTTTTTTCTAACATTGACTTTTTGCCCGTTTAGGTGTATAATGCTATCACAATTTCATTAATAATCAAGGAGTATAAAAGTGAAAAAAGCACTAGTGATCCTACTTGCTGTAATTCTCTATTTCAACATTGGATATTACCTTGCTGATCGATATACCTCTATCGGATTGGATCTGGAATATTCAAGTGCGGTAGATGAGTTAATAATCAACGGAAAAGATGATTGCCTCATGGGAGGGAGGAAAGAAAGATTTGACTGGATTATTTTCTCTATTATAGCAACTATATGGCCAATATTTCTGATAATGTCAATACTTACCTGGGCGTGGTGGTTAATTTTTTCTGGTGGCCTATTAGAAATAATGGGCGCAGGAACATTTTTTTCAATTACTGCGTGTTTGGTATTGCTCAAAATTGGTATGTATTTTATGAGAAAATCAAAAGAATAATTTTCCCGCTTCGGCCGGATTTTTATTGCAAAAAGATGAAAAATCGTGTAAAGTTCGAAAGTCGTAATAATAACATTTGGCGTTAGATATTTGGTCCATATCAAATATCTGTCGCTAAAATCAATATCTATATCCCATGGGACAACTTGAATATAACGAACTTAAAGTCGGTACTATTTTTACCAAAAATGAAGATCCAAACCCCTATCAGGTTTTGGAATACGCGTTCATCCGAATGCAACAAAGAAAGCCGGTGACTCAGTTAAAAATTAAAAACCTTTTAACAGGAAAAAATCAAGATTATACCGCACATCAAAACGAGGACTTCCGTGAGGCAGAAATCGAAATGATGCCCGTAACATTCCTTTATCACAGCAAAGATCAATATTTCTTTAATGAAACAGGAAATCCAAAAAATCGATTTTTCTTAACTGACGCAGTAGTGGAAAATATGGGAACATTTCTTAAGCCAAATCTAGAAGTAAAAGCATACAAATTTGGAGAAAAATTTATTAATATTGAACTTCCCGTAAAAATGGAATTTAAAGTTACCGAAGCAGCTCCTGCGGTACGCGGAAATACCGCACAGGGCGGAGACAAAGTAGTTGTGTTGGAAACGGGAACAAAACTCACCGTCCCGATGTTTATTAACGAAGGAGATGTGGTAAGGGTAAACACTCAAACTGGAGCATACGTAGAACGAGTTGAGAAAGCATAGAGATAGCCACTAGGGCTTAGAAACCGAAAAAATCCCTATACTACGGGGATTTAATTATCACCCATTTTCCAATTTTTTAAGTGCGTCGGAAAGTGCAGAACGTAAATCATTCATATGCAACCCCTGTGTCACTTCTTCTGTTTGTATGTCTCCTATCCCTGATGTAAGCGATGATAAACTTAGTACTTTTTTTTGTTCCCCTTCCTCTCTTTCTTCCAAATCTGAGCTTTTGAATCGTGACTCATCAAAAATTGATGAACGCTTCACCGACCCAATTTTATTCGTTGTGTGACTGACGTCCCCTGTCGATCGTACGTTATCTACTCTTCGCTTTTCAAATCGTTGTTTTACATTCTCCACAGACTTTCGAAACGGACGTATCTCATTTAACTCACGATTTGGACGTGTCCCTCTTTGATTTGTTGAAACGCGGATATCTATCTTTTGCTCTTTTGGCTTCTGTTCTTCGTTGCCAAACGATTTTTTGATTTCAAATTCAATGCCAAGCCTTGCGAGATCTTCGGTGTGCTTCGATTGTGGCGTCCGTTCGCGTGTTAAATTTTCAGGCATAACCCTCACCGGCGCTAACTCTCCCGCCTTCACTTTTCCATAACACTCAGGACAATATACTGGTCTTCCTGGAATTGGAGTAAACGGAAGTTTTACATGCTTTCCACAGTTCATACAATCAACCTCATTCTCTCCTTTTGACGCATCATCTCCATCATCGCCACCTACACCACTCCACGACATTATTTCTCGTTCAACGCTCCATACTTGTTTCGTATATATTTTTCGTGAATTAGTAATAACCGCATTTTCAACATCAGTTGACGATTTCAACTTAAATGGAGGTAGTGTCTGCGCAGAAAATGGTCTACTTCTAAACCCATCAACAAGCAACTTCAAATAGACATTAAAGTTTGGAAGATTCACCATATCGGTTGGTGTAAATTCCGGCTCAAACTCTTTTGAAAGAAATTCAGCGTCAGCCGCTCCGACACGAAACATTAACATCGTGCCAACGTTTCCGAACACTGCATCACGGACGATGGTGGAACCAGTGGTAGTGAGCTGTCCAATATATTGGTGTGCCAATATAAGATTTAAACGATATTTTCGCGCCTCAGAAAGAATGTTTGCAAATGAGTCGGTGGCAAAGTTTTGAAACTCGTCGACATGGAGATAAAAATCAACTCGTTCATCTTCAGGAATTCGAACGCGTTCCATCGCCGCAAGTTGTATTTTCGTAATAAGCATCGCGCCCAACAATGCGGAGTTGTCTTCCCCAATTCTTCCCTTTGATACGTTTACCAAAAAGATTTTTCCCGAATTCATAATATCGAGGATATTGATAGTACTCTTTGGCTGCCCAACAATGTTTCTTACAATTGGAGTTGAAAGGAACTGTCCCACTTTATTCTGAATAGGTGCGATTGCCTCGTTTCTAAATTGATCCTTCCACTCCTCAAATTCATTGATCCAAAATGCCTTAACCACGGGATCTTTTACGTTCGCAATTATTTTTTGTCGATAATCTTTATCAACTAAAATTCTTGTGATGCCGAGCAGGGTTGTTCCCGGAGTATCAAGCAATGCCAAAATTGCATTGTTCATAATGTACTCCATACGAGCAGACCATACACCGGACCAAATCTTAGTGAAAATCCCCATCAAACCCGATGCAACAAGATGCTTATATTTTGGATCGGGAAGTTCAAGAATATTGAACCCAATTGGATAATCAGTATCCGCAGGGTTAAAATACACCACATCTTTTATGCGTTCCTCGGGAATCATTGAAAGCACGCCCTCCACAAGTTCTCCGTGTGGATCAACCACACACAGACCTTCACCATTTGCAATATCTTGAATGACAAGGTTGTGAAGCAAAGAAGACTTACCAGTACCCGATTGTCCAATCACATACATATGTTGGCGCCTGTCTTTTCTTTTTACGCCAAAAAGCTGATCCTTGTTACGGAAATTAGTACGCCCGAAATATGCAACGTCTCGCTTCTCTTCTTCCATCTTTTCTAATTATACCCTATCCTCATTTTTATATAAAAATACTCCCGCATATACGGGAGCAAAATAATTATCGGAAGGTTACTAAGCCCCTTAGCAATCCTCCCTCCTGAAAAACGGGAAGATGGGAAAACTTACCCATTATCCTGTCCGCACGCATATTGTGCAAAAACCTTTCATTTCTGATCCTTTTTTTCATCTCCTTTTGCGACAATACTTCTGTCGCACAAAATTTTTTTTTGGACCTGTAAACAATGTCACTTTTTTTCAGGAGTACCATAATGATCCTTTCTTATTATTATTAAAAGTTGCTCTATTACTTTAGCACAAATGCCCAAGATGTCAATACCCTGCAACGAGCGGAAAAATTTGGTCTCACTATTGGATATTTATTCACCCTTTAATTACGAAGTGAACTATGAAAGTGTTGCTTTAATACGGCGAACTCCTTGGGAGACTGCCTCCTCTTTTTGAATCTTAAACGTTCCCAAAATCCCCGTGTGCTCCACGTGGGGGCCACCGCAAATTTCTGCAGAATAGTCTCCGATAAAATATACCTTTAAATTGTTTCCCAGCGTAGAATATTTCTCCTCAAATATTCCCATTGCTCCCCGCTTCTTTGCCTCGTCTACCGAAAGTATTTCAAAGTGAACTGGTAAATCCTTTTTTATTGTTTCGTTTACCTTGTCTTCGATTTTTTTTATTTCTTCTGGTGTTACTTTGGTAGGATGTGAAAAATCAAATCGCATTCTCTCCGCGGTAAGATTGCTCCCCCGCTGTTCAACGTGAGGACCTAAAATCTCACGCATTGCCTGGAGCATAAGATGAGTTGCCGTATGATATTTCACTACCTGTTCAGAATTATCGGCAAGTCCCCCTTTAAATACCCCAGCGGAGGCAGTTCTTGAAAGCTCCTGATGCTGCTCAAATTCTTTCTTAAATTCATCAATGCTTACACTAAATCCCCGCTCCCTTGAAAGCTCAGCAGTAAGTTCAATCGGAAACCCATACGACTGATAAAGATTAAATGCAATTTTACCATCAATCCTTGTTAATTTCTCAAATTCGTTTAACCCTTTTTTTAACGCGAGTCCAAATTTATCCTCTTCACGTTCAAGCTCTGAACAAATCTTTTCTGTACTTTTTTCTAATTCAGAATATGAGTTTTTAAATATTAAAATAACTTGGCCCGCAATATTCTTGCAGAATTTTTCTTCAATCCCAATCTGTTTCCCGTATCGCACCGCACGACGAATCAATCGGCGAACCACATATCCCTGTCCAATATTTGATGGAACAATTCCTCGTTCATCACCAAGAATAAATGTTGCCGCACGGAGATGATCGGCAATGATTCTCATTGCACGTGTATCTTCAATATTTTCCCCATACTTCTTTCCTGACAACTCTTCAATTTTTTCTATAATTGGTTTAAATGTATCAATCTGGTAGAGATCGCAATTATTCAACACCGAAACCGTTCGCTCAAGTCCCATTCCCGTATCAACATTTTTTTGAGAAAGTGGAACATATGTTCCCTCTTTTGTTTTGTTGTACTGCATAAATACATCATTCCAAATCTCAACCCACAATGGATTGTCATCATTGAATGATTCAGGAACTTCTTCGAGTTTTCCTGTCCAATAAAACATTTCAGTGTCTGGTCCACATGGACCTGTTTCTCCCGCTGGCTCCCACCAATTATTTTTCTTTGGAAGTTTCGCAATTCTTTTTTCTGAAATTCCCAATGATTTCCATTTTTCGAATGCCTCGGAATCAAGTGGCGCGTCATTGTCTCCCATAAATACCGAAGCTGCTAAAAGATTTTTATCAAAACCCAACCACTCTTTTGAGGTGAGAAATTCAAAACTATATTCAATTGCCTTATCTTTAAAATATTCACCCAAAGACCAATTTCCCAACATCTCAAAAAAGGTTAAATGGGTGGTATCCCCAACTTCGTCGATATCGCTCGTCCTAATACATTTTTGAGCACTGGTGAGCAATTTCCCCCCTGGATGTTTCTCGCCCAAAAGATACGGAACAAGTGGATGCATTCCCGCGGTAGTAAAAAGCACTGTAGGGTCATTTTCAGGAATCAAAGAAGCGGAAAGAATTACGGAGTGTCCTTTCGACTTAAAGAATTCTAAGTATTTATTTCGAATTTCCGATGATGAAACCATATATACATAGTACGAAAAATGACAAGATGATACAAATGGTAATATTTGCAAAAATAATGCAAGTACCTGGTCTTTATTTAGAATTTGAAATTCCTACCTACCGCCTGCCTACCGCCTGCCTACCGGCAGGCAGGGCAGGCAGGGCAGGCGGGTATAAATTAAAATTCAAAACCCCCAGAGGGGGTTTTGTTAGTATCCTTCCAATTTCTTTATATCTCGATGATTTCTTATTTTATCAAGTGCTTTTGCCTCGATTTGTCGAATACGCTCCCGAGTCACCCCAAACACTTTCCCCACCTCTTCAAGCGTGTGTGGGATGTTATCCTCAAGTCCAAATCGCATCGAAAGAATCTTTCGCTCCCTATCAGTTAAATCAACCAATACTTCCTTTATTTGATCTCGCAGTAATGCTGCGTTTGCAAGCTGATCAGGACTCATACTCGTCTCATCTTTGATAAAATCAGAAAGCGTTGAATCTTCGTCATCATCTCCAATTGGCGTTTCAAGCGAAATGACTTCTTGTGAAATCTTCTGAATATAGTGAACCTTCTCGACGTCCAAGTTCATTTCTGTTGCAATCTCCTCAGGAAGTGGCTCACGTCCCAATTCTTGCATAAGCCGTCGCTTTGTTTGGGTATATTTAGTTATGGTTTCAACCATATGCACGGGAATACGAATAGTACGCGAATAATCAGCAAGTGCACGCGTTACTGCCTGACGAATCCACCATGTTGCATACGTTGAAAATTTAAAACCTCTACGATAATCAAATTTATCTACCGCGCGGGAAAGTCCGATATTTCCTTCTTGCACTAAATCAAGAATTGAAAGATGTGGTGAACGATTTACATATCGCTTTGCGATGGAAACTACGAGACGGAGGTTTGCCTGAATTAACTTTTGTCGCGCCGATTCATCTCCTTCTTCGATTCTCCGTGCAAGCTCACGTTCTTCTTTAGTATTTAAAAGTGGGGTTCTCCCAATTTCTTTGAGATACATTTGTACCGCATCAGGAAGATCAGAATCGATACGAGTTGCATCTTGTAGCTCTTGATAAGAAATTTCGTCGCGCTCCTTATTTACGCTCTCAATAAGTGAATCGGTTTCTTTTATTTTTATTCCTTCTTGATCAAGTCGCCCATACACAATTTCAAGAAACGAAAGTTTCTTTTCAATCGCGGGAAAGAAATTTAAAATTTCAGCATCAGTAACAAATCCACGGACACGACCACGACGAAGCAAATCGTCTAAACTTGCTACATACTCTTCAGGAATTATGTAATTCTTTCTTTCTTTTGGCTCCGGTTTTTTGTTCTCCTGAACAACTACATATTTCTTCTGTTTTACCGGCCTAACCGATTTTGATGGTCTTGTTGTTTTCTTTTTTACAACCTTCTTCTTTTGAACCCTCTTTACCGCTTTTTTTTGTTTTTTTACTACCTTTTTCGTATTTTTTTTCTTCATACGTTTATTGTGAGTGAATTTATTTTTTGAGTGCAATCTTGAAACTTCCTCGTCGCCTCAAGGAGTTTCTCGTCTTCTCCACATGCTTCAGCGTTTTTCATTTCGCGCTTGAGTGTTTCCTGCATCTCCCGATAATACTCCAGTTGTAACTGGCGTATGAGTTCTTTTGCCTCTTCTTCGAGGTCAATATTATCTGCGGATCCAAATAAATAAGTTGATTGCATTTGGAATACGGTTGCAGATTCCGCCCCAGGGTTTTCGAGCACCGAAAGAAACGGCCGAGGCATAAATTCCTTATTTGTTAATACTATATCCTTAAATCGATCATTTGTAAATGCGAGTGAAATCAATTGACGCGCAATAACATCTATTCTACGCCCTTGTGAGTATATTTCTTTCACCCGTTCTTGTTTTGTTTCTTCTCCTTTTTTTTGACTCTCAATCAACTCAAGCTCAATGTTCAATGATGTCTCAGGAACACTCGACTCACGCGAAAGTTCACGAAGCCATTCGGATCGCTCAACTGAACTTTTGAGTGAGGAAAGAATTTCAAGTAAGTGATGAACAACCCGTTTTTTTAACACAATATCACCTCGTATTTTTTCAGATTTAAAATAGGTCTGGAAAAGAAATTGAAATGCAGAACGCGCATCAATAACTGCACGCTCCATAAATTGTGGATCCTTTAGTAGTGCATCGGCCGGATCTTTGAAATCTCCTAATGATATAACCTTCGTATGAAAATCATATGCATTAAAAAGAGAAAGAGTTCGTTCAAGTGCTTTTCTTCCTGCGTCATCATTATCAAAACTCACAATAGCGGTGTCAGAAATTTTTCGTAATCGCTCCAAATGTTGCTCGGTAAATCCAGTCCCAGAAACAGCGACACAATTTTTTATTCCACATTGCCACGACATTAGAAAATCCATCTGTCCCTCAACCACTACGAATATTTTTGTCTTCGCTATATCATTTTTCGTTTTATTAAGTCCATATAAAATACGTGATTTATTAAATACTGGAGATTCTGGGCTATTCATATATTTCGGATTATCGGGGTTTTCCGCCGACACGCCAAACACGCGCCCGGTAAATGCAACAGTTTTCCCAATGTGATTTAAAATCGGAAACATAATTCTTCCATCAAACCGATCTCGATATAGTCCGCGCGAATTTCTATAAAGGAGTCCCGCCCGAACAGCATCGGCAACCGCATATTTTTTTTGTATTAAATGCAAGGTAAGCGATTCACCACCAGGAGAAAAACCAATCTCAAATTCTTTAATTGTTTCATCGGTTAATCCACGTGTTTTAAGATAATTAAGCGCAGCACTATTTTTTTTCAATGCTTCAACAAAAAATGACTTAGCCTCTTCATTTATATCGTACAAGATGCCAAACTCTCTCTGATGTTGTGGGTTAATATTTGCAAGTTGAACTCCCGCTTTTTCAGCAAGGAATCTAAGCGCTTCGGGAAATTCTAAATTTTCATATTTCATCACAAACGTGATGATGTCACCCCCTTCTCCACATCCGAAACAATGCCACCGTCCCCTATCAGGAGAAACAATAAAAGACGGGGTCTTTTCATTATGAAACGGGCAGTTTGCTTTTAAATTCTTTCCTGCTGGAGTAAGTGTGATGTATGTCTGTAATACTTCAACAACAGAAAGGCGCTCTTTTATTGTGTCTATATCTTTTGACATTCTGCTTCCAGTGTACTGTGAAAATAGAATTCCTCACAGTTGAAAATTAATCATATTTATAGCATAATACACCCAATCATTAATAACTTAGAAAAGAGGTGTTCAATGTACATATTTCTGTATTTCATACTAGCAATTGCTCTTGCAGTATTGCCTACAGGCCTCTTGGTGAGCAAATTTGTCTTTAAACAAGACATAAGAAACCTTGGCAGTGGAAACCCTGGTGGTACCAATATATGGAGAATTTATGGATGGAAATGGGGACTTCCTGTAATTCTCATTGATGCAGCAAAATCAATGGGTGTCGTATTACTCATACCATCACTAATCATTTTCAACGCACTTGGATCAAATCAGATTTTCCTTGTTGCAACACTCGCCGGCACGGTAGCTATAGTGCTAAATATTTTTAACCCACTATTACATTTTAAGGGTGGCAAGGGAATTGCAACAGGAATTGGAGTTCTCATCGGCTTAGACACATTCGTTGCGCTTATAACAATCTGCTCATTTTTAATTATCTGCTTGTCCTATAAATTCAAAAGTAATAATATTTTTAAGGCTTCATTGACCGGCACAACAACAGCACTGGTCTGCGCTATAATTATGGGACGAGTTATCTCTGAAATTATTTTGCTTGCAATGATTTTTCTACTCACATTCTTTGCTCACCGCAAAAATATTCGGAATTATTTACAAAATAAAAAGCTCCTCACCTGAGGGGCTTTAAAAAATATATGAATAGAAAACCGTAATATGAGAATTTCTATTATTTAAAATGTCGGAATTTTCTCCATCTCTCCTCCTTGTGATTGTGGCGTTGAGTTGCTCCCACATTTTTTTGTTCGATAAAATTCCCATTCCTCGCACGCCCTCCCATCATCAAACACGCATATCGCATATTGATTTCCATTCACATCAGCCCGAAATTCTAATATTCCATCCTGGTCTAAACAAAAAACAGAAGCAGGATTTGCAAGTGATGTAGTCGTCGATGCTATATCCTTGTTCGCAATCACACATTCGCGATCTGGTTTCGGATCACGAGGATTCCCATGTTTTACCCACCCATTTGCCGCGCAAACCCAAAAATCTTCGGGTCCCCCATAAATAAAACGAAGCATCAGGAAAATTATCAAAACTCCACCAACAACGATACTAATTACGCCTACAATTTTTTTTGTTCCCATATTCTTATTATAGAAAACAATATTTCAAAAATTTGAACCTTATTCACTTACTGTTTTTTCTTCAGTGCGAACCGCCTTAGTCATATTTTTCGGAAACATTTTTACTGCAATACCCACAGAGAAAATTGCGATCAAAATCCCTACAATAGAGTCAGTTGGCCAATGGACCCCAGAATAAATACGGGCAAATGCATTAACAACCGCAAACACTAAAAAGATGGCCCCCCACCGGCGGGAAAATAACAGAATGCAACACCCAAATAATGTAAGTACAATCGCGTGACTTGAAGGGAATGCATATGAATTTTCTAAAAATAGCGGAGTAATCCCGAGAGCGAGAAATGGTCGTGGACGATCATAAAAATATCGTATTACCTCAAAAATAAGTCCGCGCGCAAGGAGTCCAGAAAATGCAAGAATTAAAAAAATGCGGATCCTTTCTTTCCAATTAGGAATCTTTATCCATAAAATTATTGCTATGATACCAACGATATACGGAAGATATTCTGCAATTGCAACAACAAACCAGTCAACTATTGCTGACCGGTTTGCAAATCCATTAATAAACTGGAATAACTCAAGATCAAACATTATTGTTTTACAAATGGCAAAAGACCCATTATTCGCGCGCGCTTAATTGCGTTTGCAAGACGTCGTTGATGCTTCGCACACACCCCAGTGTGGCGAGGATCAATGATCTTTGCCTGACTTGATGTGTAACGCTTTAGCAACTCGACATTTTTAAAATCGATTTCTTTTGCGTTTTGTGAACAGAATGAACATTGTTTCATCATATGTAGTTCTAAAATGGTATTTCATCCGACCTGATATCATCTTCTAAATTTATTTCTGGAAGCTCTTCCTTCATATCATCAAGAAAATTATCTTTTGGTAACTCTTGCGAATATTCCTTTTGTCCGCCACTATAACTTGCGTTACTCACCCCCGCGGCACGTGGGCCCATCTGCATGCGCTCACATACTACTTCGGTTGTATAGCGCGTCTGCCCAGACTTATCCTGCCAACTTCGTGTCTGTAGCCTTCCCTCAACAA
>Ga0172368_10002210_pt1 | contig 25213 bp, 21 predicted proteins | sample Lak11m_FD_114540 | JGI IMG/M metagenome (GOLD analysis project Ga0172368, IMG submission 114540) | Freshwater microbial communities from Kabuno Bay, South-Kivu, Congo - kab_022012_11m | ecosystem: Environmental > Aquatic > Freshwater > Lake | place: Democratic Republic of the Congo: South-Kivu...
ACTCATACGCAGCATAACTTCAGTGTGATTCCGCGTTTGTTCCGATTCGATGACACAAGTTTCCTCCTCGGCATGTAATCCGGCTAATAGAATTGCACTCTTCACCTGCGCACTTGCAACAGGCATTTCATAGGTAATTGGTTTTATCGGATTTGCGGGATGAACAATCATCGGCAAGGTGAGATTTTCTGTTGCTGAAAAGTTAGCGCCCATTAATTGCAGAGGCTCTATCACACGCTTCATCGGTCTGCGGGAAAGTGACGAATCTCCGATAAGTGTTGATTCAAAGTTTTGCGCTGAAAGGAATCCTGACAGTAATCTTGCTGTTGTACCGGAATTGCCGGCATCTAAAGGGTTTGCCGGAGTTTTAAATTTTCCACATCCTTTTCCCTCGATTACAAGTTTATCCCCTTCCCACTTACTGAAAACACCCAACTCACCAAAGCATTTTAAAGTTGAACGAACATCTTCCCCGGCTGATAAATTCTCAATTTCGGATTTCCCTTCAGCCATGCAAGAAAAAATTACCGCCCTGTGTGAAATGGATTTATCACCCGGCAGAGAAAGTTCACCTTTTAATGATTCTATTTTTGAAAATGATTGATTCATTATTTCTTCGTTGTCCATTCTAAAATTCTTTTTGCAAGTACTTCACTCACCTCCTCTTGCGGATCGTACATACCTTTTAATTTTCTTTGACGCAATGCTTCATAAAGAGTTACCGCTGCGGCAACTGAAATATTAAGACTTTGTACCATACCAAACATTGGGATGTAAAAAACGTTGTCTGCAAACTGCTCGGCTTCTGTTGATATGCCTCTATGTTCGTTACCGAAGACCAACGCTATTTTTTGTGTAAAATCAATGTCGAACAGATTAGTTGGCGTTCCGTTTAGCGAGGATGCCAAAACCGAAAAGCCTTCGGCTCTCAGTGAGTCATAACAACTTTTCACATCAACGAATTTTTCCCGCTCGACCCACTTAAACGCCGAAGCCGATGTTTTGCTTCCAATCTTCGGATACTTTTCAAGGTTATAAATGAGAGAAACTTTTGGAATTCCGACCGCGTCGCACGAACGAAAAACTGCGCTCACATTGTGTGGATCGTGAACATTTTCGAGAACAAGGCGAAGTGAATCCTGCCGGGCTTTCGCCACGGAGATGATTTTTTCTTTTCTCCTCCCGGTGATTTGTGATCTCACTTTTTGCTGAAGACTAATTTATAAACTGAACTGCAGGCGCTGCGACCGGCTTTATCTACAAGTACTTTCTGCTTCTCATCAAGCTTTAAATAATATTTAGCAAGAGAAACTACTTTATCAACCGCCTCATCTTCTTTTTCCGCCCAGGTTTCGCATCCGTTAATTGAAGGAACCGCCGCGGAATAACCGTCCAACGCTTTGGAAATAATAATGTCTAAAACCATTTAGTAAGTGGACTCACTTTTCTCCCCAAGAACAATTTTTACACTCGCGCTTGCACCAATTCTATCCGCACCGCTTGCGATCATCGCCTCAGCATCTTCTTTGGATCGAATGCCTCCCGAAGCTTTTACGCCAACAGCGGAACCGACAACTTTCCTCATTAACGCTACGTCGCCAACGGTTGCACCGCCTTTTGAAAATCCGGTAGAGGTCTTCACAAAATCTGCTCCGGCTTGCTTGCAAATGATGCATGCTTTCACTTTTTCTTCATCATCAAGCAGCGCGGTTTCAAGAATTACTTTACAGACAAACCGTTTTGATTTTGCCGCGAGGACTACTTTTTGAACATCATTAAAAACGTAATCGTAATTGCCGCTTTTTAGTTGTCCGATATTAATCACCATGTCGATTTCTGTGGCACCGTTTGCAATAGCCTGTTCAGCTTCAAGGCGTTTAACTTCAGTTGTATTTGCGCCTAATGGAAAACCGATTACCGTGCAAACTTTCACATCCGTTCCTTTTAAAAGAGAGGAACAATGAGCAACAAATCCGGGATTGACACAAACAGATGCAAAATGATACTGCTTTGCTTCGGAACAAAGTTTTGTAATTTCATCAACGGTCGCATCCGGCTTTAACATGGTATGATCAATCATGCGCGCAAGGGAAATATCATTTAAATGATTGCCTACTCCGAGTCCCGCCGAAATTCTTTCTGCACCGACGGTAACAATATTTTTTACGGCGTTCGGCTGTGTGATAACATTGGTTTCCCAACCTTTGCAGCTATCGCCCTGGCAGTAAAAATCTCTCAATGATTTCTCTAAAAACACCTGCGATACGATTTTGTCTATCTTGGAGGTATCCATATTATTTTCCGAATTGTAAATAAGCTTGATAGGTATTTTTCAGAAGCATGGCAATGGTCATTGGACCAACACCCCCCGGTACCGGAGTTATGTAAGATGCCTTTTGCGAAACATGTTCAAAGTCAACATCACCGACAATGCGGTATCCTTTTTCACGTGTTTTATCTTCAACGCGGTTTATACCAACATCAACTATTACTGTTCCCTCTTGTACCATGTCTGCGGTAATAAAATTAGGGACACCGATAGCCGCAATAAGGATATCTGCCGAGAGAGTAAATTTTTTCAAATCGGGTGCGGCCGAATGACATACGGTAACAACAGCGTTCGCTCCCTCTTTTTTCTGCAGCATAATATTTGCAATCGGCTTTCCCACAATGTTGCTTCTTCCTACAACAACAATATGTTTTCCTTTTGTAGGAATAGTATAACGCTTTAACAATTCTTGAATACCGGCAGGAGTGCACGGGAAGAAAGTATCATTACCAATAACAAGATTACCAACGCTGACAGGGTGAAAACCGTCAACATCTTTCTCAGGCGCTATCGCATTGATGATAACCGATTCATTAATTCGCTTGGGCAGAGGAAGCTGAACAAGAATTCCATTGAAGGCTTCATCTTCGTTATATTTTTTTACTACAGCGAGCAATTCCTCTTGTGAAGTAGTTTCAGGGAGTTTTTCAATCTTTGAAAGAAATCCTATTTCCTCACACGCTTTTGCTTTACTGCATACATAAACTCGGGAAGCCGGATTCTCTCCAACCAAAATAGTCACTAATCCCGGTGTAGATTTTCCCGCTTCTTTTAGTTTTGTCACTTCAATTTTCAGTTCACTGCGAATCTCAGCGGCTACTTTTTTACCGTCAATTAGAATCATATCGCTGTACTCTTTTCCTTATCAAAATCCGGGAAAAATATTCTTTCAATTTTGACTGTCTTTCCGGTAGCGGCATCCACTTGAAGAAATACACCGCAAAGATGAACATCATTTTCAGCGGTTTCATATTTCTGCGGCGTTTGATAGATAAATCTATTAATTGCCGCTTGACTCTTCATTCCGATAACCGATTCATACGGTCCGGTCATTCCGGCGTCTGTTAAAAAAGCTGTCCCGTTCTGTAGGATACGTTCGTCGGATGTCTGCACGTGGGTGTGCGTACCAATCACGGCGCTCACCTTGCCATCTAAATAAGTCGCCAGCGCAATTTTTTCAGCCGTGGCTTCTGCGTGAAAATCTATAAAAACAATTTTTGTTTCGGATTTAATTTTGGAAAGGATGAAATCGGCAGTTCGGAACGGGCAATCAATCGTTGCCATGTACGCTCTTCCTTGTAGATTGAGCACTGCTACTTTCCCTTTTTTCGAATCAAAAATATGATAGCCGTTTCCGTGCGTACCTTTTGGATAGTTCGCGGGACGAATGACGCGAGGTTCATTTTTCAAATATTCTTGAGATTGATGCTTATCCCATGTATGATTTCCGCCGGTAATAACATTTATACCAACATTAAAAAGAGCCTCACCCTCTTTAGGAGTTATTCCTTTGCCGTCGGCTGCATTTTCACCGTTAGCTATTACAACATCGGCTTTGTATTTTTGGATGTACCCGGAAAGCCAGGTCTGAACAAGCGATAGTCCCGGTTTTCCGATGATATCGCCGATAAAAAGTATATTAACTAATTCCATATTCTTCTAAATTTGTAAAGAAAATATATCTAATTACGAAGTAAGTTAAAAGATTAACGAAAGATTTCTCCGGTTTTCTATGCTTAATACTGAAATATTACAACTCCCGATTGAAGAAGCAGAGTTTTCCGTACTCGACGTTGAGACTACCGGTTTAAGTCCCGCAGTTAACAACATCATCGAAATCGGGTTAATCAAAATCAAAAATTTTAAGGTGATTGACCAGTTCAATTCTTTTCTTAATCCGGGAAGAGCCATTCCCCCATTTATCACACAGTTCACGGGAATTTCCGACGATGATGTTTATAACGCTCCTTTCTTTGATGATGTTTCTAAACAACTTCAAGATTTTTTAGCTGATTCAGTGCTGGTTGGACATAATCTGGCATTCGATATTAGTTTCTTGAGAAAGGAATTTCGAGTATCCGGTGTTGACAATTATCAACCTCTTCAGTTGTGTACTCTTAGACTCGCCAAACGACTACTACCAAATTTAAAAAGCCGATCGCTCGGTAACCTTGCTCACCATTTAAGAATCAAGAATGAAGCCGCACACCGCGCATACGGAGACGCCGAAGTAACCGCAAAAATTCTGTCAGCTTTTGTGCAACAACTCAAAGCTTCGGAGGGATTTCAAAAAGTATTTGAGTTTATAAATTACCAATATCAATCTCCACAAGTAAAACCAAGTGTTCCGCTAAAGAAGAATTTAGCGGATGCTTTCCTTTCTCTTCCAAAAGCTCCCGGCATTTATTTTTTCTTCAATAAAAAAGATGACATCATTTACATCGGAAAAGCTAAATGCTTACGCGATAGAATTAAATCCTATCTCTCACCAACTTCTCCGCGAAAAAGCAAAAAGATTTTAACCACCGCTCACCGTTTTAAGACTGTTACTACAAATACGGAATTAACAGCTCTTTTGGCAGAGGCGGAACTCATAAAAAAAGTTGATCCGAAAATGAACGTCATGCTGAAACAGTACCGCAATAAGTACTTCCTTCGGATAACGAAAACACATGCCGTCCCAAAAGTAGAATTAACGAATACTTTTCTTTTCGACGGCAATGATTATTTCGGAATGTTTATCTCCCGTAAACTTGCTGTGCAAGTGCATGAGATGATAGACAAAATTTTTCTTCTGCGTGAATGCGATGAAAAAGAATTCAAAAAAAAACGGCGCTGCTTCCTCGCTGAAATTGAACGCTGCACTGCCCCCTGCGTGGAATCACCGATGGAGCCCTATTTTGACGAAGTGCAGAATGTCTATGAATTTCTTTACGGGAAAAATCAATTTGCGGTAAACCGGCTCGTCACAAAAATGAAATACTACTCAGATCAGCTTCGTTTTGAAAAAGCCGCGGAGACAAAAGAATTAACATCACTTGTGTTGTCGCAAATTCATAAATCATCGCTGCTTGCAGAGCCCATCAATAAAGCGAATGTAATATTTGAAGTATCCGGTTTTGAGGGGAAAAAAGACTACTTACTTCTTCTTGAGGGGAAATTGTTCGTCAAGGATTATGTCGCAAATAACCGTTCCGAGTTTGAGATTGCTTTGGAAGACTATTTTGCTTCCACCAAACAACTCGATTCAACTCCAAAAGAAGAAGACCTTGAAAAGATAAAAATCACCTTGAACTGGATTGTCCAACACCGGAATTTGGTAAAGGTTTATTATTTAAAAGATTACCGTTCCAAAGAGGATTTGTTCGCTAAAATGGAACGGGGAATTTCGCGCAGTTCATCTCCGGATGAATCATATTTCGAGTTGAGCCATTTTCTTCCGACTGAATAATTTTTCTCGAATTCTTTGAAATTCCTTAAGATGTTTTTAAGTTAGTCGGCATTAAAAGGAGAACTATGGGCGACACGTTATCAATTTTTATTTTCTCTGAAAACCGGGACTCTGCCGGTATTTACCAAACGCTTGCTTCAGAATTACAAGCGCAGGTGATAATAAAAGAAAAGAAAAAAAGTAATTTTAACCTGTTAATCGAAAACACGTTTGATCTTATTATTGATGAAGTACAAAATCCGGTGCTTGGAGAGATTGAATTTGTAGATCAAATCCATGACACCGCTCCCAACATCCCTCTCTTGCTTGTCTCTTCTTTTTTCTACGATACTAAAGATATCGTCTTCGGCAAAAAAATTGCCGGTTTTTTATTAAAACCGTTAACGTATGAAAAACTGCATACCGAAGTAAAACGTATCGTAACCAAGGAAAACGAGACACCGTTTGATTTGACGCCTGCTAAACCAGAGCAACCGAAGGTCGATTCTATTGTATCTCAAAATAAACGCCTCTCGGTACTTTTCGAAATCTCAAAAAGTATTAACGGGGTGAAAGATTTTGATGAGATGCTTCAGCATATTGTGGAGGTAGCCGCAAATTCGCTTGATGCCGAACGAGCCACACTTTTTATTGTTGACGCGAAAAGAAAAGAACTGTGGTCAAGAACAGGCATAGGCATCCATTCCAAAGAAATTCGTATTCCGATTGAAACCGGTATTGCGGGTGAAGTTGCCATGAATAATGAGTATCAGATAATTGACGCCCCCTACTCTCATCCGAAATTCAATAGTAAAGTTGATAAAGCGACAGGATATAAGACGAGAAATATTCTTTGCGTTCCTATGTCGAATATCAACGGTGAAGTGATCGGAGTATTTCAAATCTTAAATAAGAAAGAAGGAAGTTTTACCGCGGACGACGCTCAATTTTTAAGCGCCATGGCGGTAAGTACCGGAATAGCGATAGAAAACTCTCTCCTTCGGGAAGAATTAAAACATCAACTGGAGAAAATTAAAACGTCGTACGATGAACTCTACATCGCCCAAAATCAGATTGTGAAGGAAGTGAAACTTGTTAACACTCTTGAAGTGCTGAATAAAATTAAAGATGAACTTTTCCTACAAGAACATTACGACGGCTTGATTAGCCAACTGAAACAAGTGAAAAATTTTCAACAAGTAATAAACCATATCCAATCTTTCAGAGACACAAGTCTCTCCAAATTCGAAACTATTGAGAATGACTTGAGCAGATCGCACCACCGCTAACCGCCATTCCTAAAGGAGAATCAATGAAAACGTTAGTTGCTTTCCTACTTTGTTCCTTAGTCTTTTCTTCCAATATTTATTCGCAGTCTTCGCTCTCTATGCCGCTTGATATTAAAAAAGCTTACGCGAATGGTACACGGTCATTTGATGGTTCTCCGGGTAAAAATTATTGGCAAAATTCTTCCGACTACAAAATTAATGTGACCATTCTCCCGGCAAAAAAAATGCTGCAAGGTGACGAAACAATCGCTTATCACAATAATAGTCCGGATACACTAAAAGTACTTTGGTTTCGTTTGTATCAAAATATTTATCAAAAAGGAGCGCCTCGGGAATTCAGTTTACATCCTTCCGATTTACACGATGGAATTCACTTTGTATCTATGTCCCTTGGCGGGAATTCTTTTTTACCGGACACCGCAAAAAATGTTTCTATCAATGCTACAATAATGCATATAGAGCTTGATAAACCTTTACTTCCGCATGAATCCTTGAAATTGGGTTTCAAATGGGAAGTAACTCTTCCATCCGAATCTCAAGTGAGAATGGGAGTGTATGATTCTACCACCGCGATGGTAGCATATTGGTATCCACAAGTCTCCGTCTACGATGATGTGCACGGTTGGGATACAGAACAATACACAGGCAGCACGGAGTTTTATAATGATTTTAATAATTACGATGTTTCAATAACAATCCCAAATGCATTCTGTACCTGGGCGACAGGAATTTTGAAAAACAGCTCCGCTGTTTTAGCGCCGCAAATTTTATCGCGGTATACCAAAGCGCAATCATCGGAAGAAGTTGTTAAGATAATTACACCGGATGACCTAGATACACATAATTTTAACACAAGCGCTTCAACAAACACCTGGCATTATCTTGCTGATAACGTAACGGACTTTGCTTTTGCATATTCCGATCATTACTTGTGGGATGCCGTTACAGCCATTGTTGATTCCACAACAAAACGATCCGCGCTTATCTCTGCGGTATATAATCCGAAATCAATAGATTTTTATGAAGTAGCCGACATAGCCAGGAAAGTAATACAGTCTTACTCTTTCGACTTCCCCAAAATTCCATTTCCTTATCCAAGAATGACGGTGTTCAACGGTTCCGGCGGAATGGAATTTCCGATGATGGTGAATGACGGTTCTTCGAACAAACGAAGTGGTACAGTATACTTAACGGCTCATGAAATCGGGCATACGTACTTCCCTTTTTATATGGGAACGAACGAACGAAAATATGCTTTTATGGATGAAGGTTGGGCAACCATTCTCCCGGAAGATTTGCTTCCGGTAATTGAACCGACTCCCTCAGAACGTGCAAAATATTTAGCCGAAGGTTTTGCGAGAGTTGCAGGAAATGAGGACGAGCTACCGTTGGTGATCCCTTCAACCGATATTAGAGGAAATGGAACATACCGCGTTTCGGCTTACACGCGTCCGGGATTAGCTTACAAATTCTTGCGAAACGCCCTTGGAACCGAAGTATTTTTAAAAGGACTTCACACCTACGTTGAGCGATGGCACGGAAAACATCCGATTCCTTACGATTTTTATTATAGTGTCGAATCCGGTACTCATCAAAAATTGGATTGGTATTGGAAGCCATGGTTTTTTGATTTTTCCTACCCGGATTTAGCAATACGCTCGGTTAAAAGTTCAAAAGATATCAAGATCACTGTTGAGAAAATCGGCGGAATGCCGGTTCCTGTTGTGTTAACCTTAACATTCGAAAATGGAAAGAAAAAATCAATCAATGCTGACGCTTCCATTTGGAAAGATGGAAAGAGGACGAAAAGTTTTTCTACTTTGTCGGAAGGTAAGTTGATAAAAGTTGAACTTGGAGCTCCTGAAATTCCGGATGTGGATAGTACAAACAACATGTATGAAAGTAAAAGATAGCAATTCATGGATTTAGAGCTTGTCCGCAAACATTGTCTATTAAAAAAAGGAGTGGAGGAATCACTCCCTTTTGATGAAGACACACCGGTATACAAAGTGTTTAGCAAAATGTTTTGCCTGGCAAATTTGAATCCTCCTATCTCCATCAATGTTAAATGTGACCCGGAAAAAGCCGTCGAATTACGGGAGCGGTATGAAGATGTTCAACCGGGATATCACATGAGCAAAATTCATTGGAATACCGTTTATCTTTCAACGGTGATTCCTGACAAACTTATTCTTGAATGGATTGATGATTCATATAATCTTGTTGTTTCAAAACTTGCTAAATATGAACATGATAAATTGGAAAAAATGTGATGCTGTATATTGTTAGCACCCCAATCGGAAATTTAAAAGATATAACCTATCGTGCGGTAGAAACTTTATCTCAAGTCGATTTTATCATTTGTGAGGATACTCGAGTTTCTTCTCATTTGCTGAATCATTTTCAAATCAAGAAGGAACTGATCTCGCTCAACGCGTTTAGTGAGGAGAAGAAGAAAGAATTAGTAATAGCCAGAATTTTAAAGGGTGAATCAGCCGCTCTCATCTCTGATGCCGGAACTCCCACAATTTCTGATCCCGGAAACAGACTTATCTCTGCGGCAATTAAACAAAATATCCAAATTATTCCGATTCCAGGTGTTTCAGCTGTAATCACCGCTTTGTCAATCGCCGGTTTACCAACCGATTCATTCGTTTTTGAGGGATTCCCGCCGCAAAAGAAAGGAAGACAAAAATTTCTCGCCTCCTTAGCGCTTGAAGAGAGGACGATTGTACTTTATGAATCGACGTATCGAATTCATAAATTACTCGATGAGCTTAACCAGCATCTCCCTGAAAGGAGTATCGTGGTCTGTAGGGAACTAACGAAGAAATTTGAAGAAGTGCTCCATGGAAAACCTTCTGAATTACTTGAGGCGGTTGGAACGAAAGAATTAAAAGGAGAAATCGTTGTAGTGATTTCTCCTTTAAAATGGAAAGAACCTTCTGAAGTATAATCCGCTAACTATTTTAACTGCAATACTCTCCAGCCGATAGCCGGCACAAATATATCGCAATTATTTTTCGTTAATTTGAATGATTCTCCTGTTTCAAGATCAACTAATGTTTTTTCCGTGTAGACGGTGGGAATTTTTACCTTTACTGTCTGCCGTTGAGTATCCTTGTTTAAGAGTATTAAAAGTTTCTCAGTGGGATCACATCTCAAATAAGCGAAGGTTTTGTCTCCTGCTCCGATAGTCTGAAAATCACCATATCTCAGAGCGGAATGTGTTTTTCTTAAATTTACAATTAATGAGGTTCGTGCGAGCATGTGCTGTTCATATTTGTTCAACTGATCGTCAAATCTCATAAAACGTCTGTTGTCAGGGTCATCTGCCCCCGTCATTCCGAATTCGCTGCCGTAATAAATAACCGGTAGTCCTGGAACGGTAAACATAAAAGCATAGTACAATTCCGCTTTTCTATAACTGCTGGGGTAATCGACTTTTGGAGGATTTATCCATGCCAACTCTCTCATGTCTATTCCCTGTTTCGCAACATCACTATCGGCATAGGCCATAAAACGGACTTTATCATGGCTGTCCATAATATTTCCCATAAGATGATGCACACCGAATGATTCGAAAGTCTTTTTCAAATTCTGATCGAGTGAAACGAAAGACCGTTCTTTTTCAAGGAAAATGGGAATGGCAGAATAGGAAAGATTAAAATCAAATTGAGCGCTCAATTGCCCATTGTTTACGTAAGAGCCGACAAGTTCATTGCTTCCGAATGTTTCACCGATTTGATAAACTTTTCTTTTTTCCGGAATTTCAATTTCTTCATTTAATTTTCGTGTTAATGCTCTCCAGAAAGAGTTAGGCACATGTTTAACCGCATCGTGCCGGAATCCGTCGGCGCCGCTTTCTTTCAGCCACCAGATGGTATTGTCGACCATCCAGTTGATTGCAGAATCTGATTTAGTATAATCGAATGACGGCATGTAGGGTTCAAACCATGTGGTTAATCTAAACTCATCCCACAGGCGCAAATTCTTCCTGCCGTCGGGAAGATCAAGTGTTCCAAACCAATTTGGATGCTCCTTGAAAATTGGATTTTCGATATGCACATGATGCGCAACTATGTCAAGCAGGACTTTAATTTTATGCGCATGAGCCATGGCGACTAATCGTTTTAACGACTTCATCGAACCGAATTTTTCTTCAACTTTAAAATTGTCAACGGGCCAGTAACCATGGTAGCCGGAATACCAGCGGTGCGGTTTTGGATTTTCCCTGTACGCCGAATCGGGATTATCATACACCGGTGAAATCCAAATGATATTCACTCCAAGATTATCAAAGTAACCATCATCAATTTTGTCCGTTATCCCTTCTAAGTCTCCCCCTTCGTAATTGGCCTGCCACGCGAGAGAATCGTGAACGACGGGTTTGTCATTCAGTTTATCACCATCATTAAATCGGTCAATCATAATAGAATAAATTGAACCATCGTACCAGGAGGTGGTTGTATTTGCCATACCGGCAGTGTGTCCGTTTGCGAAAAATATCGTCTGAAGATTGGAGTTTTTCCCTTCTTGTGAAATAAGAATTCTCATCTGTTGACTTTTTGTCATCTCTTCTTTTGTCAATTTCACCAAGATGTTACTTCCTTTAACAGAAATACTCTTGTCGGATAATTGTTTGTTGTCAAGCAGGACAACTATTTCTTTTTTCGTCAGTTTTCGTTTTGACTTTTCATGTTCAAAAAAGAATGAATAGGTCGTGCTTTCAGTTGTATCTTTTTTACCGAGAATGTGAAGATACATCTTCGTCCCCTCTTTTTCGGCAATACGAAGAACTGAATTAAATCCGTCGAAACCGGTGGGCACAGTCTCCTTATTTGCAGGGTCTATGATATCTTTCCCGTCAACCGAAAAATTGTAAAGATAATTTCCCGGTTCAAGCATTACTTCCGCTTCGTATACTCCATTCCCCTTCTCAAGTAATGGGTTTTGTTCCCGGTTCCAATTATTAAATCTTCCAAGTACAGATAATTTTTTAAACGCTTTTTCCGGTTTGAACTTGAACGTATGTTTTACCGTCTGCTTTTGTTGTTCCTGCAGCACCACCGGAATAACATACGTTTCCCCTTCCAAAGAAAAGTGGAGCAGCGTAATTCCTTTAAATGAATTTTTGGGAACAAGAATCAGCTCGGCAGATTTTTTATCGTAGGACACGTCAATTTTATCATTCGTCGTAAACGAAAGATTATAGTTCTTTGCATAAAACAGATCACCAATAAAAAGAGTATCTGCCTTTCCGACTGATAGCTTTACCGGTTCAATGATATCTTTTATTCCTTGTCCGTAAACCGGATGAAAAAGGCAAACAACGAAAAAAACACTAACAATTCTACTTAACAACATCGAAACACTCCAAACAATATTTAATGACTACCACTCACAACTTGACTTTTCTTTTGCATCGGATTGGCGGACTCTTTAACAATAATCCATAATGCGGCTGATATCGCCAACGATACACCGCTGATAAGGAAAATAATATTTTTATCCGCAACATTTTTCACCACCGAACCGATAAACAAACTAACGAGTAATTGCGGAAGTACAACTGACAAATTGAATATCCCCATAAAAAATCCCATCTTGCTTTTATCGACTTTTTCAGACATAATGGCGAAGGGTAAACTTACGATTGCAGCCCAGCCGATTCCGACCACAGCCATCAAGATGTATAAAGATATTGCTGATTTTCCGAAGAGAACAATTCCAAAATATCCCAAAGCCATCAGCGCAACCGAACTCATGTGAGTTTTAATTCTTCCAATTTTCTCGGCAATCGGTTCAAGTACAAAGGCCGGAAGAATGAATCCAACCGTATTCAACACGGCGAAGGAAATAGCAATGATTTGCCCGGATTGAGCTGAGATTTCAGCTTCGGTTGCTGTGGAGGGAATTAATTTCTGTTGAATATATGCGATGATGTAAACAAACATCGTCTGCACACCAATCCACGAAAATCCGTGCGCGAAATATAATTTAAAAAGTTCGCCCCATTTTGTTTCCGTTTTCTCCGTAGCGGTTCCATCTTCTTGTTTAGTCTCCAATTCCTTGCTCTCTTCAATAAAGAACATGGGGATAACCGAAAACAAGAGAACTACCGCAACACCAACATAAATGAGAAAGTAATTACCGAAGACTGCACCGATGACATACGCCAACACTCCGAAAAATCCCGAAATGGTTTGCATCCAGGTGTATCCTTTTGTCCGCGGATTTCCTTCCGGCGTAACATCCGCGATGATTGATCGGGTAGGATTAAAACTTATATTGATTGCTAAATCAAGCGTTAGCGCAACAACAATTGCAACTCCAAGAATTCCGCTAAATCCAAGCGCCGATGCGATTCTATCAATGTTTGGAAGCGCGAATAACATAAGTGCGGCCAACGGTCCGCCAATCAGTACGAACGGTCGGCGTCTGCCTCCCCAAAACCAAACTTTATCGCTAATCAATCCGATAATAACTTGCCCAAAAATACCGGCTAATGGTCCGGCTGCCCAAACGAAACCGATTTCGTCAATTTTTAGATTATACTTTGTTGTTAAAATCCAGCTCAAAGCCGAAATCTGAATGGACAAAGCGAAACCCATCGCCGTGGCCGGAAAACTTAGCAGCGCATAAAATGAATTAGTCAATTTCTTTTGAATAGCGAGCATTTCTACCTCAAATTATTTTTGAATGAGATGATCGAAAAAACTATTAAACACGTAAGGGATTTAGTAAATTTGAAGAAAAAATATTTCCTCTTTTTCGTAAACTCAATTTAACAAAAGATAGTAATGGCTGAAACCGATTCAGAAAAAAATATTGTCTCCAACAGAAAAGCACGGCACGAATACGAAATTCTGCAAGTTGTTGAAGCCGGCATCGTCCTTCTCGGCACGGAAGTAAAATCTTTGAGAGCCGGTAATGCCAGTATGGTGGATAGTTACGCTACTATCAAAGACGGCGAGGTTTGGTTAATCGGCTGCCATATTAACGAGTATAAATATGGAAATATCGCTAATCATGAACCTACAAGAACACGAAAACTTCTGCTGCAAAAATCCGAAATCCGGAAACTGCTTTCGAAAATAAAGGAGAAAGGACTCACCCTTATTCCCCTTCGTCTCTATTTCAAAAACGGCAAGGTAAAAGTGGAACTCGGTTTGGCAAAAGGGAAAAAGGTTTTTGATAAAAGAGAAGATATTAAGAAGAGAGATTTCTCGCGTGAGCAAGAGAGAAAAGTGAAATACTAATTTATTTTGCCCAGGCGTTTGCTATGTCCTTAAGAATTTGTAAAATTGCAAAGCATTTCTCTACTTTTTTCAAGCAAAATGTACAACTATATATTAAACTTTTTAGCAGATTACTAACCCCAGGAGACAGAATAAATCGTTGAGTACGCATTTTCCCCCAATCAATGAACAGATGGACCTCATAAAACGAGGCGCCTCTGAAATTATTCCCGAAGAAGAATTACTTAAAAAGTTAGAAAAATCTTACAAAGAAAAGAATCCTCTAAAAATTAAACTCGGCTGCGACCCCAGCAGACCCGATTTACACATCGGGCACTCGGTTGTCCTCAGAAAATTAGCTCAATTTCAAGCACTTGGTCATCAAGCAATTCTAATTATTGGTGATTTTACCGGAATGATTGGTGATCCTTCCGGAAGAAATGTTACCCGCCCCGCCCTTTCACTCGAAGAAACCAGACAAAACGGCCAATCCTATTTTGAGCAGGCTTCAAAAATTCTTGATAAAGAAAAAACAAAAATCGTTTACAATTCCGATTGGCTCGGTAAAATGAGCTTTGAAGACGTTATCAAATTGTCCTCAAAATATACGGTCGCGCGGATGCTTGAACGGGATGACTTCACAAAACGGTACAAAAACGGTGAACCGATCTCCGTGCATGAGTTTTTATATCCGCTTGCTCAGGCAATGGATTCTGTTGCCATTGAAAGCGATGTTGAACTTGGCGGTACCGACCAGAAATTTAATCTCCTCGTCGGGCGGGATATTCAAAGAGAATTTGGTATTGAACCTCAAGTTATTTTGACCATGCCCCTTTTGGTGGGAACCGACGGCGTTGAAAAGATGAGCAAGTCTTACGGCAACTACATTGGTATATCTGATTTACCGAAAGACATCTTCGGCAAAACATTATCCATCGCCGATACGCTCATTTACACGTACTATGAGTTAGCCACCGATGTTCCGAACAGCCGGCTAGAAAAAATAAAATCTGATCTTTTGAATCCGGAAGTCAATCCGAGGAATCTAAAAAGAGATCTTGCTAAAAAATTAGTTGAGATGTATCATTCGGCAGAAGCCGCTGAAGAAGCCGAACAAGAGTTTGATAAAATTTTTATTAAGAAAGAAATTCCGGATGACATTCCTTCATTCGAAATGAAAGCAAACGGAGGCATTTCTATACTCGACCTTATTTTGACCGTCAATTTTGCCCCGTCAAAAGGTGAAGCAAGAAGACTGGTTCAACAAGGCGGAGTAACTTTAAACGGGGAAAAGATTGACGATATTTCCGCGTCTGTTGAATTAAAAGAAGAAAATATCTTGAAAGTCGGGAAAAGAAAATTTATTAAAATTATCTGCCGTTAAACTGCCGGCATGTTGTCTAGTTAAGTTTTGTTTCATTTTTTTACGGAGTTCAAAATTGTACGTACCACAAAAAATATTTTTTACTAAAGGGGTTGGAAGGCACAAGGATTATCTTGCTTCATTCGAAATGGCGTTGCGCAGCGCCGGTATCGAAAAATGTAATCTTGTTACCGTCAGCAGTATTTATCCCGGCGGATGTAAACGCATTTCTAAAGAAGAAGGATTGAAAGAACTTCAACCCGGACAAATCACGTTCTGCGTTATGGCACGAAACTCAACCAACGAACCGAATAGATTAATTGCTACGTCTATCGGCGTTGCGCTTCCTGCTGATCCGGGGCAGTATGGTTATCTATCCGAGCATCATCCTTTTGGAGAAACAGAAAAAGTTGCCGGTGAATATGCAGAGGATTTGGCTGCCACAATGCTTGCGAGCACGCTCGGTGTTGAATTTGACCCAAATAAAGATTGGAACGAACGGGAAGATATTTATAAAATGTCGGGGAAAATTGTTAAGTCGTTTAACATCACACAATCGGCCGAAGGTGAAAAAACCGGCTTATGGACTACAGTTATTTCAGTGGCGGTCCTCCTTCCCTAATCTTTTAAGTATGACAACAAAAATCCCCTTCATTGTGAAGGGGATTTTCATATAAAACCGATTTGCGTACACGATTTTTATAACTTCTATTTCATCAAAATCATCTTTTTTATTTGGGAATTATTCCCGCACACAAGTTTGTAGAAATATATTCCGCTTGGAAGATCACCCGGCTCAAACTTTACTGTATACTCTCCGGCATGTTTAAATCCATCAACAACTGTTTTGATTTCCATACCAAGTGTATTATAAATTTTTAGAGTAACATGCATATCCGCCGGTACGGAAAATTCAATAGTTGTGCTCGGGTTAAACGGATTGGGATAGTTCTGCAGCAACGCAAACTTATTTAATTGCATACCCGGTCCATGGACGTCAGTAACAGTACTAATTTTGTAAACCGGAGAAAGAACAGTATTCTGATTATTGTAGATTCCGGCAATCTTAAACGTATACTCCCCTTCTTGATCTACAGAAATGAAAACCGAATCTCCGCTCACCTGGAAATGGAGATTGCCGCTTTCCGATACAAAATTGAATGATGAAACATTCTGGACATCACTTACAAAATATGAGAGGGGCAGATGCTTACTTTGTGTTGGTGTTACATTGAGAACTACGGTGTCAACCGGATTCCACGTTACCGAAGAATATCCGGCCGGGAGTTGTGCATCCATCCAATTGTATCTGCGGATTATCCATCCTTTGAAGTAAAGAATTTCATCTTCGTATGTTTGTCCCACAAAATATTCAGGCCACTGATAAACTCCGAGAATCGGCCATCGAATAAAATTTCTTTCTCTCGCGCTTTTGATATTCAAAACATTCTGATCTATGTAGGTCATAATTTTTGTTAGATTAAAAACCGTCTGCCGTAATTCTATCCATCGTTTTGCAAATCTGTTTTTGAACACCGGATCCGCGAATATTTTCTTCACCCAAAAAGGAGAACTCCAAATGCCCTCGTAAGGATTAATCTCCGCTTCCCACCCTGAAGACATCCACGCATTGGCGTAATCAGCGAGTCCAAAGGAAATATCATAATCCCACATCGGACCAAAAACCATTTTCCCTCCTTCGCTGTCTCGATTTTTATAGAAGTAAGCACTTAAGCGGTACGCATCTACGGTCTTAACGAATTCTGAAACAAGAAAATAATCGACGAGAGCATCCATATCTACAAAATCGTAGTACCCGAGAAACGGGTCCAAATATGTTGATCTCGAAAGCGCTTTCTCAAATTGCGTAACGTAATTTTTAATATAATCTTGTTGAACCTGAACAATCTTTGCTGAGTTTGGATAGACGTGGATATAACTGATTGGTGAAGGTTGACTCGGAATTTTCGGATAGACGGACGGGAAATATGAATTAAAATATTTATCCCCCGCATCAATGCGGTCAATCTTCATGATGTAACCTCCCGTTAATGCATCTCCTGAAATATCTGCCGCCTCAAGTTTTTTAATATTAACTCTCGCCTTATCCCGTTTCACTTTTTCTTGAAGAACATAAAGCCCCATATATTCTCCATTTAAAACAAGTTCAAAGAATTGGGTACGTGAGGCATATCTGCCCATTTCGTTTCCGAGTCTGTAAGCAAGTACATTTCTTAAAAATGTTTTATCCGTAAACGAGGCGTTTAAAACCCAATCACTTTCTTCCGGCATGCCGAGCAAAGAGGCATTGACTGAATTCCCCGAGCCGTCTCGTAATTCCATGCCGTATTGTTTTTTCGGAAATCCTTGCGAACTATGACCTCTAATTTCTATCCCGATTTTTCCTGAGTATTCGTTAAAAGGATCGGTTACGTAATTCAACAGACCCTTATCGTGATTGATCACTCCCAAATCGGCAGTAATTTTATCACCGGAAGGAATGTCTTTTCCGCCTGTAGTGATGATAAAAATGGGAAGACTTGAAGAAGTGAACTCTACTTGCGCAAACGTTGTACTTAAGAGGATGACAAAATGTACGGCTAAATGAAATTTTCTCATACCGGTTGCAGATTTAAATACCTAAAAAAGATATATGAAATATAATTGAATTGATACTACGAACGAAGTGATACATCTCAAATCATTGGGCAAAAGATATTTCAAAACTTAAAAGAAAAAGATTTGTCCCAAATAATTACTTAATAGTAAGATTCATACAAGAGCGTCGTTAAAATACTGTTTTCTCCCAGACTTCCTTTGTTATGCCATATTCATAATGAGGATAGTTCACTCCGCCGCTTTCAATATCGAACATCCGTAGCTTTACTCCTCCCAATTTCTCTATTGCTTTTTGAGATCGATAATTTTCATCGCCGATGTGAAAAAGAATTTTTTGTACATGCCCGAAAGCATAATTCATCATCAGTGTTTTAATTTCTTTGTTATACTTTCCACCCCAATATTTTTTCGCAAGGAATGTATACCCAATCGCTATACTTTGTTCAATTGGGTAATGTTCATAGAATCTTGTACTTCCCATTACTGCATTCGTCTCGTTCTCAAGAACTAAGAAAGCTGTTTTACACGCAATTGCACTATCAAAAAATGTCTGAAACACTTCCCATTTGTATCGATCCTTTATAGGGTGCTGTTCCCATATTTGCGGATCACTTGCACATTGATAAAGCAATTCAAAGTCAGATAAACTTAGCGGTTTCAACGTGACCAACGCACCTTTCAGTTTAGGCTGCCAATTTATATTATTCATAATATTTTTTTTCTCCAATATAAAACAAAGAGATTATCCCATGATTTTTGACAGAGCTAAGGGACTCAATATCCATGTTTTAAATTTAACTAAATCAATTTCAACGTTGCAACGAAAAGAGCTTTGAGATAAGAAAAAGCTGAACGATAAATTTCATTCAGCTTTTGAAATGAATTGAGTTGGACAATTCTGAATCAAGATTTTAATGCTTAGAATCATCCGCTGTTGGTCCGTACACTCCGGGCAACGGGATATCAAGCAATCTCAAAAATACACCCAATTGCGCACGGTGATGGATAAGCTGGCTTAACGAATGCCTTATCACTTCTGCTTTTGTTTGATCAACGAATACCATATCACCGTTTTTCATCACCCACCGGTCAGCCAGCTTCGACTCATTTTTTTCAACGAGAACCGATTTCCCTTTCATCACTGATTCTTCAAAAAAAGCTAATACTTCATCGGTGTTGGAGATTTCTTTTGGCGTAAAGGGTGTTTTCGATAAGTCCAATTCATCTGTAAGAATTCCTGTTGAAATCCATGAAGGAATTTCCGCAATATGAGTAACTAATGATCTGACTGTCATAGATTTTGGATGCGGACGCCAGTCAAATTTATCGTTTGGAACAATTTCCAAAAGTTTTTTGGTTGATAAGGCTTCCTGTTCCAATTCCGCTAAATATAAGGTTGTTAAAAGCATTTTGCTTCCTTTCTGTTGATAAATGAAAATTAGTTTCATTCAAAGTTAGAAGCTGAAACTGACAACGGTATGTCAGCAGTGTTTAAATATTTAGTTTATTTTTTTTCTTTACTAAAGTAAGGATAGTGCTTAGTTCATTTTTAAGAGATTTAGGCGACATGATTTCGGCTTTATCGGCAAACATCATAAACCAGCGAATAAAAAACTCAATTGATGAAGTTAAAAATGTCATCTGTACCCCATCGCCAATTGCTTTTTCATCTATGAGTCCATAGTAATACTTTTGACCTTGTAAGTAACGGACAATATCCTTCTCTACCCGAATCACTACCTTCTCCATCGCTTGTTCTTCGGTGACTTTCTGAAAGTACTCCTTAACCGACGGGTGTTTTTGTTTAAATGAGTGCTTAGTTTTTTCAATGCGTAAAATTCTGTCTAACCTAAAATCACGGTAATCTTTTCTAAGCTCGCAATAAGCTATTGTGTGCCAGAAATTTAAAGCAAAAAATATTCCGATTGGTTCTATAATTCTGTCTTTAATTTCATCTGAATAAAAAGTGTGGTATTGAATTTTCAACGCTTTTTGTTCCGAGATACTCTCAATGAACACCTCCAAACTGCCGGAATTCTTCTCATTCTATAAAAAAGTATTTCGTCGTACCACTTCGATTTGATTCTCAATAGTCTCAAGTAGTTCCTTTTCGGTATTTTGTAAGATTGCTCTAATCTTCATCATACCGGATTTAAAATGAGTATCAATCACGGTATCAGTAAATTTTTCAACAAATTTCTCGGCAGTCAAAAATGCCGTAACCTCTTGCTTAGTAAACATGACCGGAGGAAGTCGATATCCCTCAATAAGAGAGTAACCAACCCCGGCTTCGGAAGCAATAGGAACTCCTGCTTCCGCTAGCGTTTGAATATCCCTATAAATAGTTCTTAAACTAACGTCAAACCGATCCGCAATCTCTTTGGCTTTTACTATTTTTTTTGATTGTAATTGAATAAAGATGGCGGTAACACGGTTGAATCTGTTCATAATTTTATATTTAATAAATGAAGTTAATGGTTAGTCAAATGGATACTATTTTCAGCATAAAGATATTCTCAACCTTTCCATGCAGTAATACTTATCCCTTTTCTTTCTAAACAAAATTAGAAAAAGTTTTTGTGAACACAATCCCGTTACTTGCAAAGTATCATTTCTCAATGCAAATGTTAAGATGTTGACAAAAAAAAGCCCCACAAAGTGAGGCTTTAAAGTGAATCGCCTAAATACTTTTCAGTCGTTCAATTTCATCCGCAAGGGCAAGCCTCCCGGCGGCTGTGGTCACATCCGCAGAGAATGCACTATTGAGTAGTTGGACGAAAGAAAGTGACGTGCTAAAGTTTCCAAGCTGATAATAATTTTGCGCTTGCAGTAACTTCAAATCGTTTTTATTCAATGAAGTTTGATGAGCGAATACCCAGTTCGGACTCAGAACCAGTGCGTTCGCCGCGTAGCTGTTCGACTGTTCGTATTGCTTGGTCGCATTAAGCAAAAATGCGTACCCTGCATACAAATCGGCAGACGTTAGCCCGGCGCGAGTTGCCGCCGCAAAGTATCCTGACACCAATTTCAAGCTATCAAGTTTTAGAGCACACCATCCCAACCCTAAGTAAGCATCAGCTTTCACTGAGTCGGAGAGTCTTGCCTGATTGAATGCCGCATAAGCACTGCTGTAATTGCCTTGCGTAAATGCGTTCCAGGCGTCGGTTATTTTTTGAGTGTAGGCATCGGTTTGATCCGGTTCGTTTGTTCCCTGGCATCCGGTGTAGAGCATCGCCATCAGCAAGAGTGGAAGCAATCCGAGAAAGAGTTTCACGGTTATTTTTTTCGGAGATGGAAAGAAATATATTAGCGTTTTCATTGGTTCCTCTCTACTTCATTAAAATCATTTTTTTGACTAAAGACAATTTGCTGGAACGGAGCTGGTAGAAATAAACACCGCTCGCAAGCTGAGCACCATTCCCGTCTTTCGCGTTCCATGTAATGGAATAGGAACCGGCAAGCTGGTATCCCGTAAGCAGGGTCGCAACTTGTTTTCCCAGCACGTTGTAGAGAACAAGACTTACTTCATCATTCTCCGGCAGATCAAATCGAATTGTTGTAACCGGGTTAAACGGATTCGGATAATTTTGCTGCAAGGCAAAAGTTTCCGGTACCCTATTATCTCCCGCATATGATGGATTTGACGCTACTTTAAATTTTCCGAGTGTTGATATGAATGCCTTTACTGAATTATCTGTTGTATAAACTTGGCTCCGCAAAGGAACCCAGCCGTCCTGTGTCTCCTGATAAATGAAAAGATTCGATGCGTCGGCATAACTCATAGGATCATATTTTATTTCAAGTTGAAGTTCATGCGTAAACGGTAACTGCGGACCAAAGGTATAGACTTCAACTCCCTTTTCAATATTTTTTTCGCTTATAAAATATGTTTCGTTCTCAAGTTCATTCGCGGGAATTTTTACCGTTGCTGTTTTTTCAAGAGAGGTAATCATTGCCGAAACATTCGCTTTGGCAAGGGTTACATTTACCACACGCGTACTGTCTTTTGAGCCGCCAGTTTCCGTAACAACATGAGAATAAATCTTATGCACGGAAGAAGTTTTGAAGAGATAACTTCCCGAATAAACAGAAGAGGAATTTGCGACGAGCGACATTGCCACAGCCATCGAATCGATAATGCTCGTTATGCTTACTTGTGGAGCTTCTCTCAACATACTGCCCGACGCAACAATGATGTTCGCGTATTTTGTGGCTGCCGGATTCTGATGTATCGCCACAGAAAATTTAACATCGGCAGTCACTTGCTGATTGTTGATCTGCAGTGTGAGTGTTTGTGAATCATTGCTCAAATTTATCGATTGATCGAATGCTTTTAATTTGAAGTAATACGTTGTCGTTTGATTATTATTCAACGGCAGACCGGTAACCGTCATACTATTTTTTCCGGTAACCAGAATCGGAGAGTTCCCTTGATCTGCTCCCGTCCCTTCCCAGTTTCCGCTGGTGGTACCGTAAGACAAATAGTATCCGCCTAAATCTTTTTCGCTGTTAGCCGTCCAGGTAAAACTGGCTGATTTATTCCCAACGGCATTTCCGCTAAAGTTGGTCGGTGCTGCGGGTGGAACGTTATCCGGAATATTAATAGCGCGGTAGATAACTTTCGTGTCGGCATTTGAAGCGGTTACTGTTGCTGTGTAAGTGTTAAATCCGGTTGAATCTTTGTTCGCGCTAATGGAATATTCAACATAAGCGGAACCGTTTGCGCTGATATTCCCCAGCGACACGATATTGCTTCCCGATGCAAGCGTTAATCCGTTTCCGAGTACTAAATTTACTTGTACGTTACTTGCGGATACGGTTCCCGTATTGAAAATATCATAACGGACGGTAAACGGATTCGGAGATAAATTTCCGCCGACAATCGTTAAAGCTGATGGTGAAGTGGTGGTAATCGAAAGCGGCGGCAATAAATCCTTATTTGCGCGTAGGAACCGCTGCGCTTTGTTGTTGGATTTGTTCGATTCCACAACAAAATTATTGGGGTCAATTTTTATTACTAAACTATGGTATTCCGGTCGAATAGGAATTTTATAATTGAACTCGAACGTTGCATAAGAACCGGTTTTAACAGAGGTCAGCACTCCGTTTGCAACCGGAGCCGCGCTTCCTATGTCCGGATCGCCGTCATAGGCAACAACCGGAACATTCACGGCGTCAACACTTCCTGTGTTCCGCACGTTCACCGTAACTTTAATTACATCTCCCGGAACATAAACACTATCCGCAACCGAAAAGAGAATATCGTCAACGGAGAGCGTTAAATCGGGCAGCTTAGCCGCATAACTCAGAGGCATGAAATCCGCGCCCGCTCCTCCGTTGCTCTGCAGAACGGCAACACTCCCGCTACCTTCAATTTTATAAACCATGGCGCCTGATTGCGATCCGAAGTTGTACACTTCTCCGTAATTAAGCGTTCCGGTATAAACGACTGTTGGTGAAAGATAAGGATAGGTTGTATAGCTTCCCAGATTTGTAATTTTTACATTGTTGTTGTTCTCAAAAGAAAATACCCGTACGTCGCTTGCAATAGTGGGAACATAAAAAAGTTTTCCGGCTCCCGTTCCGCTTTCGTCAACCGCGCGTGTCATGTAATAGTAACTTCCTGACCAGCCGTAGTAAGGAATATTTGCTGCGGTAATCGGTCCTTGCGCGGTAACATGCCAATACGTCGGGGCATAAATTCCATGGCTGTAGACTTGCCCTTTCATCAGCGTAAGCGTATCAATAGTAGTACCGTCGTCAATATTTTTAATGGTGATTTTATTGTTATCGGCATACGAGGTAAGCGTAATACTGTTCGTCCAGGAACCTTCGTAAGCTGAGTAGCCGTAAAACTCCGTTCCGGTAAATGTGCCGTTACTCGAAGGGACGTAATAATCTTGATCAGTGTAGGAAAGAACCGAAATCGGTTTGGTACCGTTCACCTGCAAAGCCGATTGATATATTGAGTTGAGCAATCCCGCTTTACGGAATGAAAAATATCCGCCTTTATTTAAAATGCCCGCGTAAACGATTTCTTTTGTCGCAAGATTTTTAACCGTAAATCCGGTGTTATCTTCATAGCCGAAAATGACGAATTCATCCTGAGTTGAATAAAACTGCCGCATCATCCAGGTGTTCAATTTAAGCGAGACACCTTTACCGGCTTCATCAACCGCAAAATATCCGTTTACATAATTATTGATTGCATCTCCAACAAGAATGGTAAAAGATTTATTTGCCACGATGCGAAATATTCCGCTGCCGGGATTAACATTGAAAATAGTATCGGCCGCGAGCGTGGCGGAATATTCTAATGTTCCCGATTGATTATAAATTTTTACATTCGTATCATTGAAATACGAAAAGACCACCAGATCGCCAAACGTGTAGACGGTAGTTTCAAATGAGTCCGATGCTGCTGTTTGCGCGGAAGAGAAGGTTGTTATACCTCTTGCCGCCTGGAGATTTTTTTGTGGAGTGAATGATGGAGGTGCGCCAGCAAGACGCGCTGTTTGCTGTTGTGGAAAGATACCCACACAGTAAACGAGTGAAAAAAAAATGAGTACCGTAATCCTATTTTTCATACGTTTTCCTTTGATATGAAATAATTTTTTCAAAGAACAAGAGAAACTTGAACAAATATTTTGAAAGAAACAACCTCACTCATCCCTCTTGATGAAACTCGTGCGCTGGCATACAAAGGAGGAGGAATCAATGATAAGTTATTTTTACCAGTGTAAGCATTAATATTTTTCTCTTACTTTTATGGGGGCATTACAATCCCGATCCTTCCTTCTAAACTACTTGTATCGGGATGGTTCTTTTGTATCAAAACAAAAGAACACCACCTTGCTTCCCCTTCGCCGAAGGCGAATTCCTTTCGTAACTTACTGCTGATTACTGACTACTGACCCACGCGTTGCACCTCGTTCTAACTCG